>WNFA01006839.1_pt1 | contig 11054 bp, 16 predicted proteins | sample 5400481 | NCBI WGS metagenome assembly WNFA01 (sample SAMN13153340, study PRJNA577476) | soil metagenome | isolation source: 120 cm saprolite under Douglas fir tree site 2 hole 1 replicate 2 | place: USA:California | collected 2015-04-18
CCAAGGTTGCATTCTCGACAAGCGGAAAATTTCAATGAATTCGGAAACGGACGGTTACATTCAACTCGCTAACCGTTTTTTCGTCGCGGCTGAGAAAGAGCTTTCGGCCTTCATGAACGTAGTACAGAAGTTGTTCGGCGCCGAGCAGGCTCGGCGCTCGGCGCTGCACTGGATCGAAGAACTGGAGCGTATGGATTGGCCGTCCGGAGAATCGATCCCAGATTGGCGTCAGGCGACGGTGGTCGCGAGCGCCCGGCTGGCGCTTTGGGGTCCGGCAATTTCGATAGGGGTCGGCAAAGACTTGGCGTCCGAGAGAGGAGACTCTTGCGAGCGCATAACTCCTCGTCGAAGTCAGAGAGGTGCGGAGTCCGATTCATGGGAGAACAAATGATTCGGCGTATCGCAATCGCGCTGACCGCCGCAGCTCTCTTCGGACCGCTAGGTTTTCGGCCGCTTCAGGCGCACGCCTCCATGATCTGCCAATCCGCCCGGAAGCCGTCCGACAGCCGCTCGCACATCGCTCTTCGCTTGGAGGCGCAGGGGATTGAAGGTGCCGATCGCCGGGTTATTCGAGTCAGAACACGGCCATTGGGCAGTAGTCTTCTAACTAATAATGGAGGCTAGATGACAAGCAAAGTTTTCACCTTACTGGTGGACATCCCACTCAAGCCCGGGCGGGCAGATGAGTTCATGTCACTGCTCAATGATGTATTCGAAGCGATGAAGGTGGAAGAAACATTCGTCAGCGCCACCGCACTGCGCAGCGCCGAAGACCCTGATACCATCCTGCTCTATGAAATCTGGATTGACCGGGAGAATTTCATGTCGGTGCAACTTAAACGCCCGTATCGAGATCGCTATGAAGCGGGCGCGCCAGAGCTTCTCCGCTCTCCCCGCAAATTGTCGTTCTTCGAGCCGATCCGGTCCCTGCCATAGCCTTCGAGATTCTACGAGTGGACCGCCGCTCATTTTGGCGAAGAGTTGAGAAAATGATCCGACCCTGGGCCAACACGGCAGGGCAGTCCTCAGTTTTGCCAGACGCCAGCTTCGATTGTCCTCAGCATGAGGGTCGCCGCTGAGCGAGCACTTTTCCTGATAGCTCTCGGTTCCGGCGAAGGTATGCCTGCAAGAAGGTCAACTGAACATCACTGCGAAGTTTGAGGCTGGACTCGACGAGGTAAAGAATTCCGTAGGCATGAATCACGCGCTGCGAAACCTCCGCCTCGTCGAATCCAGTGTGGCACTTAAAGCCTAATCTGCAGCAGCATTTGTTGCGCCTTCTTTCGTCGCCACCAAAGCACCTCTTGCTGCTTCTTCGATGATGTGAGCGACCGCTTGTGGATGCGAGAGATACACGGCGTGACTGCTTTTAACCTCCATGACCGTTGCACCTGCACGCTTCGACATCAGCCGCTGCGCATCGGGCGGAAGCATCCTATCCTCGGTCGTTAGAAGGTACCAACTAGGTTTGGCCTTCCATGCCGGTTCGCTGATGGTGCCTCCCAGCGCGTTCACACCCCACGGTACTTGCGAGTCGGCCATGAATTCGGCCTTTTCCGGACTGACATCGCCGGCGAAAGACGCAGGAAATTTCGCCTTGTCGAGCAGCAGAAAGCCATCCACGGGCGGAAGGATCGGCGGTACGGGCGCGCCAGGAGGCGGGTCCTTGATCAGTGAGGATACAGATTCGCCTTTGTCGAGCGCAAAGGCAGCGATATAAACCAGCCCGGCCACCCTCGGGTCGTTGCCGGCTTCGGTGATGACAGCGCCGCCATACGAGTGGCCGACGAGTATCACGGGACCGTTCTGAAAGGCGATCGCACGCTTCGTAAACGCCACGTCGTCTGCCAGAGAGATGGTCGGATTCTGGACGATGTTGACCGTGTATCCGTCTTTCTTCAAAAGGTTGTAGACGGCTTCCCAACCGGAGCCATCCACTAAGCCGCCGTGGACGATAACAATGTTCTTCACAACTGTCGTTGATTTTGTTTGCCCCATAGTGTTTTCTCCCATGCTTAGAATGATTGTCATGATCGCCATCGCACCGTAGATGACTCGTGTTCTGACGCCCATTGCCATTGCGTTATTCTTCATCGCATATCCTCCTTTTCATCGATTGCGAAGTCTAAAGTCGTTCTAGTCTTGAAGCATTTGATATATCGCGTTCTTTCAGTTCAGCCGTCCATCTCGAGCGATGCGCTGTCTTTCATTGCGATGAATTTACGGTTTCGCCACGTGCGCGGTACTCCATAGCGAACCCGGGGGCACGTCGCGGACGAGGCCTTGGCGATTTGTTACTAAAACGTCCCACTTCAGGCTGGGACTAACAGTGGTAGTTGGCATCACGCTCATCCTCTATGTCCGGTGCTGATCTCGCTGCAAAACAAGTTGCAGCGGCTAAAACGGCCGTTGATCGGCCACACTTGCCGGTGACGGACTCAGACGAAGATCGTCGAAGGTTAGGGGCCCGCCGGTTTGCTGGTGGTCGTAATGGCGTTCGTATACCACGTGAGAATCAGCCCATCGTCGAAGAGTGCACCAGGAAATCTGGCACGTCCTGCCTGACACCCCGATCAGATCCACTGACCAGGCCGAATGTGTCTCATCTGGGGTGTCTCCGAGAATCGGGCTTTCTTGAATCTGTACCGACAGGCCGCCAATCTCAGCCATTACATGAATCGGAACAAGGAATTTGAAGAGGAGTGCGCGAATCCGCTCCCGGCCAAGTACTGGGCCACTCTCCGGGCCGTCGCTGACCTCGATATGATCGGCGTAGAACGCGTCAAAAATCTCAAGATATGTTTCCCAGCCGCTACTGATATCGGCGGCAATGATGGCGGAATTCAAGACCTTGTCCCGTGCGTATAGATCGCGATCCGCGTGGTTGATAGAAGCCTGTTGGGTAATCATTGGCATTTCTCCTAACCGGGGGAGTCGCTTAGACCTGCGCTCGGCCCCCATCAACGAACAGTTCAATACCCGTGACAAAACTTGAGTCGTCGGATGCCAGATACAGCGCGGCCTTGGCAACTTCTTCGGGTTTCCCCATGCGTCCCATGGGGATGGTGGACACAATCCGTTCAATCACATCTGCGGACTGCCGACTCGCCAGCGGCGTATCGATTGGACCGGGACTAACAACGTTTGAGCGGATACGACGGTCCTTCAGATCTGTAGTCCAGGTTCGCGCGAAAGATCGGATTGCGGACTTACTTGCGGCGTAGACGCCGAAGGCGGCTGTGCCCTTGATGCTCGCGACAGAGCCGTTGAGAATGATAGAGCCGCCATCATTCAGTAACGGTAAGGCCCTTTGCACCGTGAACAGCGTTCCCCTTACATTGATGTTGAATAGCTTGTCGAAATGCTCTTCGGTAACGGCCCCAAAGGCAACGAATTCGCCCACGCCCGCGTTAGCGAAAATAATGTCGATTCGCCTCTTCACCTGGGAGACGGTCCCGTAAAGACGATCAAGGTCGGCCAATTGGGCGACGTCGCCCTGAACTCCAAAAACGTTGGTGCCGATTGCCTTCACGGCCTCGTCGAGTTCTTTCTGGCGGCGGCCCGTTATGAAGACATAGGCACCCTCTTCGACGAAAAGTTTTGCCGTAGCGAACCCAATCCCTTCCGTTCCGCCGGTGATGACGGCGGTCTTGCCTTCGAGCTTTTTGGTCATTGCCTTTCTCCGTTGCCTTTCTCCGTTGTTGCTGAGCTGGAACTCTCCAACTCCGATCCTTCATGTTCGATCACTTGAGTCCGAGCACCGCCTGGCCGAGGTGATAGGACAGATGATTCGTGCGGCTCAGTAGGATGGAGAAGCGATTGCGCGAAGGATCTTTCGCGAACTCTTCTTCCGACACGGCAGAGTGCCGCTGGAGCCAGTCGGACTGCGACATTTTTTCGAACCCTTTCGACAATTCACCGTTTACGGTAATCCACGCTCGGCGAATCTCGTCGTGCGAAGGAGTGACGGTTTGCGACTTGTCAGGATTAATGACGAAGGCGACGTCAAACTCGGGATAAAGTCGTTTCCCCAGCCCCAGCAGCGGCAGCATCGCGTCGTGTATGGCTGTCAGATGTCCCCACAAGTAAACCAGCCTGTTTCTGCCAGGCGCTATTTCCTGCAGAACCTGCTCGGACGAGAGGGTTCCAAAAAGCTTGTCCGCCCGATCGACTTGGGCTTTCCATACTTTCAGCCCGAGAGCTGCATAAGATCCTTCGTTTCCCATGGTTCCATCTCCTCTCAACGACTGCCATCTTTACCAGAAGGCGCTCCGCGACCTTCGCAGTCAGCGATCATTCCTCTATCCGCTGGGATGGAGGCACCCGTAACGCCCCAACGAATCCTTTTCAAAACAAGCCCGCGCTATCCTGTACATTGGCTCGGGCCACTTCGAAAGTATTCAGAGCTTCTCTGAACAACTTGATCTTTCCATTCTCGGCAACCAGCCGCGAAAAGAAGAGTTGATGAACAGTTCGTCCCGTTTTGCTTGACACCGCAGTGGCCTCGAATTCTGCAAAGACTTGGTCGGGAGTATCGATCAGCACCTTCGTATTCTCGAATTTGAAACCGGGATAGATGTCGAGCACGGATTGGAAAAAGCCGGCAATCGCGTCTCGGCCCTTGTACTCTGTAGGAAGTCCGAACGTCGCAAGATACGGCAGCTCAAAGGCGCCATCTTCGGCAAACATCTCCGCCGCCATCTTCGGTTCTCTTAACGAGAAGGCGGTGTATTCAAGCATGAGTTCCTTGGCATTTTTCATAGATATTCTCCTGTTTCTGACCATCACTTAGTCCGCTCGTTTATAGGGTTCCCGATCTCTCGCCTCCAATCAGGCGCAGCCGCTACCACATTAGGGGCTGAGCCTATCCGCGCTTGATTTGCGTCGTGATCCGCACGGATCTGTGAAGCAGATACACCACGTAGAATTGGAGGACAGCGATAAAAAGCGGCCCAGCGCATTTCGCAAGATCATGCTCAAACAGACCGATTCCGGCATCAAGCAATTGCATGGCGCCGGCGAGCGCACCCATGAGCACCAACGCAGGCGCCGCCTGCTTGTAGATCGCCCACAATGCGAACAAAGCCAGGGGAATTGTGCGCGCCGCCGCGTACATCGCCAATATCAACGACGCCTGCGTTGGAACGGATTCGGCAGGGACCAGGTATTGCGGATGGATGATCCCCACGATGGAAAAGCCGCTCGCGACCAGGACATTGATTGCCGTGACCACCGAAGCCAGCCGCATCGCCTTTATCGTTGTCATTGATTCCTCTCTCAGTTAGCCAGAATTGTTCAGAGAGTTCCCGGAACTGCCGCCAGCAAGAAGGCGCACCGGTGCCACCCAGGGGCCGAGCCTAAGCGCTGAGAGCTTTCCCGTGATACGCAGCCGCAAAAACATCCTGTACAAATTGTTCAAACGAAGTCGGTGTAGTGTTCTCCGGCGAGCGCGACTCTAGCGGAACGAGGACTCCTGCGTTGATGGCTTTGTACATCTCGATGTACATGGCAGCTCCCTTAGGCGGAACACCCAATTGCGTCAGCGCCTGTTGCACCTGGTCATAGGGGAACTGCTCGTAACGCAGATCCGGTTTAGCGATGCCGCGCGCAATCACTGCGGTAGCTTCCGTCATCGAAAGGTCGCGCTCCCCAAGCAGTTCGCGCGTTTGTTTGCCGGAAAAATCCAGGTGCAGGAGGCGCTGCGCGGCGTAGTCACCTACGTCGCGCGTCGCGGCCATGGGAATCTTCAGGTCGGGTAGCAGCGCATTACCGAAGATTCCCATCCCATGAATCATGCCAATCGCCGCCAGATTGTTCTCCATGAAATACGCGGCGCGCAGGTGCAGAACGTTTAGACCTTCGATAGCGTTCAGTTTTTGTTCCGAAGAATGCAGTCCCGAGACTGGCCCGGCACCTTCCGCAACCTGCGCGCCGTAGCTGCTCAAATGCACCGCGTAGCGCAGGCCGGATTCCTTCACGGCCTTAGCGATCCGATCGCTATCTCGCTCCTGGTCCTCCCGGGATTTCGCCGGTGGCAACAGCAGGTATGCCGCGCGCGCACCGCTGAAAGCTTTGGTGAGCGCAGCCGCATCGCTCAGATCAGCCCTGAACGCTTCCGCGCCTTTGTCCACAAAGCGCTGTAGTCGCCCCGAGTCGCGCCCGACGACGCGCACCTTCTTGCCCTTCGAGAGCAGGAAATCGGCGACGATCGAGCCGGTGTTTCCGCTCGCCCCTAAGATCACATACTCTGCATTCGAAACAGCGAGTGAAGTCATAGCTACTACCTCCTTGATCGTATAAAAGTTTGTCGAACGCCTTTAGGGCGATCGCGTTGTCTTCGGCTGTCACTTGGGGTTGGGGAATGTGTCGCCGAACATGGGAAGGCCGCTCACAGATTCGGCCTTGGTCGCCTCGTCCTGCAAAACGTCCCAATGCTCTCTAAGAAGACCGTCTTCGAACCGGATAACGTCGGCAGCGATCCAGGCGGCGGGCCTGCCCATCCCCGTGAAACGGCCATGGGCTATGACATAATCGCCTTCTGCGATGATGAACTGGTTCTCATAGTGCAACGTCTTCGACGCTGAGCGGATGAGGTTGAATAGACCTTCGCGACCTGGTGGAATGTGTGCGCTGTGCTGGATGTAGTTCGGTGACCAGAAGCGTTCCGCCGCCCCATAGTCACGCTTGTTAAACAGTGTCTCGAATGCTTCGAGTACGATTGCCTTATTCCGCTCTGGGGACGAGTTGCTCATTGCCTCTCCTGTGCTTGGAACAGGTTGATCTGTGCTTCACTACACTAGAGTATGATCGTAATCCAGCGGTTGCAAAGTATTTTATAAAATCTTTTCGGGACATTTCGTTGGCCCTTCATTCCGAATACCCGTCTATATTTATTGTTGATGCAATGGGCTTCTTGCACCGAGGATGAGACGGTTTGCATCCAATGAAGGAAGAGTACGCTGATACTCTAGGGGCTGTTCCTGCATGGAGCGATCCATGCGGACTCGGGAAGAGATGGTGATGGCAGATGGGTTCTTCGAAGAGTGACAAGGCGGAGACACACACTCGGATCGTGAGCGTTGCTGCCAAGAGGTTTCGCGAACTCGGTCTGGAAGGCATCGGCGTTGCCGATGTCATGAAGGAGGCCGGCGTTACTGTCGGCGGTTTCTACAAACATTTCGATTCACGCGATGAACTCGTGGTTGAGGCTCTAGCCACCGCATTCCAGGACCTCGACCGCTGGGAGGAACATACTGACACGCTAACGAAAGCTTTAGAGGGGTATTTGTCTGAAGAGCACCGGGATGCGCCGGGGGCAGGCTGCGCGTTGGGCGCATTGCTGGGTGACATGTCTCGGGCGAGTCGATCGGCGAAGGCTGTATATACCGCACGACTCAAACGCACCTTGGCTTACTCGACGGGCCTTGTTCCTCCAAATGGCAACTCTGATCGGCGCTCCCGTGCGATCCTCACGATTAGTGCAATGCTGGGAGCGATCAATCTCTCTCGTGCCGTGTCAGACCCGAACCTTTCACGAGAGATTCTCCAACGGACTCGCGATGAGCTAATCAGTTTGAACAAATCAGCGAAGGCTCATTTGCCGAGTGGCGCATCTCGGGCGAGCGTTTGCGACGGCAGTTAGGAATTCACCCGGATAGGCACGTTTCGTCGCCGTCTTCCCGCTGATACAGACTGAACCCGTAAATCGCAATTACCTCACCTCTTCGCAATTGGTTGAAGCCGCGAGCGATACAGCCTCCCAAGCCTCTTAGCGGGCGCTCATTCCAATGAGGAATTGCACGTGGAGTTTAAATGACAAGGTGAGAGATAATTCCCAGACTTCGCCGGCAGTCTTGATTTCATCGACGAGACGGATTCTGACACAGCGATTTTCAGAGCAGGATCTTGCTCCATTTATGATCCACGAACTGTTACTATCCCCTACTGAAACCGCTTCAGGTAGCCATCCGTGCTGCGTAGTTTCAGTAACTTACCATCGGCCCTCGTACTTTCACGGCGGTAACACGGGTTCAAATCCCGTCGGGGACGCCAAATCTTATCAAGTACTTGCGGCTTCCGGGGCGGTAAGCTCGCGTACTACGGTGACGCTGTGGTGACGGGGAAGGTCAAAAACTGTATCCAATCGCGCCACGGCGTCAGCCAGGAAAGACGGGGAAAGATGCTGATACCTAGCTGCCATCCGCAGATCCTTGTGCCCTAGTAGCTGTGCTACTGTGTGAATATCCGCTCCCTGCATACGCAGCCAACTCGCTGCCGTGTGGCGGAGGTCGTGGAAACGGAAATCAGAAATACCTAGTTTCTTGCACACGCGAGCAAACGCCATGCTCACCTGCTCGCCCGTGTATGCCCGGAAGAGTAAGTCCGTAGAGCGCGCGCCCGCTGTAAGCGGGAGGGAAGCGATGGCAGCCCTTGCGGTTTCGTTCAGGTAAACGATTCGTCCTTCGCCGTTCTTGGTTTGGGATAGCATGACGCGGCCATGTGCAAGGTCCACGTCCAACCAACGAAGACCCAATAGCTCGGATCGGCGCATACCGGTACATGCCGCCAACGCTAAGATCGGGCGCAACCATTCCGGCGACGCTTCTAGAACCGTCCGCAGTTCGCCGGGCTGCAGGTAGCGAATGCGGCCCGGGGGTACCCGGGGCGACTTCACTCCCTGAGATACGTTAAAGGGCACGATTTCCCACTCGACAGCCAAACGGAGCAGATGCTTCAAAATACTGAGTTCCTTCTGGACAGAATGTGCCGAGACTTCGGGAGATCGTTTAGTAATGTATCGCTGAATGTCAACCCTGCGAATGGAGGCAATTGGCCCGGCGAGAAATGGAGCTAGGTGCTCGTTAACGATGCCTGCTTCACGGATGAACGCTCTAGCTGTCAGGCGCGCCTTCTGATGACTAAGGAAACGAGCAGCCACATCCACCATTGTGTCTTGGCCTGGAGGCGAGAAACCCAACGCCTTGGCTTGTTCAACTCGCACAAGCTCCGCTGCTCTTGCTGATCGTGCTTGGAAGAGTGTGCTAGCGTTAGTTTTGCGCCTTCTGCGCCGTCCCTGCGCATCGGTCCAACTGATCCAGTAACCGTTCCTGTTTTTTGGAGTGTAAATGCCATCAACGTTGTTTGCCATCAGCGACCCTCCTCGTTTTACTGTTGATTTCTGCGAACGATGTTCATTCACTTTTTTCGCTTTGTTTCTAGCTTCCGTCGCTGCCGCAGCGATGTGATGTGAGCGCAATACTGAGTGCAAAACCGCCTGTTGTGGCGGGATGTAATTTCAAACGGTAAACGACAATCTTTCCGGGCGCAGACCCGAAAGTTCGCTCCTTGGACTAGCTTGAACTGCACAATGGCGAGTATTGAAGGGAAAACTCCGCGGACCAATACGTGGGCCTTAGAACCAGACCGGTCATCGGCAAACGCAATCTCGTATCGCTGAGCGCTCCCGCGAGGCCATGGAGTCGGAAGGGTTGGATTGCGGGCGATCAACATGCGTCGCACGTAGTCTTGGATCGTCGCGAAGTCTTGAATCGTGAAGAAATCTACTTCCGGCGTCTTGAACCCGCCATGGGCAGCCAAGAATCTCAGAACCGCCTGTTCATCTTGGGCCCTCACACTGAGATATTGGCGGACGAGATCCCATGCATCACCTAGATCGATATTTGGCAAACTCGCGCCCGACTGGCCACTTCCCACGAACAGAGTCGCGCCGTCCTGGTGAACGATTCGCCAGTCGAGTCTGGACGATCCGATGTGAAATTGAATCGGTATACTTAGGGAATATGTGCCACGATTATAGGTCATTTTTGTTCTTCAAATGTGTACCATGCTTTTGTACCATGATCGGTGTACATACGTCTAGCTGTTTCTGCGGGAGGAAAGTCGATGGAGTTGGACAAGCTGTATTCCGTTACCGAAGTGGCGAGGTTGCTGGGCGGCATTAGCAAATGGACTGTGCATGCTTGGCTCAGCCAGGGCAAGTTGCAGCGAACAAAAGTGGGCGCGCGCACCATGATTCGTGAAAGCGAACTGGCGAAGGTTATTGAACATGGGGGCAAATCGCGCCCACCTCGACAGAGGGGCTGATCTAGCCAGGCGTAAGCCGCACCGGTCTTGAGAGAAGAGGTGCAATTGACGAACAGCCCTGGAGTTGGATTGGGGCGAGAACGGAACGACATTCCTTGCCGACTCGTAGCTTGTCGTGTGGGCGAACTCCACGGGCACCCTAGCTATGTCCGGCATCAGCTCTCGGTTTCAGCCTCCCAATTGTCGGCACTCTCTGCACTCGGCAGCCTGGCGTTCCGTGAGCCCATCGTGGTGACTAGCAACCTCACGATTATTGACGGTTACGACCGATTTGAACTAGCTCGACACCAAGGGCGGGAAACCATTCTATGTCTCGAATACGACTTGACGGAAGAGGATGCTCTCCGCCGGTTGATTCAAAGTCAGTGTCCATCAAGGGGCCAAAGTGCGTACAACCGAGTGCTCCTCGTTCTTGATCTTGAACCCTATCTTCGGGAGGCAGCTCGCGCGAACCAACGAATTGGCGGTCAGCACAAAGGTTCGTCAAATTTGACAGAAGATCAAAAGATGGATGTACGCATGCAACTTGCCGCAGCTTCCGGTGTTTCCGCGGGCACTATTACAAAAGTGAAGCAACTGGAGGGGTCTGCTCATCCCAGGATCAAACAGGCCCTAAAGGCCCTGGAAGTCAGCATTCACCGGGCATGGACGTGGAGACGTCTCCCGCAGGAACGGCAGCTAGAAGAGTTTGAAAAGCACCGAAGCCGTAAGGGTACGACTCAGACGAGCCGGCGTCTCATCCAAAAGCATGTGGCGAAATTGTCTCCAACACAATTATTCTTACCCACTCTGGGCGATCTTTTCAGCGGACTTCTCCCCCGCAGGCCGCCTGTACTCGATTCGATTGTCTTTTCTGAGATCGATATCCCTGGGAACATCGTGTATATCACCAAAGACGCACTGCACACCCTGAAGTCGATGAGAGGCTTGAAATGTTCGACGGAGATCTC
>WNFA01006135.1_pt1 | contig 11052 bp, 8 predicted proteins | sample 5400481 | NCBI WGS metagenome assembly WNFA01 (sample SAMN13153340, study PRJNA577476) | soil metagenome | isolation source: 120 cm saprolite under Douglas fir tree site 2 hole 1 replicate 2 | place: USA:California | collected 2015-04-18
TTGGAGTGTCTCCGTGCGATGGCCAGGACCCATGCGCAAGCGGGGGCCGACATGGTGGCGCCCTCCGATATGATGGATGGGCGGGTGGCGGCGATCCGGGCGGAACTGGATCAGGCGGGTTTTCCAGAGCTGCCGATCATGGCCTATGCCGCCAAATTTGCGTCCTGCTTTTATGCACCCTTTCGGGATGCGGCGTGTTCGAGTCCTCAATTCGGCGATCGGCAGTCATACCAGATGGATCCCGCCAACTGCCGGGAAGCACTTCGGGAGATCGCCCTCGATGTCGAAGAAGGAGCCGACATCATCATGGTGAAACCGGCACTGCCGTATCTCGATATCATTGCCGCGGCCAGAGCGCAGATGTTGTTGCCGGTGGCGGCCTATCAAGTGAGCGGGGAGTACAGCATGATCAAAGCGGCCGCCAACGCTGGCTGGCTCGACGAATCGCGGGCCATGATGGAATCGTTGCTCTCGATTAAGCGGGCCGGAGCGAGTCTCATTCTGACGTACTTTGCCAAAGACGCAGCGCGCCTCCTCCGCTGACGACCATGCTGAAAGTGACGCGTGGGCTGTGGGGTGAGTGTCCACGTGCCTATCCGGTCGCCACAATCGGCAATTTCGATGGTCACCATCTCGGCCATCGAGCGCTGCTGCAGACAGTGGTCGAGACGGCCCAGAAGGCACAGGGGACTGCGCTCGTGCTGACCTTCGAACCACATCCGGTAAAAATCCTTGCACCCCGCGTCGATTTTCGCTTCCTCACCAGTCCGGAGGAAAAGCTTGCGCACCTCGAAGCCGCGGGAATCGATGAAGTGGTCTTCCTGGACTTTACCCCCACCTTCGCGGCGATGAGCCCGGATCAATTTGCCGAAGACATCCTGCATCGCTCTCTCGCCCTGTCTGAACTGTTCGTGGGCAATCATTTTGCGTTTGGGAAGGATCGGGCAGGGCATATCGATGACCTCGTGCGTCTCGGCGGGCAGTACGGCTTCCTCGTGCATCCCGTGACTCCCGTGATGATTGAGGGGGACGTCGTGAGTTCAAGCAGGATTCGCCAGCTTATTCAGGCAGGAAATATGGAGCGGGTTACCACATTGCTTGGACGCGTCTATGGGATTCGAGGCACCGTTGTGCACGGGATGCAACAGGGGCAGGCGATGGGCTGGCCTACGGCCAATCTGCGCGTCCCGGCTGATCGCGTCGTGCCGCCCGATGGAGTCTATGCCGCGCGGACTGTCCATGGTACTCAGACCTATGATGCGATTGCCTACATTGGGACCAGGCCGACCTTTGGAGCGGGCGAGCGGCTGATCGAAGTCAATCTTTTGGATCAGACCGGCGATCTCTATGGCCAGGAGATCTCAGTGCAGTTTGTGGCACGGATACGCGGCGATCGCACCTTTGCATCTGCCGATGAACTGTCGAAGCAAATTGCCCGTGATGTGGAGCAGGCTCGCAGCAGCTTGCGGCGTATTCAGCAAGGAGTTCAGTAACCATGGCCCTTGAGACGACGGTCCTGAGGCCGTCATCCAGGTCCTTCGCACGACCGGCGTTGTTGACCCATCTTGTTCGAACGGTGCGTGAGCACCAGCTGTTTATTCCCGGTCAGCACCTGCTCGTGGCGGTGTCGGGCGGGCCCGACTCGGTCGCGTTGTTGTCTCTCCTCCACCACCTGGCCTCCTCCTGGCGGCTCAGGCTAACAGCGGTCCATTGTAACTATGGGCTGCGCGGAGTGGAGTCCGACGGTGACGAATCGTTTCTCAAAACCTTCTGCCGGGAACGACAGCTGTCTCTTGCCATTCATCGACCCAAGCTGGTCAAGCGACGACAGCGCTCATCGCTTCAAGCTGCGGCCCGCGACGCGCGCTATGACTTCATGAAGCAATTGGCTCACGAGGTAGGGGCGGACTGTATTGCGGTCGGTCATACCGCCAATGACCAGGCGGAAACGGTGCTCATGTGGCTGTTGCGGGGGGCGGGCATGGCAGGGTTAGCCGGGATGCCATACGCCCGTGAAGACAGGATTATTCGTCCTCTTCTCGCAGCCACCCGCGAGGAAGTGGTGGCATATTTGGATCATGAGGGGCTGACCTATCGTCGTGATTCGAGCAATGAGAAGCCGCTCTATCATCGCAATCGGATCAGGAAGGAACTCCTTCCTGTCATCACGGGGTTGACGCCGGCTGCCGTTCGTGTGTTGCAGCGGCAGGCGGACTTGCTACGCGAGGACGAACAATACCTGGAGCAAATTACAAATGAGCTGGTGCGCACACGTGTCAGCCATGAGTCCAGAGGCGTGCAACGAGTCGGTCGCCAGGCCCTCATCGAGTTGCCGGTTGCGCTTCAGCGGCGTCTCGTTCGGTCAATCCTGCGGACCTACGAAGAAGTGGGGCGCGCCAGCAGCCTCCGCGTAGTGGAGTCAGTTCGGCGTGTCTTCCTCAAGGGAAGGAGCGGGGCCCGGCTGTCTTTGAAGCAGGTCCTCGTGACTCTAGATCAGGGGTCGGTGCGATTTAGCCCAAGTGCAGGAGGAGGTTACGGGCATGAGACTGGTTCAGGGCAAAGGAAGAGGGAGGTCCTGCCGCTTTCAGTGCCTTCAACGGTTTATTGGGCTAGAACGAATCAGCAAATTCAGGTACAACTCATGACTCGTCGTGCTGCCGAGGAGATGGGCAGGGCTCCTTCTCAAGGACTAGTATTGTTCGATGCTGACCGGTTTTCGGAGCCTTTGTCGGTTCGGGCTTGGCAAGCCGGCGATCGATTCTCTCCCCATGGGATGAAGGGGAAGCGCAAGAAGCTGCAGGATTTCTTTATCGATAGGAAGGTTCCTCGACACGAACGTGGGAATGTTCCATTACTGGTGGCGCCAGAGGGAATTCTCTGGGTAGTGGGAATGCGGCAAGATGAGCGCTTCGTCGTTTGTGGTAGGACGACACGTTGTTTGGTTGTTTCGGTGACCAACCAGGTGTCAGAGAAGGAGTGAGGGAGCATGGAACGGATCTTCGGTCGGCCGATCGTGACGCAGGAAGAAATGCGTGCCCGGATTCGCGAGCTGGGCAAGCAGATCACGACCGATTATACAGGGAAGGATTTCGTCTTGGTGGGAGTGTTGAAGGGGGCCTATGCCTTCTATGCTGATTTGGCTCGCGCAATCAGAATTCCCATGCGGGTCGACTTTCTTATGGTGACGAGTGACGGGTCTCGCACAAAATCATCCGGCAAGGTTAAAATGGTGACCGAGCTGACCGAGGACATCAAGGATAAAGACGTCTTGCTGGTGGAAGACATCGTCGATTCAGGACTGACGGCCCAACACTTGGTCAAGACCTTGGCGAAAAAGAAGCCTCGGTCGATTAAAATCTGCACCTTGCTGAGTAAGCCAGATCGTCGGACCATCAATGTCGCCATCGACTATGTGGGGTTCAAGATTCCGAATAAGTATGTGGTCGGGTATGGGCTCGATTACCAGCAAAAGTACCGGAACCTTCCCTATCTGGCTGTCTTGGATATGGAGGGAGATCAAGAGTAAGGCTTTGGCCACACGGTTGTCAGTATGAATGCACCTGTGGTAACATTACTCACGTTCGCGGTTTTTCTGACCGTTTGAGCGTGCCATCCACAAGGAGAACTGGATGAATTCCAGGACAAAGAATATACTTTTCTGGGTCGTCGTTGGCCTCTTCATGATTTTGCTGTTCAACCTGTTCAGCGTGCCGCACCATGAGCCTGAAGAAGATGTGATTTTTAGCGAGTTCATGACCAAACTCGACAAGGGAGAGGTCGAGCGGGTCATCATCAAAGCCAGCCACATCAGCGCCGTCCTGAAAGACAAGACCCGTATTCGAACCTACTCGGTGGAATATCCTGAATTGGTCCAGGTCTTGCGGGATCGGGGGGTGCAGATTGAGGCGAAGCCACCGGATGAAAGCCCTTGGTACATTACGTTCCTTGTGACCTGGGGGCCGTTTGTACTGTTCCTGGGGTTGTGGTTCTTCTTGATGCGGCAAATGCAGATGGGGGGCAATAAGGCGCTCTCATTCGGGAAGAGCCGTGCTCGTCTGCTGACGGAGGAGCGTAAGAAGGTGATGTTCTCTGACGTTGCAGGTATCGATGAAGCCAAGGACGAAGTGCTTGAGATCATCGAGTTTCTTAAGGATCCGCGCAAGTTCCAAAAGCTCGGCGGCCGCATTCCCAAGGGTGTCTTGATCGTCGGTCCTCCCGGTACAGGGAAAACGCTGCTGGCCAAGGCCATTGCCGGTGAAGCCAGTGTACCGTTCTTCAGTATCAGCGGATCGGATTTCGTGGAAATGTTTGTCGGCGTCGGAGCGTCCCGTGTTCGCGATCTCTTCGAGCAAGGGAAAAAACATGCTCCCTGCATTATCTTTATCGACGAAATCGATGCCGTTGGTCGGCTTCGTGGAGCAGGGTTGGGCGGAGGTCATGACGAGCGTGAACAGACACTCAATCAATTGCTCGTTGAGATGGATGGATTTGATACGACAGAAGGTGTGATCTTGGTCGCTGCGACCAACAGGCCGGATGTCCTCGACCCTGCCTTGCTCAGACCGGGGCGTTTTGATCGGCAAGTCGTGGTCAATCGACCGGATTTGCGTGGCCGTGCTGAAATTCTCAAGGTGCACACGAAGAAAGTTCCGATCGCGACAAATGTGGAGCTGGAAAAAATCGCACGCGGCACGCCGGGATTTTCAGGGGCCGACCTGGAGAACTTGGTCAACGAAGCGGCACTCTGGGCTGCGAGACTAAACAAGAAGGAAGTGGAAGTCATCGACTTCGAGATGGCCAAAGACAAAGTGCTGATGGGGGCTGAACGGAAGAGTCTGATCTTGAGCGACGAGGAGAAACGGACGACCGCCTATCATGAAGCCGGGCACGCGCTGATCGCCAAGCTGATTCCTGGAACGGATCCCGTGCATAAAGTGACGATTATTCCTCGGGGCCGTGCCTTGGGCGTGACGATGCAGCTCCCCACCGATGACCGGCATGGCTATTCGAAGGTGTATTTGTACAATCAACTCGCCATCCTCATGGGAGGGCGTGTAGCGGAAGAGTTGGTCTTGAAGGACATGACGACTGGAGCGGGGAACGATCTCGAGCGGGCGACGGATCTCGCGAGGAAGATGGTCTGTGAATGGGGCATGAGCGAAAAGATGGGCCCCCTGACGTTCGGCAAACAAAACGAACAGGTTTTTCTTGGGCGAGAGCTCGGGAGCCAGCGCGACTTCAGTGATCAAATAGCCATGGAGATCGACCAGGAAGTTAAACGGCTTGTGACGGAAAACTATGAGCGGGCGAAGCGGCTGCTCACGGAAAACATGGCCAGTCTGAAGGGTTTGGCGGAGGCACTCTTGGAAAAAGAAGTACTCGACGGGCCTGATATTGATCACATCATCATGCAGTCCACATCTCAAGCGGTTCCTGCCTAAATTCTGCATCGTTGGTCCCGGGACACCATTTCAGGGCATTGGAGTCCCGGGGCAGTACATCTGAAAGACGATAGGCGAGAAGGGAGTCCTTCTCGCGAGTGGTGTGTTGTGACGTGTACCCTATACGGCCACGATAGGTGGCGGTCTTGGGTCGCGTGGCGGATACCTCATATGGAGGCACGTTTGGTGTTAGAACCGAGGACATTGACACGACAGGCGAAAGATCGGCTGATCGAATTCCCCGACCGACCGTTAATTATGGGCGTAGTGAATGTGACGCCGGATTCGTTCTTCGACGGTGGCCGCTATTTGGATGCAGAAGCCGCTGTGGCCCATGCCGTCCGGTTAGTAGAAGACGGGGCGGATCTGTTGGATGTCGGCGGAGAGTCGACGCGTCCCAGTGCCGATGTCGTGAACGAGGCAGAAGAGCGTCGTCGTGCGATTCCCGTTGTGACCGCAGTTGTAAAAGCCGTCACCGTTCCAGTCTCAATCGATACCTCAAAAGCTGCTGTTGCACGCGCGGCCCTCGACGCGGGGGCGGTTCTCGTGAACGATGTCACGGCTTTACGGGGCGACCCCGCCATGGTCGATGTGGTCGCCAGAACGGGAGCTGGAATCGTTCTGATGCATATGTACGGTACGCCGCGTACGATGCAACAGGCCCCCCGCTACGACGATGTGGTCGGCGAGATCTCAGATTTTTTCGAGGAACGAATCCGTTTCGCGATGGCACATGGCATTGTACGAAGACAAATCATTCTTGATCCGGGTATCGGATTTGGTAAGCTGCTGGTACATAACCTTACGCTGTTAGCCCAATTGCGCCATTTCGCGCAGTTTGAATGTCCATTGTTGGTCGGTGTCTCACAGAAAGCGTTCCTTGGGCAGCTCGTGGATCGTCCTGTACAGGAGCGTCAATGGGGTACGGCGGCGGCGGTGGCGATGGCAGTGGATCGTGGGGCTGCAATCCTTCGCGTCCACGACGTGAGGGCGATGAAGGATGTGGTGCAGGTGACAGCGGCGATTAATCGACAGACGACCGTTTCCATGAAAGCACAACATGCGTAAATTGTTCGGTACCGATGGGGTCCGAGGGATCGCTAATCTCGATCCGATGACCAGCGAAATAGCGATGCAACTGGGTCGAGCCGCGGCACATTTGTTTATGCGCCGATCCGGACGCCATCAGATCGTGATCGGCAAGGACACCCGCATCTCCGGCTATATGTTGGAGTCGGCGTTGACCTCGGGGATTTGCTCGATGGGTGTCGATGTGTTGCTGGTCGGTCCGATGCCGACGCCGGCGATTGCATTCTTGACGAGGAGCCTTCGTGCCGATGCAGGGGTGGTGATCTCAGCCTCGCATAATCCCTACCAGGATAACGGCATCAAGTTTTTCTCCAACGACGGGTTCAAGCTGCCCGATGAGATGGAATCTCGCATTGAGAGGCTCATCGTCTCGAACGAGATTGCCCATCTAAGGCCGACGGCCGACGCCATTGGGAAAGCCTATCGAATCGATGATGCCGAGGGGCGTTACATCGAGTTCGTCAAACGGTCTCTCCCGAAGGAGCTGGACTTTCAGGGGATCAACGTGGTGGTCGATTGTGCCAATGGCGCAGCCTATAAGGTCGCGCCAACGGTGTTGCGCGAACTCGGGGCAAAGGTCGAAGTGATCGGCAATAAGCCGGACGGGATGAATATCAATGCCGGCTGTGGCGCGGTGCATCCCGCACTGCTGCAGAAGGCGGTCCGCGAGCACGGGGCTCATCTCGGAGTGGCGCTGGACGGGGATGCCGATCGCGCCATCTTCGTCTGCGAACAGGGACGCGTCGTGGACGGCGATCATATTATGGCGATGTTGGCGCTCGATATTCATCGCCAAGGGCAACTGGCGAAGCAGACGGTGGTGGGGACCGTCATGAGCAATTTCGGATTGGAGCTTGCCATGACCAAAGCGGGTATCGCCTTCGCGCGGACTGCCGTCGGTGACAGATATCTGCTCGAACGGATGTTGGCCGAGGGATATAACTTTGGAGGGGAGCAGTCGGGGCATTTCATTTTCCTGGATCATAATACGACCGGGGATGGCTTGATTTCAGCGTTGCAAATCTTGTCGCTGATGAAGCGAACGGAGAAGCCCTTGTCCGAGCTGGCCCAAGCCATGACGGCGGTGCCACAAGTATTACTCAACGTGAATGTGACGAAGAAGCCGAACCTCGACACAGTCCCCGAACTCCAACGCGCGATCCAAGAAAGTGAACAGCGTCTCAACGGCAGCGGACGCGTGTTGGTACGCTACTCCGGGACCGAACCGCTCTTGCGGGTGATGGTCGAGGGTGAGCGAGATGACCAGATTCGTGAAGTGGCCAATCATCTTGTCGACGTTGTCAAGATTCATCTGGGTTAGGGTCGTCGCCCTCCATTGAGGGAGGCTCATGCTGCCGTCCCTCACCGTTGCCTTCATCGCTGGGCTCCTCGTCGGATCGCAGATTCCCTATTTCCCCCTGTCCGCCTCGTTCCTGCTCCTCCTCGTTGCGCTAAGCACCGTCGTCCTCGAACGACTCAATCGGTTCTCCGTCCGCCAAGCGACGTGGTTTTACGGAGCACTTTTAGTGGGAGTCGTCTATTGGAGTGTGGCCGTCAACCTGGCTGCCCATGACCCGATGGGCGAGCAGTCGTCCGATGCGGTGATCGAGATGACCGGTCGAATCGTGGCACCCGTGCAACAGGCGCCAGACAGACTTGTCATGATCATCAGGTCGGACGATCCTATCGATGCATCGGGAGCGTCTAGACGTGTCCGGCTGACCTGGCGCACTCCTGAACGAATATTCTTCCAGGGCGATCGGGTCCGCTTTCGAGGGATGTTGCGCCGTCCGAGCGGGTCATTGAATCCTGGTGGGTTCGACTATGCGGTCTATCTTGAGCGGCAAGGGATTGATGCGATCGCCACGGTGACCGGATCCGAGGCAGTGCAGTTTCTTGAGTCTGGGCGTGCGCATGCCTGGTGGGCGATCTGGAATCAATTTGATCGGTGGAGAGGCAGTATCCGTCTTGCCGCGTTGCAAACCATTCCCCAGCCTGCACTGGGACTATATGTGGGCATCATCATCGGTGATCGAGGGTATTTGGACCCGGATCTGCGTGATCAGTTCATGGTGACCGGGACGGTCCATCTCCTTTCTATTTCAGGGAGCCACTTGGGCCTCGTCGCGCTGCTCATCTTCGCGGTCGTCAGATGGACGATGATTCTGTTGCCTGCCGATTGGCTTCTTGCGCTGTCTCGGAGAATCACGCCGACTCGCATGGCCGCTGTCTGTACGCTCCTTCCTGTCGCAGGCTATGCCTGCCTGGCCGGGGCAGAACTGGCAACGATGCGGTCGTTGCTGATGGTGACTGTGGGGCTGAGTGCGATCTGGCTCGGCCAGGAGCGCCGTATGTTCCATGCCCTCTCTGCCGCCGCGGTGGGGATTTTGCTGCACGATCCTCAGGCGCTATTCGATATCTCCTTTCAGCTCTCCTTTTTGTCCGTCATCGCCATTGCCGGGTGGTTCTCCTGGCCGACCGCGGCTGAATTGGTGGCGCTGCCGAACGAGGCGTCGTTCCTGAGAACCTGCGCTCGATGGGGGAGAGACTCTGTGGTCATGAGCGGAGTGGTCACCGTGGTGACCCTTCCTCTTGTTGCGTACTATTTCAATCAATTGCCCTGGCTCGGTCTTTTCACCAATGTGGTGGCCGTTCCCGTGATGGGGATTCTGCTGGTTCCGATCGGACTTGGTGCCGGAATTTGGCAGATCGTGGTTGGGGGAACCATGCTGCCCCTGGCTTCGCTGAATCAGTGGTTCCTCGAGTACTTTGTGGCTGCGATCCGTCTGGTGTCGATGATACCGGGAGGGGAATGGCATGTCGCGGCCCCTTCCGCTCTCACCATAGTGTTATTTTATGGCTGTCTTGTATTGCTGTGGCAGCGAGTGGGCCACGTGGCGTTCCGATTGGCAGCAGGCGCCGGAGTACTATTGGTCTTGCTGTGGTGGGCTTGGTCCCCACGAATCTTTCTTGATGGGGATCACTTCCGAGTCACGTTTCTGGACGTCGGGCAAGGTGATAGCGCGGTCGTTGAGTTGCCTGATGGACAGGTGGTGTTGATCGATGGAGGGGCGGCGTATGAGCGGTTCGACATGGGCCGTGGGGTGGTGGCTCCGTTTCTCTGGAACCGGGGGATTCATGCCATTGACCATGTCATTGGCACACATCCCCAACTTGATCATGTCGGAGGTCTTGCCTGGGTTGTCCGCCATTTCATCGTCAAGCGCTATTGGGGGTCGGGAGAGACCCGCGAAGAACTGTTCTATCGACGATTGCAGCAGTCACTGGCCGATCAAGGGCTACAAGAACAGGTGGCCAGAGAAGGACAGGAGATCGTGTCGTCCGGTTCCTGTCGGATGGTGGTCCTCAACCCACCGGCGGACGAGCAACTCGATGTGCCGCTCCACGATAGCCATGTGGGTGGGCATGTGTTGAATAATCGTTCAGTGGTGACGCACCTGACCTGTGGCCGCCATACGATGCTCTTCGCGGCGGATGTCGAGCGAGATGGCTTGTCACGGATGACCCACTCACCGTCTCACGGTCCGGTCACGCGACGCTCCACGTACATCGAGCGAGCGAGTTGCTGTGGCAGCCGACGAATAGCGCCTCGTGTCTGTGGGCCTGCGAACAGGCGAACTGGGCTCGGATTTGGAATCAATGGCGTGACCCTCATTGACCTCCGTTTGGGCCGAATGGGGTTGACCTGCGTTACAGGACCACAGTCGCTGATTTTCAGGTGAATCCGAGCAAGTGAGAGAGTGCACATTTCACGTCTTGGCAAGGCGATTTTCGTCTCTCCTGTCACTCCCAGTGAAGGTTCCATAGCGTAAGAACTCAATTTTATGCATCTTTCATCACTTGCTAGCAAGGCATAGCATGTGCATTCACTCGTGCTGGCTTAGCATAGGTGTGTCTATTTTTTTTAAGGGAGCGAGGGTATGCCAAATCTCGTACGAATCGTGATTCAGTTGCCCGTCGATCTCAAAACCCAGCTCGATAAGCTAAAACAGCAGGGATACACAACTAGTGGCTTCATCAGGGCCATGTTGGAACGGGAGTTTGCCAAAATGGAGGAGAAGCCTGTGACGTCTTTTCCAGTTGGTAAACGAGTGAATATCCGATAGCGGTCGTGACACGTCTGAGCATTAGAGAGAGAGAGACTGGGGGGGAAGTGACGCGGTTAACCGATCTTATTCGAGGACAATCGAGTCAGGAAGCCGTTGGTCCCGATGTGAAAAGCTCCACTCGCTTTCTTGCGCGGACCGACCTCCCTATTCCACATTCCACGTCCTCACCGTCTGTTGCGGAGATTGATTGGTATCGGCGTGCATGCTATGAGCTTCAGGGAGTCAAGCGTGCGGTTCAGACGAGGCAGCCTTGGACGCTCGATGAATTAGCCAGGATCGCATCCGGCGTCGTGGCCTCTCTTGGAGCCAATGACACGCTGGTTCAGAGGGTCCTGCAGCACGATGCTGGAGACTATCTCGTCAACAATGCCGTGAATGTTGCTATCGTGAGT
>WNFA01008488.1_pt1 | contig 11051 bp, 11 predicted proteins | sample 5400481 | NCBI WGS metagenome assembly WNFA01 (sample SAMN13153340, study PRJNA577476) | soil metagenome | isolation source: 120 cm saprolite under Douglas fir tree site 2 hole 1 replicate 2 | place: USA:California | collected 2015-04-18
GACGACGTGGGCGCGGAACTGCCCGCGCGTCGCCTGCTCGATGCCGAGGTCCCGGTACTCCATGAAGCTCCGCAAGCCGGTCTTGTACACCGCGTTCGTGGCCAGATTCGCGCTGAACAGCTGTTCCTGTCCGCTCATCGTTGATCCCTCCTGTGAAGTGTCCGTTCGGCCGTGAAGTACTAGTTCGGTGCGGCGAACTCGAAGGTCGTGCCCACCGAGCTGGCGGTGAACCGTCCGGGCACCCGCTGGGCGACGGCGCAGATGGCCTCGATGCCGGTGCAGTGCTGGGGCACCAGGTGCTCGACGTCGAGGTCGCGAAAGGCGTCGACCACCCGTGTGATGCGCGCCTCCTCGAGGCCGCTCAGGTGGAACCCGCCGATGACCGCGTGCACGCGCGGGATGCCCGTGATCCGTACGGCGTTCCGGCAGATGCCGACGATGCCGCGGTGCGAGCACGACGTGACGACGACCAGGCCGCGGTCGCGCACGTTGGCCACCAGCGTCTGCTCGCCGATGAACGTGTCCTGGATCAGCTCGCCGTCCTCCTCGACACGGAGATTGCTCGGGATGGTCTCCCACTCCTCGGCCGCGTGCATCTCGCCGGAGAGCCACACGCCCTCGGCGAGAGGCATCGGCGTGGTCACGAGCGTGACCGGAACCTCGTAGCGCTCGATCTCATCGCGGGACAGCCGGCCGCTGTAGACCCGGCGCTCGCCGCGCTGCTGCCAGCGGGCGCGGAAGTGATCGACGCCCCCGTAGAAGGGCAGATCGCGCCGGAGGCGCCGCCGCCACGCGTGCAGGAAGCCGGTGAGCCCGCCCCAGTGGTCCCGATGGCCGTGGGAGAGACCGAGAGCGTCGATCGACGCCGGATCGAGGGCCAGCTCACGGAAGTTGTGGTTCAGCGTCTCCGGCGTGAGGCCGAAGTCGAAGGCCATGGTGAAGCGGTCGCCGCCGCGCGTGATCTCCACCAGATGCGCGAGTCCGTGCTCGGCGCGGAGGTCCGGCATTTTCCCCGCCACGAACGCGCTGTACCGGCGGGCCACCGCATCGTCCTGGCGCAGGTTGTCGATGTAGTTGTCGACGACGGTGGTGATGCGGATCCGGTCGACGGCGTCGGTCGCGGCGGCCATGGGCGTACGGTAGCGGGTCGCCACAGGATCGTCAACGTCGTCGAGCCGATGCAGCTTCCGCCAATCCGGCATACGATGTCGATTCTCGAGGGTCACCGGCGTCGTATTGGGTGAGGGGCTGCCGGGGCTCTTGCGGCCCAGGGGCGGCCGAGACTTTCACAGAGAAGGAGGCTCGTATGCGCTACATGCTGCTCATCGGCGGCGACAAGGCGGCACCGCCCCCACAGAAGGCCGAAATGGAGGCCATGGTGCAAGGCCACCAGCGCTTCGCGGAAGAGTTGCAGGCCGCCCGCAAGATGGTCCACGGGGAGCGCCTGCGTCCGGACGAGGAGGCCAGCCGCGTCCGTCTCAAGGCCGGGCAACGACAGGTCACGGACGGGCCCTTCACCGAGACGAAAGAGGTCCTGGGCGGGTTCTACCTGATCGAGTGCGACACCATGAAGGAAGCCGTCGAGTGGGCGAAGAAGATCCCGCTTCGTGAAGGTGGCGGCTACGTCGAGGTGCGGCCGATCTGGCCCATGTAGGTCGGGTAACATGTCTGCCCGTGGGATCGAGCGACCACGGGCAGACGCCGAGCGGCGAGGTTCACGCGCGCGTCGCCGAGGCGTTCCGTCTCGAGTGGGCGCGCGTGGTCGCGTCCGTGCTTCGCATCGTGCGCGACATCGACGCGGCCGAAGAGATCGTTCAGGAGGCATTCCAGCAGGCGCTCGATCATTGGCCCGTGAGGGGGAACGCCGGATCGTCCAGGCGCCTGGCTCCTCACGACGGCGCGGCGCCGCGCGCTCGATCGCCTGCGCCGCGCGCGCAGGGCCGAGGGGCGGGCCGACGCGATCGCCTACGAGGCGGTGCTCGGGGCGATGGACGAGGGCCCTGACGTGACCGATCCCGACACGATTCCCGACGACCGGCTCCGGCTGATCTTCACCTGCTGTCACCCGGGTCTGCCCGCCGACAGCCGCGTGGCGCTGACGCTGAGGCTGGTGGGAGGTCTCTCGACAGCCGAGATCGCCCGCGCGTTTCTCGCGCCGGAGCCGACGATCGCCCAGCGGCTCGTGCGCGCGAAGCGAACGATCCGCGACCGCGCCCTGCCCTACGAAGTTCCCCAAGGCGCCGAGCTGGCCGAGCGCCTGCCGGCCGTGCTCGCGGCCGTCTATCTGATTTTCAACGAGGGCTATGCCGCGCACAGCGGCGACGCCCTCGTGCGCCACGATCTCTGCGAGGAGGCCAGTCGCCTCGGACGCATCCTGGCCGAGCTGATGCCGGACGAGCCCGAGGTGCTCGGGCTCCTCGCGCTCATGGAGCTCCAGGCCTCTCGCGCGACGACGCGGACGGACGCCGACGGCAATCTCGTGCTGCTCGCCGACCAGGATCGCTCCGGCTGGGATCGGGCGCGGATCGCTCGGGGTCTCGCCTGTCTCGATCGCGCCGCCTCGATGGCGCGTGCGGGCCCATACCAGCTCCAGGCCGCCATCGCCGCCTGCCACGCGCGCGCGGCTTCCTGGGAAGCCACGGACTGGCCGGAGATCGTCGCGCACTATCGAGCGCTCGCCGAGGTCGCGCCCTCGCCCGTGGTCGAGCTGAACCGCGCTGTGGCGATCGGCCTGGCGGACGGGCCGGCCGCGGGTCTCGCGGCGCTCGGTGCGATCGACCCCTCGGCCCTTCGCGGCTATCACCTCTTGCCCGCCGCCCGGGGCGACTTTCTCCGGCGCCTCGGGCGCTGGACGGAGGCGGCCGCCGAGTATCGCCGGGCGCTCGAGCTCACCGACAACGCGCGTGAGCAGAGATTCTATTCAGCGAGGCTCGCGGCGTGCGACGCCGGCGGCTAGCGCGCGGTCTTGACCTTCAGATCCTCGTAGGGCGCGGAGTACGCGAAGCCTTTGATGTGGTCGACGCACGCCTCCTCGACTCGTGGCCCGATGCCCCAGAGGAACGCCAGCTCGTAGATGGGCACGTGCAGCACCCGGTCGTGCATGATCTGCTGGATCTGCTGAAGCATGGCTTCGCGCTTCTTGCGATCCATCTCGCGGCCCTGTCGCTGGTAGAGGTCCTCGATCTCCGGCACGACTCCCGACGCATAGATGCCGCTCTTGGTCACGTAGACCTCGATCCGTGTCGCCGCGTTGCCGGCTGGAGCCCCGAGGCCCATGATGACGCCCTTGATCTTGTGCTCCCGCCAGGCGGTGAGAAACGCGGCACGCTCCATCGTGCGCACGCGCGTCCGAATGCCGACCCCCTGGAGGTATCCGCCGATCGCTTCGGCCAGCGAGAAGAACGGCGGAAACGGCGTGAGGTCGCCGGCGTCGAAGCCCGAAGGGTATCCGGCTTCGGCCAAGAGCTGCTTGGCGCGCGCCGGGTCGTAGGCGGGCGGCTCGTAGGCCCGAGCGAACTCCAGGACCCGCGGGACGAGGCCACCGGTCGGGCGTGAGAGCCCGAGGGTCTCGGCCTGGTTGAGGGCGTTGCGGTCGAAGGCGTGGCTGGCCGCCAGGCGCACGCGCCGGTCGTGCCACGGAGATTTCGGATCCCACTGCTCCGGTAAGTCGAGGAAGGCGACTCCGGGTGGCATGGCGGCGGCCAGGCGCAGGGTCGGCGTCCGCTTGATCTCCTGGGCCGTGGGCCCGCTCAGCAGATAGACGATGTCGACGTCGCCCGCCTTGAGCGCGGCCGCACGCGTGGTCTCGTCGGGCATGCTCTTGAACACGAGCCGCTTCACGCCAGGGGTCTTGCGCCAGTAGCCCTCGAAGGCCTCCATGACCAGCTCGACGCCAGGATTGAAGCTCACGAAGCGGTACGGCCCCGCGCCCACCGGCGCCTTCTTGTAGGCGTCCTCGCCCACCTTCTCCACGTACTTCTTCGGCACGATCCACGCCGCGCCGGTGGCGGAGGTGCCGTAGAAGGTCATGAAGTCTGGCCACGGCTCCTTCAGGAGAAAGCGGACGCGGCCCGCGTCGACGATCTGGACCTCCCGCACGCGCTCCTTGAGGAGCTTGGCCCCGGCGCCGTGGTAGCGGTCGAACGAGAACTTGACGTCCTCCGCGGTCACGGGATCGCCGTTGTGGAACTTCACGCCCTTGCGCAGGACGAACTCGTAGGTGAGCGCGTCCTTCGACACCGTCCACGACTCGGCGAGGCTCGGCGTGTTGTCCCCGGCCGGCATCGGCTTCACCAGCGCGTCGTGGATGGCGTAGAGCACCATGAACGGCGTGATGAACGCCTCGGTGTCGCTCGGGTCGAGCCAGCGCGTGGCCAGGGTGACGTGGACTCCCCAGGTCAGCGTCCCCACGGGCGTTTCCGAACGCCCCACGGGCGCTTGGGCCGCGGCCAGCCCGGAGAGGACCGGGAGCAGGAGCAGAACGGTCAGCACGACGATCACGGTACGGAGCACGAATCCCCTCATGACGCCGCCAGCATCAGCCCGCGGTCTTGCCCTGCACGATGACGCGCGCGGCGAGCAGCGCATCGATCTCCGCCTCACCGTAGCCAGCCTCGCGAAGGATCTCCACCGAGTGCTCGCCGAGCTCCGGCGGGAAGCGTGGCGCAACCTTTTCGACGCCGGCCAGCCAGAGCGGGCTCGCCACGGTGAGCGGAGCGCCCGCGCGCGGGTCGGCGAAGGGCACCAGGGCACCACAGGCGACCATTTGCGGATCGTCCCGCGTGTCGTCCACGGTGCCGACCTCACCGAAGGTGAGGCGGTGACGGTTCAAGATTTCTCGCCACTCCCCCCATGACCTCGATCTGAAGACCTCGTCCAGGATGGGCACGAGGGCGCGCGCGTTGGCGCGCCGGGCTGACGTAATGGCGAAGCGCGGGTCCTCGCCGAGGTCGGGCCGCTCGATCGCCCGGAGGAGGTGGGGCCAGTCACGGTCGTCGTTCAGCAAGTTGAGGAGGAACCAGCGTCCGTCGGCGCAGCGATAGAGGTTGGCGAGCGCGGTCGCCGGCTCATCGCGCGACGGCCGCGGCTCGACCCGCGCCCCGGAGAGCGCCGCCTGCACCTGGATCGCGTTCCACCAGAGGCCGTTGGCCAGCAGCGAGGTCGAGACCATCGTGCCGCGGCCCGTCTGGCCGCGCCGGTAGAGCGCGGTCATGATCGCGGCGAAGAGCGTGACGCCGGTCGGGTGATCGCCCATCCCGGGCAGCGAGCGCGCGGGCGGAGAGTCCGGAGAGGGCTTCACGAGATCCATCAACCCGGTGCGCGCCCACAGCGCCGTCGCGTCGAAGCCAGTGCGCGGAGCCTCGTCGCCGTGCTCACCGTACGCGGTCATGGACGCGTACACGAGCCGCGCGTTGAGCGGTGCCAGGTCCGTCCAGCGAATGCCGAGCTTCGCGCGCGAGTCGAGCGGCGTGTTGGTGACGAAGACGTCGGCCCGCTCGACGAGACGCTGGAGCACCGCGCGTCCGGCGGGCTCGCGCAAGTCGAGGGCGAGCCCGCGCTTCGTCCGGTTGTCGACGATCCAGCGATAGTTGTAGGGGCTCTCGGCCACCCCGGGGCCTCCGGTACGGTGGCGATACGGGTCGCCGTCAGGCGGTTCGATCTTGATCACGTCGGCGCCGAGGTCGGCCATGATGGTCGTGGCCACCGGGCCAGCGATGAAGCTCGCCGCGTCGATGACGCGCACGCCCGCGAGCAGGAAGTCGTCGCTCATGATCCCCGCCGGACTATATCATCCGCCCCGAGCGGCCGGGAGCCGGGCGGGATCGAACGGACGCAGATCGACCAACGAGGCAGCGCCCTCGGTGATCAGCTCGGCCAGGGCGAGGCCGGTGGCGGGCGCGTTCAGGATGCCCCAGGGGCCGTGGCCGGTCGCCACGTACGCGCCTGCCACGCCGGGGACGCGGCCAATCAGCGGTAGGCCATCGTCGGTGACGGGCCGATAGCACGCTTGCCGGCGAGTGATCCGCGCGGCGGCCAGCGCGCTGGACACGCGGCCGGCGGCGCGCGCCAGCGTGGCGCAGGAGACCTCGCTCACCTCGACGCCGTCCGGTGAATCCGGCAGCGGCGCCGGGTCGGCCATCCCGCACACGTAAACCTCGCCATCGGGCCGGGGAAAGATTTCCGGTTCAAACGCGCGGCCGTCGGCCGTGCGGTAGTCGACGAAGAGCGCGTGCGCGGGCACGTCGGCCCCGGCGAGGGTCACGCTGTAACCCTTGAGGCCGTACACGCTCGGGAGCGGCAGCCGCCCGACCGCCCGACCCGTCCACGGACCCATGGCCAGGACGACCGCGTCGGCCTCGAGCGTTTCGCCACCGTTCAGCATGACGCCGCCTACCGCGCCATCGCGCCGCGCGATGCCCTCGACGAGGCCGATGCGCAGCGTGGTCCCGCGAGCGTATGCGGCGTCGAGCAGCGCCGCGGTGAAACGCGCCGGGGTGACCTGGGCCGTCGTCTCGGTGGTGCCGAGAGCCGCGGTGACGACACCGGCGCCGTCGAGCCAGTGCGGAGCGGCGACGCGATGGCCGCCGGGCGGAGCTCCGCGATCGCGCGCGGACATCATGAACGTATCCATGCGACGGTAGCCGTAATCGGGGCCGAGCTGCTTGGCGAGCTCGGCGTGGAGCGCGAAGCTCTTCCGCGCCAGGGGGCCGAGCGGCGAGCCATCGCACCAGTCGAGCGCCAGGAATCCGCCGGACTTGCCCGACGCCGCGCAGGCCACGCCCGAGCGCTCGACCACCGTCACGCCAACGCCGCGGCGGGCCAGGAAGTAGGCCACCGACGCGCCCATGACGCCGGCACCGCAGACGATCACGTGCCGAGGAGGTGTCACCCGGCGTATGCTACAGCGCAAACGCGAGGAGGGCTCCATGCACTACGGCGTCGTGATGTTCCCCACCGAGTACGCGATGGCTCCCGACGAGCTGGCGCGGGCGCTCGAGGAGCGCGGCTTCGAGTCGGTGTGGTTCCCGGAGCACACGCACATCCCCACGAGCCGGCGCAGCCCGTGGCCCGGCGGGGGCGAGCTCCCGAGGGACTACTGGTCGTCCTACGATCCGTTCGTCGCGTTGATGGCGGCGGGCGCGGCGACCAAGCGACTCAAGCTGGGCACCGGCATCTGTCTGGTCATCGAGCGTGACCCGATCACCACGGCCAAGGAAGTCGCCACCCTCGACCGGCTGACGGGCGGCCGCGTCCTCTTCGGGATCGGCGGCGGCTGGAACGCCGAGGAGATGGAAGACCACGGCACCGCGTGGAAGAGCCGCTGGCGGCTGCTCCGCGAGCGCATGCTCGCCATGAAGGAGATCTGGACGAAGCGCGAGGCGGAGTTTCACGGCGAGTTCGTGCACTTCGACAAGCTCTGGGCCGACCCGAAGCCGATCCAGAAGCCGCATCCGCCCATCCTCATCGGCGGCGACGGGGCGACGACGTTCGACCGCGTCGTGGAGTTCGGCGACGGCTGGATGCCGATCATGCGTCCGCAGACGAACCCCGTCGAGCGCATCCCCGCGCTTCGCGAGCGGTTGAAGAAGGCGGGCCGCGACCCGAAATCGGCGCCGGTGTCCATCTTCTTCGCCCCGCCCAAGAAGCCGGCGCTGGAGGCGCTCGAGGCGGCCGGCGTCGAGCGCGCGATCTTCGGTGTACCGTCCGAGCCCCGCGACGCCGTGCTACCGCGGCTCGACGCTTACGCGGCGGCGATGCGATCCTGACGGACCGGCGCGGCCCGTAGCCGAAGCGACACGCCTATCGAGCGGGGCAGGCCGCGCCCGACTCCGCCCACGCCTTGATCAGTGCGACGAACGACGCCTGCGTCCCCGGTGCCGGCTCGCGGTCGGCGCCCGGGCTCCAGGCCCAGCCCACGAGGGGATCGGTCGATACGTGCTGGACGATCTCGTCGGGACTGTGGCCACCGTTGCGCACGGGATCCTTGACCTGCGCGCAGATCTCTGCAAGCGAGCGCTGCTGCCACCCCATCGAAGCGGGCGCGAGATGCCACCCGGGAACGCCGGGCACGCGGCCGGGATCGAAGTTCGCCTCCCGGTGACATGTCGCGCAACGCATGGTCGTGATACCAAAGCCGTCGGCGCCGCGCTGGACGGGCGGCTGGTGCGGGTAGCCGGTGCCCTGCGACGGGCGGTCGGCGCCGGGATGACAGTTGAGGCAACGCGGGTGCTGGAGCACTTTGCCGGCTTCGGCGAAGAGCGCTGCCGATCGCGCGGCGGCATCCCCGATGCCCGCGAAGGCGCTCGGCGGCCGGAGCTCGCGGCTGATCTGGGCTCGAGCCGCCGGCGCGGTCTGGGCTCGCACGATCGACGCGGTGAGGGCCGCCGGCGCCAGCGCGGCCACGCCCAGCGCCAGGATTCCGAGCGTTCCCGGCCTCATGCCGTTCGCGTCCCCTCCGGCGCCAGGCGCGCGAACGGTAAGCGCCGCACCCTCTGGCCCGTGAGCTGGAAGAGCGCGTTGGCGACCGCCGGAGCGATCGGCGGGACGCCGGGCTCGCCCACGCCCGTCGGCGCCGCGCCCGAGGGCACGATGTGCACCTCGACCGCCGGCATGTCGTTGATGCGCAGCGGCCGGTAGCCGTCGAAGTTCCGTAAGGACTCGTGCACGGCGACGCCGCGCGCGCGACCACCCGGGAGCGGCTCGCCCCAGCCCGCCTTCGCCGCCGCGAGATCGAGCGTGGCGAGATGCCGCGGGTGCTTGGCGAGCAGCGCGCGCCGCACCTCGAGCGGATCGCGGCCCGCCGCGTGCGCGAGCTCGTCGAGGAACGTCTCCGTCGAATATGCCGTGTGCGTGCTGCCGACGGAGCGCCAGGAGAGCACGGGAACTCCGACCTTCGTCGTGTGGAGCTCCACCGTGATGCTCGGGATGTCGTAAGGAATATTCCGGGCACCCTCCACCGAGGTATCGTCGACGCCATTCTTCAGGAGCGCCGACTCGAACGGCGTGCCCGTGACGATCGATTGGCCGACGATACGGTGCTCCCAGCCAATGATGTTGCCCTGTGCATCCACGCCGCCGCGCAGGCGGTGCACATAGAGCGGCCGGTATTTACCGCCCTGGATGTCGTCCTCGCGCGTCCACACGAGCTTCACGGGCTTGTCGGCGCCGATCGCCTTGGCCACCGACGCCGCCTCGCCGGCGACGTCGCCGTCCGGGGTGCCGCGGCGCCCGAAGCTGCCGCCGGCAAGCATCGTGTGCACGCGGACCTTGTCGGCCGGGAGGCCGACGATGCGCGCGACGACCTGCTGATCGATCGTGGGGATCTGAGATCCCGCCCAGAGATCGCACCCGTCGGCGCCGATGCGGACGACGGCGTCGAGCGGTTCCATGGGCGCGTGCGCGAGATACGGAAACTCGTAGACCGCTTCGAGAACCTTCGCGGCGCCGCGAAGCGCGCCAGCCGTGTCGCCCTGGTGTCGCGCGGGCGTCCCCGGGCGACGGGCGAGCAGGCGATACGCCGCGTAGAGATCGTCGCTGCCGCGCCGCTCGGCGCGGCTCTCGTCCCAGGTCACGCGCAGCGCCTCGCGTCCCTTGCGCGCGGCCCAGAAGCTCGTGGCGACGACGGCGACGCCGGACGGGACCTGCACGACCTGCGTCACGCCCTTGACCCGCCGGCTTCCGATCGCGTCGAACGCCTTCACGGTGGCGCCGAACCTCGGCGGCCGCGCGATGAGGGCCGTCAGCATGCCGGGCTCCGCGAAGTCCAGGGTGAACTTCGCCGATCCGTCCGTCTTCGCGGTCGTGTCGAGCCGCGGCAGGCGCTGGCCGATGAGTTTGAAGTCCTTCGGATCCTTCAAGGTCACCTGGGCGGGTGGCGTCAGCGTCGCCGCTTTCGGCGCCAGCTCCCCGAACGTCGCGCGTCGCCCCGACGGGGCGTGCGACACGACGCCGCGGTCCACGGTGATCTCGGAGACGGGAACGCTCCACTCGCGGGCGGCGGCCTCGACGAGCATCGCGCGCGCCGTCGCGCCGGCGCGACGCAGCTGGTCCCACGAGTTCGCCATCGCGGTGCTGCCGCCAGTGCCCTGGACGCCCAGGAGCAGGTTTTTGTAGCGCTCGGTGTTCGCGGGAGCCGCTTCGACCCGGATCTGCGACCAGTCGGCGTCCAGCTCTTCGGCCAGAATCGCCGCGAGCCCGGTCGAGCTGCCTTGGCCGAACTCGATGTGCTTGCCGATGATCGTGACGGTGTTGTCCGGCGCGATCCGGACAAAGGCATTCGGAGCGAACACGTCGTCGGCCGCGGCCCAGCGGCCGTCGAAACGAAACCCGACCAGGAGTGCTGCGCCCGCGAGCGCAGTCGACTGAACGAAGCGTCGGCGGGTCAGCATGCTCAGCCTCCCAGCGTCCGAGCCGCTTCGTGGATGGCGGCGCGGATGCGAACGTAGGTGGCGCAGCGGCAGACGTTGCCCGCCATCGCGGCGTCGATATCGGCGTCGGACGGGCGCGGGACCTCCGCCAGCAACGCGATCGCCGACATGATCTGGCCGGACGGGCAGTAGCCGCACTGGGCGACGTCGAGCCGGCGCCAGGCCCCCTGGACCGACGCGGCCACATTGCCAGAGACGCCCTCGATGGTGACGACGTCACGGCCCGGGAGCGCCGCCGCCGGCGTGACACACGAGCGTGTGGCGCGCCCGTCGATGTGGACGGTGCACGCGCCGCACTGCGCGATGCCGCACCCGTATTTCGTTCCCGTCAGGCCGAGCTCGTCGCGCAGCATCCACAGGAGCGGAACGTCGGCGGCGACGTCGACTTCTCGGCTCGTGCCATTGACCTTCAACGTCACCATCGCTCAGCCTCCGGGCGATTAGGTAGCTGCCAAGCGGACGAACTGCCGCTTCATCGCGTTGATCTGAGCCAGATAGCCGCGGACGTCGTGGTCACCGCACTTCTGGCCGGGGGTCAGCCGGAAGCCGCGGCGCGCGTAGGCATCGCCCGGGCCGGCTCCGCACAGGTGGATGACGGCGGCCAGATCCTGCTTCTGCTGGAGC
>WNFA01005015.1_pt1 | contig 11047 bp, 11 predicted proteins | sample 5400481 | NCBI WGS metagenome assembly WNFA01 (sample SAMN13153340, study PRJNA577476) | soil metagenome | isolation source: 120 cm saprolite under Douglas fir tree site 2 hole 1 replicate 2 | place: USA:California | collected 2015-04-18
CGACAATGCGGCGCAAAAACTCGGTCGCTTCCTGTGGGTCGAAATTGCCGATTGTCGATCCGGGAAAATAAACAATCTTGCGCGCCGGTGTTCGAACGGGGGAGGGCAGATCAAACGGCTGCAAATAATCGGTGCAAACGGGGAGAATTTCCAGTTGCGGAAATAGTTGATGAAATAGCGCCGTGGACTGCCGCAGTTGCTCTTTCGAAATGTCGATCGGGACGTAAACAGCTGGCGCCTCCAACTCTTCGAGGAGAATGCGCGTCTTCGTCCCGGCCCCGGTACCAAGACCGATCAGCTCGCAACGCGCGCCGATGCACTGTGCCATTTCGTGAGCGTAAAGCCGGAGAATCGCGGTCTCGGTTCGGGTAATGTAATATTCCGGTAGCTCGCAGATGTTTTGAAACAACGCCGCGCCGCGCTCGTCGTAAAAATATTTACACGGCAGCGTGCGCGGCATGCGTGACAGACCGGCGATCGCTTCAGAAAGAAAATCCGATTTCGCCGGCTCGAGATCGAGGACGGCGAGCCGGCCAGGCTCGTGGTTCATGAAGGATCGTGGGCGAGCCGAATGCCTGTGAATTGCCAGCGTTTCTCAGGCGGAAAAAAGTTGCGATAGGTGCGGCGAATGTGACTGCCAGAGGTGGCGCAGGAGCCGCCGCGCAGGACGTATTGGTTGCACATGAATTTGCCGTTGTACTCACCGAGCGCGCCAGGCGCGGCGCGATAACCGGGGTAGGGGGAATAAGCGCTGCGGGTCCATTCCCAAACGTCGCCAAACATTTGCGCAAGATGTCGATCCTGTCCGGAAGATCGACCTGGCTGCGGATGAAATGTTTCGCTTTCGACGAAATTTCCATCGATGTCGATCTTCGCGGCGGCGCGTTCCCATTCGAATTCAGTCGGCAGGCGTGCGCCCCTCCAATTGGCAAACGCGTCCGCTTCAAAATAACTGATGTGCGTGACCGGTTGCGACTCATCAACGGGACGAGGACCTGAGAGTGTAAAATTCCACCACGCGCCGTCGCGTTTGATCCAGTAAAGTGGCGCTTGCCACCGTTGTTCGTTCACCGTCATCCAACCCAGCGAGAGCCAAAATTCGGAGCGTGCGTAACCGCCGGCATCGATAAATTCGAGATATTCGCCGTTAGTCACCGGTCGACTTGCCAGGGAGAAAGCCAGGACAAGTGCGCGATGACGAGGACCTTCATTATCGTAGGAAAAGCCGGAGCGGTCGTGACCGATCTCGACAGTTATTTCTTCGAACTCGATGAACTTTGTCGGCGTGGTCTTTGCTGAGACGACGTCGATCCTGCGCTCGCGAAAAACTGGATAGAGTGGGTTTTGCGCAAAGACATGCTTGATATCGGTGATGAGCAACTCCTGATGCTGTTGTTCGTGATGGATGCCGAGAATCACGATCGGTTCGATCTCGGCAAAAAGTTCTTCATCCGCGCGCGAAATGAGCTTGTCGATGTCCGAATCGACGGATGAACGATAGCGGTGGGTTTCGTCAACAGTCGGGCGCGAGATTAAACCGCGCAGATCGCGGCGGTGCATATCGCCGGCGGCATTGTAATAGGAATTAAACAGATAAGTGTATTGCGGGACTTCTGGGCGATAGGACGTGACCCACTTTTTCAAAATGAACGTTTCGAAAAACCAGGTCGTATGAGCGAGGTGCCATTTTGTCGGGCTGACGTCGGGCATCGATTGCACGACGTAATCTTCCGGCGCGAGGCTCTGGCAAAGTCGCGTAGTGAAATTCCGGACCTCGTGGAAACGCGCGAGAAGTTGCTCTGCGCGCGACGGAATGCCGCGCGACTGCGCAGCCGCTCTCTCGTCGATCGTTGCGGCCGCGGTTGAATTCAAGTAATTCCGCCTTCCTGTTCGAGTTCTTCTTTGCGGGCCTCGAGCATTTGATCGTGCGCCGCTTCCTCAAGTCCGCCAGTGACCAGTTGCTCACCCAATGTTTCCTCTTCTTCAACACCGGGCCGTGGCGCGCGATGTCCGGAAGAACCTGCGACCATGTTCCATTCTTCGGTCATCTCGGCGTTCTGGTCAGTTTCTTCCGGAGGGCCCGGGCGCTCAATCCCCATTAATTCGCGGCGCGCCTGGTTCCAATCCGCGTCGGTGAATTCGTCAGGGTTGCGCTCATCGATCATGGCGATCTCGCGAGCGCGCTTTTCCACTTCCTCGGGTGAAGGCACTCCCATCCCGTTGCCGTGCAGAGAAATTTTGCCTGCTCCCTCGTGTGACTGTTCCTTCATACCAAGTTATACGAAATTAACGTGCAGAATGTTTGCGTAGTCGAGGAGATTTAAGAAATTAAGTGAAGAGCCAAGCACGACTAATTTCGCTGCGATCCGGGGGGCACGTTGCCTACGACGAATACGGCGAGCCCACGGGAGCACCCCTGTTTTTTTGCCACGGTTGGCCAAGCTCGCGCACGATGGCGGAATTGACCGATCAGGCCGCGCGCGATCTCGGTGTGCGAATCATTTCTCCGGATCGGCCCGGTATCAGCGGCTCTGCGTTCCAAGCCAACCGGAAATTAATTGATTGGCCACCGATCGCACGCGAGATCGCGGATGAGCTTGGAATCGATCAATTTCATATCCTGGCGATTTCCGGTGGCGCGCCCTATGCCTATGTAACGGCCTGGGAACTGCCGCAACGTGTGCGGGCGATTGCGATCGTGAGCGGCGCGCCGCCGATTGGCGATCTTAGCGAGCAGAGTGGATTGCTAAAACTTTACCGCTGGATGCTCGCGCTCTATCGGTCGCACCCGCACCTTTTGCGCGCCTTGTTTTATGTGGCACGACCGATCGCTTGTCTGCGTCCGCCAATTCGTTTTCGTCCGCTGCTCTTGAAATTATTATTGCAGCCGTGCGACGCGGCGGCATTGCGTAATGCAGCTGCATTCGAAGCTTGTTTTGAAAGTCAACGCCGCGCCTGGCGCGCCTCGGCCAAAGGCGTAATGACTGACGCGGAAATTTACGCGCAACCATGGGGCTTTCGGTTGGAAGATGTCGAGGTACCGGTCCGGCTATGGCATGGAAAGGAAGACCGAGCCTTTTCATTTCGCGTGGCGCAGGAAATAGCCAGGCGATTGCCGAATTGCACCGCGCGCTACATCGACAATGCGGGCCATTACTCATTGCCCATCCGGCACATGCATGAAATTCTGGCGGATTTGATTGAGCTGTAGTAGCTGGCGTGTCGCCCGAATCCGCATTCGTCTCCTTGCGTTTGCAGCTGACGCGGCTGCCTCTACAGTTCGCCGTGGAAGATTTCACGGGCGGGGCCATTCACGATCAACCGGCGCGGCGACAGTGGACTGTCGATCCGCCATTTGACGAGCGCGTTCGACAACTAGTTCGTGATTGGGGCGCGGAAAAGTCACCGGAGCTGATTGAGGAGATGATCGTGACAGCGCTAAAGATGGCGCGCGATCAGATGGGCGTGGCTGATCTGAAATTGATCAATCGTTCCGTAAAAGAGATGCGTTATGCGGCCAAGGTCTTCGCTCCATATCACCATTTGCGAAAAGTTGTTGTGTTCGGATCAGGTCGGACTTTACCCGGCGCGCCTGAATTTGAATTGGCCGAGGATTTTGCGCGCGAGATGGTGGCGCAAAACTACATGGTCATCACCGGTGGAGGCGATGGCATTATGGGCGCGGCGCAGCGCGGCGCCGGTCGCGAACACAGTTTTGGGCTCAATATTCGCCTGCCATTTGAACAACGCGCGAATGAGATCATCGAGGGCGACCCAAAACTGATTAATTTCAATTACTTCTTCACGCGCAAACTGAACTTCGTAAAAGAGACGCACGCGTTCGCATCATTTCCAGGCGGTTTCGGCACACTCGACGAAACTTTCGAAGTTCTCACGCTCATGCAGACCGGGAAGGCGCGCGTTATTCCAGTCGTGCTGCTCGATCGGCCCGATGGGACTTACTGGGAAACCTGGATGAAATTTGTCACCGAGCACCTGTTCAAGCTCGGGTTTGTTTCACCGGAGGATTTTTATCTTTTCAAAATCCTCCACAGCGTCAAAGACGCGACCGCGGAAATCTCGCAGTTCTACAAGGTTTATCATTCGGCGCGTTGGGTTGGCGAAGAACTTGTCATCCGCATTTGTCGTCGCTTGTCGAACAAGGCGATTGTCGATCTTAACGAAAAGTTCGCGGACATCGTGCGCACGGGGAAAATTGTGCAGAGCAACGCGCTGCGTCAGGAAAAAAACGAGCCCGAAATTTGGGACCTGCCACGGCTGATCCTCACACCGCATCGGCGCAGCTTTGGCCGTTTTCGACAGTTGATCGATGCGATTAACTCGTCGTCACTTGGATGAAACAAACCCGGAGGCGACCCGGTCGGTTGGGCATTTGGACCCTGCTATTTGTGGCGGCTTAGCCTTTCTGCTTAGAGCAAGGTCGACATCCAACTTTGCTTCCATCATCCGATCGAAAGAGAAATGGTCGCGCGCGTGTTGCAGCGCCCTGGCGGCGCAACGCGCGCCGAGCTGGTTGTTCGATAAAAACTCCAAAATCCCTTTCGCCATCGCCTCACGATCCCCCGGTTCAACGATTAGCCCGTTCTCGCGGTCTTGCACGATCTCCGGAACATCACCAATTTTTGTCGCGACAACGGCGCAACCGCTCGCGAATGCTTCGCGCAAAACAATCGAGGAAGCCTCCGTCCCGAGGGACGCAATCACCACGATGTCTGCCGCCGCCAGAATATCGGGTATGTCCCACCGGTAGCCGAGCATGATGATTTTACCTTCCAGCCCGGCGTCTGAAATCCTTTGCTGGAGCCGTGCTTCGCGCCACCGCGTGCCGGTACCTTGACCCACAAAAACAAACCTCACATCCGGTCGTTGCTCCAGAACAATCCGGGCCGCCTTCATTAATTGCGTTTGGCCTTTGTCGTAACGGATCATTCCGATGTTAACAATCACTGGTGTCTCGTCGGAAAAGCCCAGCTCCTGCCGTAACTTCATTCTGTCTCTTCCTGGCGCGAATCTTGACAGATCGACACCGGAGCCGATCACAGCGATTTTATCAGCGGGTATCCCGTTTTGCTCGACCAGCTGTTTTTTGATCACCCGCGCGTCAGCCACAATTTTTGCGCAGCCATGTTTATAGATGAAGGCGCGCCATTTGTTTCCGACAGGATCGGTGATGCAACGCGCCCGGACTACAGGAATCCCGCAAAGATAGAGGGGCAGAGAAAGCCAATGGTCTTTCGAACTGTAGGTTTTGATTAACTCGATTTCATTTCGCCGGCAAAAACGCCAGAGCCGCCACGAAGACAAAGGATCAAACCGTCGCCGCAGCGGCATCGTGCGAACGCGGGTGCCAAGTTCGCCGGCTTTGGCGAAAACTTCGCTTTTCCTGTCGCATACGAGCCAGGCCCGATGTCCGCGTTGATTGAGCCAGTTGATCTCGAGGCAGGTACGGTATTCCTGTCCGCCCCAACTGCGGCTGCTCTCTACGAAAAGTATGTGCATGTTAGATCGACAATCGCGACCCGCACGCAGAGCTGGAAGCGGGCGCGCTTCAGACACTCAGGCTGGACTGACCGGTTGTCGCACGTTTTTCGAGAATATAGTCGTGGATCGTATTGACAGTGCGAAGGGCCTTGCCCGCGACTTCGGAATTGGGCACACCTACTCCGAAGGTTTTCTCCATACTGACGACGAGTTCGAGTGCGTCAATCGAATCCAGCCCCAAACCGTTTGGGCCGAACAGGGGAAGGTCGTCCGCGATCTTGTCGGCGGTCGTTTGGAGCATCAAATTTTTCACCAGCATCTCTTTAATGCGAGTGCGCAGATCGGGCTCGGACATACAGGCAAGTCGCGAAGGTGTCGCAGCGCCGGGCGCGCGTCAATCACGCGATTGGAACAGCCGCAACCCGGGGAAAATCGACAAGCGAATCACTCAGATCTTATCGGCTTTGTCGCCGTGTGTGGCCGTTTGATTCGGATCGGGGCGCACGGTGCCGCCGGCAGGCAAGTCCTCGATCCGCGCCACAGTTGATTGCGCCGGTTGCACATCTGTTTTCGTTGCGGCACCCTCTTTCTTCGCCGCGCTATGTAATTCGTCGCTAAATTCGTCTTTCGCTTTTTGGAATTCTTTGATCGCTTTACCCATGCCGCGCGCCAGTTCCGGCAATTTTTTGGCGCCGAACAGCAGTAGAATGATCAGCAGGATGAAAATCCCCTGTGGCCCTTCGAATATATTGAGGAGGTTTGCGAGCAGGGTCATACGTCAGTTCGAAGATCAGACCGAATCCCGAAGTTGCAAGACAATTTCGCAGGCTGCATTCGCGGCGCACGAATCCTGCTGGCTAATGAAAGGCGAACCCACGGCACCAGCCTGGCACAAAATTGACAGGCGCAAGCCGATGTGGGAAGAAGGTAATCCGCCATATGCGTCCCATTTGGAAAGGCAGCATCAGCTTCGGGCTGGTTTACATTCCGGTGGCCGTTTACCCGGCCACGCGCGAGGAGAAGATCAGTTTTCGTCAACTCCGTTCCACCGATCTTAGCCCGATCAAGTATAAAAAGGTCGCGGAGGCTGACTCCAAAGAAGTCGCGGCCGATCAAATCGTTAAAGGATTCGAGTACGAACGGGGCCGCTATGTTGTTTTGAGTGACGAGGATTTTGAGAGGGTCCGAATCGAATCCACTCATTCCATCGACATCACCGATTTCGTCGAGTTAGAGCAGGTTGATCCCAAGTTTTTCTACAAGCCGTATTTTTTGGAGCCGCAGAAGGGCGGCGAGAAAGCTTACGCGGTCTTGCACAAGGCTCTTAGTGGGACGGGCAAGATCGGCGTTGCCAAAGTCGTGATTAGCAATCGCGAACACCTGGCCGCGGTGAAACCCGATGGGTTGTTCCTTATTCTCGAGCTGATGCACTTCGCCCACGAAATTCTGAGCACGGAGATTTTAAAGAACGGATCGGCCACGGCCGTGACGGATAAGGAATTAAAGATGGCACAAGCTCTCATCGAGAGCATGGCAGTTGCTTGGGCGCCTGAAAAATATCAGGACGAATATCGAACCGCGCTGATGGAGATCATCGAGCAAAAAGCACAAAACAAACAGATCGCGGGCAAACCCGCGCCGGCGCCTTCACCGACCAACGTTGTCGATCTTGTCAAGGTGCTTCAGGACAGCCTTAATCGGACTCAATCGCTTAAGCAGAAGCGTGCATCCACTCGATCGAGTGGCCGTTCCACCGCCGCACTGGTCAAGCAGAAGAGACGCTCGGCCGCTTACGGCTAAGCCTCGTTGTGGCTCGCTTAACCTGCACCGAACCTAAAGGCTTCGCTCCAAGCCAGCGCGCCTGCTTGCGAACGCGTTCGGAGTTAGCTGCAGCGATTGGCTAGGCGTTGCGGTCATTGGAGTGGAAGTTATAGAAGCTCTGCCCGGTATTGTGGGGCGAGTGCTTCCGCCTTCGCTTTAAACGCCGCCCGGGCAGCCGCGTCGAGCTTGGGGGGCGGCGCCGTTCGGCTCGCGACGGGGACGCCGACGGCCCTGAAGAACTCTTCCTGCCCGGCCGGCGAGCACAGACAGAGCAGCCGCGCCGGTCGCTCGGTCTTGTTGTGAAACTCGTGCGGAGCATTGGCCGGGATGTTACCCGTCTCGCCGGCTCGCACGACCGATTTCGCGTCGCGGAAGGTGACCTCGATGTCGCCTTCGAGAACGGTGAACATCTCCTCAAAATCGTGGCGATGTGGAGGAGGGCCGCCGCCGGGCGGGACAAGCATGTCGATGAGGCAGTAGCGACCGGCGGTGTCTTCGCCCGTCAGAAGGATCGTGTAAGTGTCCCCCACTAATCCAATGTGAGGTAAGGTCTTGTCTTGGTTCGGTCGCGCAAGTGCAAGGTTGCGTTGGGGATCATCCGGCGGAATGGTCAAGCTTTCCGTTGTCATAGTAGTTGAGGTTTACGGTTTGGTTTTCAGGATACAGCGCGAGCAACGCCTAACGCCACAGCTCAGCTGCCGGGCCGGCTGGATGGGCTAAACTTCATGGATGGAAAAACAGCCGGCGGTTAGCTGCAGCGCTTGATTGGGAGCCCCCGAGTTAGTTATGTGCCACCATCGGTTAGCTTCCTCAAGAGATAAAAGTCTTGTCCACCTCCGCCTTCGATGAACTCGACGATCTCAAATCCTTTCGCCAGCTTCCCCTTTACATAGGCGAACCCGTGATCTTTGCAGCCTTACTGGTCTCATGTCTTCCTGATTCATCTGTTTTAAAGAAATCTTCTCGAAGTTCGTTCCGGCGGGGACGCCGAAACCACACGCGAGACGCCCATTCCACTTGGCTCAGGGCAGGCTCCGCGCTACCCAAGATCACACGTCGTAGTACATCGAGAATTCATACGGGTGCGGGCGTAGGCGCAGCGCGTCGTATTCCTTTTGTTTCATGTCGATCCAGTTGGCGACGAAGTCCTCGTTGAAGACATCTCCTTTGAGCAAAAATGCGTGATCGGTCTGGAGCGCTTCGATCGCGCCGCGAAGCGAATCCGGCACACTGGCGATTTGGGCGAGTTCTTCCGGCGGCAGCTCGTAGAGATTTTTGTCGAGCGGATCGCCGGGGTCGATGCGGTTCTGGATTCCATCGAGGCCGGCCAGCAGTAGCGCAGAAAATGCGATATATGGATTCGCCGAGGCGTCCGGCGTGCGAAATTCGATTCGCTTGGCTTTTGGACTCGCCGAATAAGTCGGAATGCGAATCGCGGCGGAGCGATTGCGCGCCGAGTAGGCGAGATTGACCGGTGCTTCGAATCCGGGCACGAGCCGCTTGTAACTGTTGGTCGTCGGGTTCGTGATGCAGGTGAGGGCGGACGCGTGCCGTAGAATTCCACCGATGAAAAAGAGCGCCATGTCGCTCAAGCCGGCATAGCCATTGCCGGCAAACAGCGGCTTATAGTCTTTCCAAAGCGACATGTGGGTGTGCATGCCTGAGCCGTTGTCAGCGAAGAGCGGCTTCGGCATGAACGTGACCGACTTGTTGTGCTTCCTGGCGACGTTGCGAATGATGTATTTGTAATACTGCATCGAGTCGCCCATCACTTTGAGTGGCGCGAACCGGACATCGATCTCGGCTTGTCCGGCGGTCGCCACCTCGTGGTGTTGCTTTTCGATCGGGACGCCCGCTTTCTCGAGCTCGATGCACATTTCATTACGGATGTCCTGCAAAGTGTCGGCCGGTGAGATCGGAAAGTAACCTTCCTTCGGGCGAATTTTGTAGCCGAGATTTGGAAATTCTTCGCGCGCGCTGTTCCAATGTCCCTCCACACTATCGACAAGATGAAACGAGGAGTTGGCCGCGTAACTGAACCGCACGTCGTCAAAAATAAAAAACTCGGCTTCCGGCCCGAAGAACGCCGTGTCTCCGATTCCGGTGCTCTTCAAGTACGCTTCCGCTTTTTCGGCCACGCCGCGTGGATCGCGATCATAAGGCTCACGCGTGATTGGATCGACAATCGTGCAAATGAGACTGAGCGTCGGTTCCGCATTAAAGATGTCGATCCAGGCGGTCGCCGGATCGGGTATCACCAGCATGTCGGACGCGTTAATTACCTTCCACCCCCGGATGCTCGAGCCGTCGAAACCGATCCCATCCGTGAAAATGTCTTCGTTGTACTCGGTTAGCGTGGTCGTGAAATGCTGCCAGGTTCCGGGCAGGTCGGTGAACTTGAAGTCCACAAGTTTCACGTTGCTGTCCTTGATCATTTTGTTGACGTCGGAGGGAGTTTTTTCTTTGGCCATAGTGCTTCGTTGAAGGGTTGAAGGGTTTAAGCGTTGAAGTGTCAAAAAAATTAAAACGCTGAAGTGTTGAAACCGCTTTATCGCTTCAACGCTTCAACCGATTTAGCGCAAGCGCTAAACCGCTTTCTCACCGATCTCTTCCGTGCGGATGCGCACCGCGTGTTCCACTGGAAGCACAAAAACTTTCCCGTCGCCGATCTTGCCGGTCTTTGCCGCCGCCACCACAACACTGACCGCTTTCTCCACCATGTCGTCTGCGAGCACGACTTCCACTTTCACTTTCGGCAAAAAATCGACCGTGTATTCGCTGCCGCGATAAATCTCGGTGTGGCCCTTCTGCCGGCCGAACCCTTTTACTTCGGTGACGGTCATCCCTTCGATGCCGAGCTCGGCCAGCGCTTCCTTGACCTCCTCGAGTTTGAACGGCTTGATGATCGCTTCGAGTTTTTTCATGTCGATGTAAACTTCGCGCCGCCCGGTCTTTTGCAATCGAAAGCTAAACGCGGCACGCGCTCTCTTAACAACACAACGCCGCAGATGCAATCACGATTTTTCTGCGCTCAGGCGCGGAAAATTTTTGCCAAATGTGCGCGCGGTCTATACTGAAAGTTAATGCCGCGCGACTCTTTCATTCATCTGCACCTGCACACCGAATATTCCCTGCTCGATGGCGCGGTGCGGATGAAGGAGTTAATGAGAAAAGCGGCCGAATTTAAAATGCCGGCGGTGGCGATGACCGATCACGGCAATCTTTTTGGCGCGATCGAGTTTTACCAGGAAGCGGAGAAGGCCGGGGTCAAACCGATCATCGGCTGCGAAGCCTACGTCGCCCCGCGTTCACACAAAGACCGATCGAGTTCGATGCGCGAGGCGGCGTATCACTTCACCTTGCTGGCGCGGGACGAAACCGGCTACCACAATCTCATCAAGTTAATTTCAACCGCGCACCTCGACGGTTTTCACTATCGGCCAAGGATCGATAAAGAGCTCCTCGCCGCGCATTCCAGGGGATTGATCGGTCTGAGCGGTTGTCTGGCCGGTGAAGTGAATTCATCGATCCAGGCAAACAAGATCGACAACGCAAAACAAGCGGCGGCGGAGTATCGCGACATTCTCGGCGCGGAAAATTTCTTCATGGAATTGCACGACCACGGCATGGAAGAGCAGCGGAAATGCAATCAAGTACTGCCGCGGATCGCGCAAGACCTGGGCGTCGGTTTGGTGGCGGCCAACGATGTTCATTTTCTGAGGCG
>WNFA01020243.1_pt1 | contig 11047 bp, 14 predicted proteins | sample 5400481 | NCBI WGS metagenome assembly WNFA01 (sample SAMN13153340, study PRJNA577476) | soil metagenome | isolation source: 120 cm saprolite under Douglas fir tree site 2 hole 1 replicate 2 | place: USA:California | collected 2015-04-18
CCCAGAGGCAGGATAGCGCAAGACGAACTCTCATCTGAAGATAGCAGAACGCGCACCAAAATGTGTCCTTCTGCAACCCATTTGGTTTCAGCGAAATCGAGGTAACTCTTTCGAAATGAACGCGGAGGGCCGCAAAAAAACGATTGGCTCATGACCGATACTGTAGATGGGGAGAGGCTAGTGACAAGTACAAAGAAAGTGGCAATCTTAATTCTAAGCTCTACTGCAGGCACGGTAATCGGTTATGGAGTCTTCTTATTTGCAGGCTTAGGGTTGCTAGTAATTTATGGCGACAACGGGCACCCTACAAAATTCTTAGAGCATTCTTTGTTTTACGGAGTTTTTGGGATAACAACCCTACTTGGTTTTGGATTGGGTTTATTCATAGTCAAGCAGTGGGAAAAATCAGCTTCATAAACCGTGCGAAATAGCGCCGCCCGGCGGGTGGTCGCGCCTTAATTCCGAAAAACGCCTTTGGGCGGACCATCCTTGGGGGTTTTGTATCTCCGCCCCATCCCGCTGCCCTTGCGGGATGAACGGTGGGGTCTTTCTCTTGTTCCCTTTCTAATTTCCAATTCCTATTTTCTAGTTCCCTGGCTGCTCAGCGGCCCACCATTTTTTGGAGCTCTTCGGGGTACCGAGCACCTTGCACCGCGATCTTTGAGGCTGCGGTCTCCAGTTCGCGGAGATCTTCGGGCGAAAGTTCGACGTTTGCGGCTCCGATGTTTTCTTCGAGCCGATGCAGCTTGGTCGTGCCCGGGATTGGCACGATCCACGATTTCTGCGCAAGCAGCCAAGCGAGTGCGATCTGAGCAGGTGTCGCCTTCTTCTGTTGCGCAAATCTGCCCAGCAGATCCACCAACGCCTGATTCGTTTTCCGGTTCTCTGGCGTAAAGCGAGGGACGACGTTGCGGAAATCGCTTTTGTCGAACTTCGTATCTTCGCTGATCTTTCCGGTAAGAAAGCCTTTACCAAGAGGACTGAATGGAACGAACCCGATCCCGAGCTCCTCCAGTGTCGGGATCACCTCCGCTTCAGGCTCTCTCCACCAGAGCGAATATTCACTCTGGAGTGCGGTGACGGGTTGAACTGCGTGTGCACGACGAATGGTCCGCGCGCCTGCTTCCGAAAGGCCGAAGTGCTTCACCTTACCTTCCCGGATCAAGTCCTTCACTGCTCCCGCCACGTCTTCTATCGGTACGTCGGGATCAACACGGTGCTGATAGAGCAGATCGATGGCATCGACCCTGAGCCGCTTGAGCGAGGCTTCGGCGACCTCCTCGATGTGCTTTGGCCGACTGTCCAGCCCGGCCTGTTTGCCGGTGTTCGGATCGAGTTTGAACCCGAACTTGGTGGCTATCGCCACTTTTCCACGGAACGGAGCGAGGGCTTCACCCACGAGTTCTTCGTTCGTGAACGGGCCGTAGACTTCGGCGGTGTCGAAGAATGTGACGCCGCGTTCCACGGCCGCCCTGATGACGGAGATCATCTCCTGCTTTTCTCCGGCAGGACCGTAGCCAAAGCTCATTCCCATGCAGCCGAGCCCGATAGCCGAAACTTCCAAATTGCTCTTTCCAAGTCTGCGCTTCTGCATTGTTCCTCCAACTGCGCCGCATGTCGGCGCCACAGATGAGGCTGAGAAACTCCCCCTAGCCTCAACGATGAGAAAGTTTAGTCCGATTACGCTTCGGGCGTTTGCCTATTTCGCTAAAGTTCTTGCCACATGCCGGGTGCCCCAGGTAGCGCTTTTGTACCTGGGGGTTTTTGTTTTCTCCCAAAGTCGCGCGCCGCTAACAGGGGGAGTTCTCTCGGGATCAGCCTAGCTGAGAGGAGGCGGGAGCTTGCCGGAAGCGAGAGCGTCGAGAGCGCGGAGGCGGCCAGTGAGTTCGGCGGCGATCAAGCGGCCTTCGCGGTAGAGCCTGCGGAGAAAGAACGGAAGCGGGCGCAGGACGGCCGCGAGGCTAGAAGAGCCAGTACGGTCAAACGTTGAGTTTTCAGTGGGCTGAAAGCCAGGACGATCCGGGGCAGGCCCCCGCAAAAAGAAAAAGGGCAAGTTGTGTGAGCCACAACTAGCCCTAGAAACATCATACCAGATCAGAAGCCTTTTGCAAGACCTATTTTTGTCTTGCAAGGCGGTTGTCGCGCTCATCGAAAGTTGCCCCGCAAAGGCTTGGACAGTTTTGAGTGTGAGTCACATGACTTGCCGCGAAGGTTTATACAAAGATGGCTGAAGTTTCGCCACCTCTGCATGACAAGCAACGTCCCATGGATAGTGCCCACCCTTGTCGGGCCAGAGGCATTGCCACACTGGGAACGCATCCTGCTCATAAAACCATTGAGCCCAGCAGACATACTCACTGTACTGGCTTAGATGCACGGCCCGAAAACAGCATTTCACGTTGTTTGCCAAGATATCGGCATAGTCAGTGTCTAAGTCGAATTTGCGGCCAGATTTTAGTGCGTTGCCGATTTCATTGATGATTCGGATGGCGATGTCCGCCTCCAGACCACAGAGAATAACCTCTGGATTGCTAAAGCGCATGAAGACCCGTTGAATAGGAAAACCATTCCTGCTTGTCTTGGGAGTCGGAGCGCGGGGCGACAGCCATCGCGTGCCACCCATACTTATCGATGATCTCTAGGAATTTGGCGTCGGCGCGCGAGAAGCCCTCTCGCTTTGTAGGATCCAGCATTTCCTCGATCTCCTGGTGAGGTTTAAAGTTTAGACAGTTCGCGCATGCGCTTGGGCTAGTATGGCTATAGATTATCACTCTCGGCCCTACGACGAATCGCACGCAGCCACATCACGCGAATCAGCGCACTTCCGGGATAGATGGTTCGCCAATACCCAGCAAATTTCCTTTTCGCCGAAGCGTCCGTCGCATAGATGCGCGTCTCCGTCGTCAAAAGTGTTTCACCTTTGGTTGCATCCTCGACGCGAAAATTGATCGCCGCAAGCGCAAATCCCGGCGCGTGCAGTGCTTTGAAATCCTCCGGCGTGGGCTTCTTATCTTTGTTCGGCCACCATCCGGGCGGAGCCACAACTAGCGTGCCCAGCACAAGTTCACGGTCGGGCTCTTCCGCGAGTTTCATGAATCCTGCGCGTGTCGCGACGGCCAGGATCGGCTCATGCGGTGGCGGATTCAGAATGCTTTCCGGCCCAGGCCGCCCAAATCGCCGGATCCACGTCAGCGTGCGGAAAAACGTAATCTCATTCGCAGTCACCTCGCGAATCGCCACGAAAACGCGCTCGCGTGGCGCCGCAATCCGGATCGTATGAGATTCCGCGAATTGATACTCCGGCACAAAGTCGTCAAGAATCGTCGTCTTCTCTGCGATTTTCTTTTCGGGCGCCGGCAAAATAACACCGACCAAGAAAACGACAACTCCGCTCAACAACACAGCAACGCCATACGGCCGGCTAGTGATTCCGATCAATGTCCATGGGCGAACAACGGAAACGGCCCCGAGAAAAGACGTTGCGAGGGCTACATATATGAGGATCGTCCCAACTAGATTCATTGCGGGAGACTTCGAGCTATAGCTTGAAAAGTTCGCGCATGCGCTTTATTTGCGAGCGGCTTACGGGAATTTCGGTGTGCTTTTTGTCGTCCATTTTCAGCATGTAGGTGGAGTTGAACCAGGGTAAAACTTCCTTGATGTGATGGATGTTCACCAGGAACGAGCGGTGCGGCTTCCAGAATGATTCGGAATCCAGGGCGGCATCCAACTCGTCCAGCGTCCGGTAATTCGAGATTCCCTCGGCATCCCGCGAAATTACCGAGATGGTCCCGCCATCAATCGTTCCAAAAACGATGTCTTCGCCGTCCACCAGCAACAGCCGCTGCTGGGACTTCACCAACACTTTGACCGGCGGCGGTGAAGAACTCTGCTTCGCTGCACCCAACTGGCTGACGAGTTGCTCCAGCCGCTCCGTGGCGGAAGTCTGCGTCTCCAGCATTTTTCGCGCGCGGGTAATGGCTTTGGCGATGCGCGCCTTGTCGAAGGGCTTCAGGACATAGTCGACGGCGTTCACGTCGAAGGCTTGCACAGCGTACTGGTCAAATGCCGTAGCAAAAACTACGTGCGGCATTTTCATTTTTCGTTCGACGATCTTTTTCAAAACCCCAAAGCCGTCCAGTCCGGGCATCTTCACGTCCAGAAAGACCAGGTCTGGTGAGTGTTCCTTGATCAGCGAAACGGCTTCCACGCCGTTCTTTCCCTGACCGATCACATTGATCTCAGGGAAGCCTTTCAAGAGAAACGCCAGCTCGTCCCGAGCGGGCTTCTCGTCATCGACAATAATCGTGTTTATGGGCATTCATCAGGACAGGCTCTTGCCTGTTCCCCCTTCTATGGTGAACCCAGACGCCGAGTATAGGCGCACCCTATCTCCGCAAGCAAATAAGACCTCCCTTCAGCCTGGAGGTGGCGAAATTCCCTTTTCCCGGTATCATGGGCTTCGACAGAGCCGAACAGGGACGAAAATGTGAAGAAATCCGTAGATAAAAGAGCCGGGAAGACGGCACAGGTGCTCAGCAGCACCACCATTTACGAAGGGGCGGTCTTTGGGATTCGCCGCGACGAGGTCATTGAACCTAGTGGCGTCCGCGCGACCCGCGAGGTGATCACCCATCCTGGTTCCGTGGTCGTCCTTCCCGTCCTGCCGGACGGGAAAATCCTGCTCATCCAGCAGTACCGGCACGCTACACGACAGTATTTATGGGAGTTAGTCGCGGGGCGCATGGATCCTGGCGAAACGCCCAAAGTGGCCGCGGCCCGCGAACTGATCGAGGAAACTGGCTATCGTGCGAAGCGTCTGCGGGTCTTCCTGGATGTTTTCCCGACCCCCGGTTTTCTCGAGGAGCGAATGTTTATCCTGCTCGCCGAAAGGCTGACCGCGGGCGAAGCGGAGCCTGAGGAGGATGAGAAAATAATTTCCCGTGCTTATAGCCGGAAGCAACTGGAAGGCATGATCCGAGGCGGGAAACTGCGGGACGCCAAATCCATCGCGGGAATCCTCTTTTATTTCCGGTTCCTCGCCGCGCAAAACCGGCGCAGGAAATAGGTTTCCTTAAACCGATTTTGTGGCGGGCATAAGCCTACTTTTTTTTAGTAGAGGAGGCGATTGTCCTATTGACTGGGCATTCGATTCTGGTACACTCCGCGCGATTCGTATCTTTAACAGCGTTAGGGTTACGCGCCTGGCGCTGCGGAGCGAAATCTCGAGACCCTGTCAGGAGGGCAATCGAAGTGCAAGGAACCGTAAAGTGGTTTAATAATTCCAAGGGGTACGGCTTCATCGGGCGCGATGATGGCCCAGACGTTTTCGTCCATTATTCCGCGATTGCCGGCGATGGCTATCGCACCTTGCAAGAAGGAGACCCGGTCGAATTCGAAATTGTCCAGGGGCCGAAAGGCCCCCAGGCGGCCAACGTCGCAAAGGCTGCTGGTTGAAGCAGTAAGCAATTCTCCGGCCGGCAGGAACGCGCCCCCTGCCGGCCTTTTTTTTTTCGAATCCAGGGTATTGCGGCGCCGAGGCCGGCGCCTCCCGCCAAGCCTACCACTGCGCCGACGGCGACCTCGGCGCCACGTCCTATCCCACATAAGTTGAACGAAGTATTTGAATTGGAACATCTCGATGCTGCGGCGGCGATTCCCGCGCCCGCTCCGGCAGCGACGACGCCAAGGACAAGAGCGTTGCGGAGCCGATGGCTCTTGTCGAGCACCGTGACGCGCGCGACGCTTTCTTTGCGAATGCCGATGTCGTTTGATCCTTCGTGCAATTGAATCGCTTCCTCGGTGACGGTCGAGAAAGTGCCGACGTGCTTCTTCATTCCAGTCTCTATCAGCTCGATCTTCTCACCAGAGCGAAGACCGTACAGCGCCTTCCAATCGTCCTTCTTGTCTTGGGCACGTAGCGAGCACGGAATGAGAATCAGAAAACACGCCAACGCAGCATTGCGCATATTTAAACCTATCCCCTTTTTATTTACACCAATCAGGAATCGTCTCGACAAGCTGGACGTGCCAGGCAAACCGGTCTTCAGTTCTTGTTCTCATGGGCTTCCGTATTGTTAGTCACCTCAGCGGATATCTTCTTCTATTCGGATGCAGGACCGTACGCGCCTCTACTTGGGCTTTCCGAAGTGCCACATTATCGCCGCTTTGAATTCAACCACCGAATAGCGCCGCCCCGTTTCCACCGAAATGATGTTGCGAACATCGCCGAGGCTGCCAGCGGCGTAATCGACAATCGGTGCCAGCCCGAAATTCTCTGTTAATGGGATCTCGTAGCCGACACCGGCTGTCCAGGACCACCCGCTGCTGTTAAATCCCCCGGGGCCGTTGTTTTGATAGAGCGCCAGTCCCGGCCCGGCGCGGAGGAATAAAGGTGTCTTCCGGATCGGGAACGCATCGACTACCACCAACACGTTACTAACGCTCTCCCCGACCGCGGGATTGTTGAGATTGAACGATTGCAGGAGCCAACCGTTCAACTCCAGCCCGATGCGAGCCCGATTGCCGAGGCTGTGACCACCCAGAAACCCGAGCGCAAACGCCGGGTTGCGTGTCCCGCTGAACTGGTCAGAGGTGAGCTTGATCTGCCCATCTCCGAGCTCGAACCCGAGCCACCAGGGCCGAACGGTCCGCTCTTCCCTTCCACGCGGTGGACTGACGGAACTTGCGATCGGCACCATCAAACCCGGTAGTCGGCGGCTGTGGAGCACTACGTCACCTTCTTTAGCCGCTTTAGCCGATAGTTCTTCCGCAAGCTCGGGAAATAACGCCAGCTTCACCCATTTCCCCTGGGCGTAGGTGGCGGGCGCTGTCAGAATCAGGCAGGCAATCAAAGCGCAGAGGCACGCGCGGGCCGGACCACTTGGCCTAGGCATCGTTCCCCCGTTCAGCGTCAATTTCACGGGCTCATTGACTCTTTTGCTCCACACGAGTTCAGCACGAAGCTCTTCGCCATCGAGAAGCTGGAGAAAATGGCAATCGGCACGGACCAGGCGACGAAAATGGAATGAACGACAGGACCGGCACGCTTCCCGCCGCTTGAGAACTGGCTACGAAACGCTGCCGCGGCTTGTCCCAACGCAAGGAGAGCGAGATATCCTTGCCCTCAGCGACAGTTCCCAGAGAGGTTTTCCCGATGAATTGCCCATCCGCCTGAAGAAGAACCGATACAAGGAACTCCTTCGAGCCAACCACTCTCTCGAGAATCAGGAAGGCTTGCACTTCCAGCCGATGACTTGCGCCGCTATCTTTCAACGAGAACTCCTCTCTATGGCTTCTGGATTGGATTAGGGGTGGCCAGGTAGCCGTGCTGGCCAGAGAGAAAATAATCGCCTATGATCTGGCCCGCTTCATTCACGCGATTGGCACGCGTTTGGACCGCACCAGGGAAATCTAGGGAGCTAAAACTCCCTCCGACCAGCGTGAACCCATGGAGCAACCCATTGTTGTCGTCATAGATCCCGACGATTTGTTCGTTCGCGCTGATGCTGAAGGTAGCGCTCAGATCAAAAGCGCCGGGAAAGTCAATGGTCGTGAAATTGCCCGCGCTAAGAAGAAAGCCGTGTGAAATCCCAGAGGCATCGCCGAAATTGCCCACGATTTGTCCGCGGTCGTTGATCGATCCGACGACGGTGCCTACGGCACCGGGAAAGTCGATCGTCGTGAAATTGCCCGCGCTAAGCAGAAAACCGTGGAGGTTTCCCGCAGAGTCGCCGTAAGCTCCGACGACTTGGCTCCGGTCATTCAACCCCTGAAGAATCGTGGAGGTAGCACCGGGAAAGTCCAAGATCGTGAAGGCCCCGCGGTTTAGCAGGTAGCTGTGACGCACGTTGCCGTTGTCCAGAAAGTGGCCACCGATGACGCCGAGGTTGTTGATGGCTATGCCGCGCGTCAGCACCGACCCCGGCGGATCGAAGCTTGTGAAAGCTCCCTGGCTTAGCAGGTACCCATGGGGCACACCCCTTGAGTCTCGATAATCCCCCACAATGTCGCCTTGATCGTTGAGCCCCGTGGCGCGAGTCCCATTGGCCCCCGGGAAGTTGAAGGCGGTGAAGCTGAAAGATCCGCTTACCGCCGCGGCGGGCGCCGTACTGGTGGTGTTCGTGGACGTTTGGGCTAGAGCTATAGCAACAGAAAGGACAACCAGAACCAAAACTGCTGGAATTTTATATTTCAAGGTTTCTTCTCCTTCTTCACCGAATTTGGGATAACGGACGGCCGCGGCTATTGCTGTTCCCCTGTTTGCCGCAACCGCCCGAAATCTCGCACGTCGCGATGCGAAACTGCCTCTACTGAGCGTCATAAGTCACTGTGCGATGTAGGCGTTGTCGAACAGCGTGTCTACGATTACGGTATGGGCACGGTGTCGCCAGTGAGCAGGTTACCGCATTGCACACTAGTCGCATTGGCAATGTTGGCTCCGCCCGTTATCACCGATTTCGAATCGCAGAACAGATCCGTCCCGTTCCCAGTGATCTGGGTCAAGGGACTCGTCCCCGTCCCCACTGCGACTGTGGACAGATTGGCTACAACCAAACCACCGTGACTGCTCCCTGTAATGCTCGAACCGGCCAGGCTCGCATGAGAGTTGTTGCTCACGAGGACGCCCTGGCCTTGGCTGCCCGAGATGACTAGGTTGGCGCCAGCGCTCAGCGTGCCGCCATCGGAAACCCACACGCCCGCGGTGTTCCCACCCCAGGGCTGGCCGGGATTGGTGATGCGGAGCTTGGTGTCGCCCAGGTTGAGCAAGGAGCCACTTCCAACCGAAACGCCATTGATGTTGGTCCCGGCGGGACTCTCGATTACCACATCATTTGGCATGATAACGGGAAAGTAGGAATTGAAGCTTTGTATATCGACGCTCCCGCTTCTCGAGATGTCGATGCCGTGCTGCATGTTGCGAATGGTGGTGTTTTGCATGGTGACGTGTCCCGAGGCGACAAACAGGCCCACATGCCAGGGCGCGCCTGTTGAATTCTCAAACAGGCAGCTCTCAATGTGCACGTCGGAGATGTCGACGACGCCAACGGTGGCAAACCCGGGGTCGCGGGCGGTCACGCGCGCGAGCGACACCTGGCTGCTCTCGAAGACAAAAATCCCAAACGCGCTGGCGCCGTCGACGGTCAGGTTGCGGAGCTGGACATCGATACTGTTCCTTCCAATTCCGATGTCCCCCAATGCGGATGCGCCGGAGTGAATGGCGAACCCATCGACGGTGATACTGCGCGAAGCCTCGATCAATAAGACATCTATAAGGAGGCCGTTGCCTGGATCTTTGCTGGGCTGCTGTAAAGTGGCACCCGGCAGGCCTTTCAGGGTGAGGCCCTCGAATCCGTTGACCTGGACGAATTCGGTGCAGGTCCCCTTCACCAAAACGGTGACCGGGGAGTGCTTGTCAAGTCTGGAGAGGGTGCTATTGAGCGACTGGCCCTGGTCGCAATTCACGACGACTAGACCAGCCGTAACACTGCTGCCTGTGACGGTCTGGGCGCTTGCGCCCAGAGCAGTCAAACCAATCATGATCGACAGAATGCAGATGCGCTTCATCGCAAGCCTCCTGACGGATTCAGATTTTCGAATGTTGACCCTGCGTGAAGCCTAAGGAGCATTCCCTGGCAGGGCAAGCGACAAGGAACGACAATTGGGAAGCGACGCAGTTTGTCGCGTGTCTAAGGGATGAGGCCGGGGATTGCAATCCGTCAATGCATCACCTAACATGCGCATAAGTCCTTCAACCAACGGCGCTTAAAGAATGACGCATAACGAGCCTCCTTCCACTACCCCCCGTGGCGAATTGCGGCCAGACAACTTCCTGGACTCATGGAAAGAAATAGCTGCTTATCTTGAGAGGGAGGTGCGCACTGTCCAGCGATGGGAAAAGAAGGAAGGCCTCCCCGTCCACCGGCAAATCCACGAAAAACTGGGTACGGTGTACGCCTATAAATCAGAGATCGACGCGTGGTGGAGAGAGCGCAGCGCAAAACTTGCGTCGAAGTCAGAAAATGGTGACGCGGTCGAAGGGCCTCGCGTTGTCTCATGGCCCGCCAGCACGCCGGAGATACAGCATGAAGAACCCACTGCCGCGACTCGATCGCGCTGGCTCTGGGGCCTGGCTGCGGTCGTAGCTGCATCAGGACTATTGGCGCTGCTCGTTCTGGCCAATGAATGGGGACTCCGGGACAAACTGAAGCACCTTCTCATCCGGGGCGCTCCGACACCGATTCGCTCGATTGCCGTCCTGCCACTTGAAAACCTTACAGGAGACACTTCGAGAGACTACTTTGCCGACGGAATGACCGATGCACTGATCACCGAGCTCGGCAAAGTCAGCGCGCTGCGCGTGATTTCACGGACATCCTCTTCGCGGTACAAAAACTCCAAGAAACCGCTCTCCCAGATTGCCCGCGAGCTGAAGGTCGATGGAATCGTGGAAGGCGCGGTGGTACAGTCGGCGGGACGTGTGCGGATCAACGCTCAGTTGATTTACGCCCAAACAGACTTGTACCTGTGGGGCCGCAGCTATGAGCGAAACATGAGCGACGTTCTGGCGCTGGAGGACGAAGTGGCGCGGGCCATAACCCAAGAGATCCGAATCAAGGTAACGGCGCAAGAGCAGGGGCGTCTGAGTAACGCCTCGGCGGTAAATCCAGAGGTCTATCAGCTCTACTTGAAGGGCCGCTTTTTCCTGGAAAGGCGAACGGAAGCGGGGATGAAAAAGGCCGTGGAGTGCTTCGAGGAAGCGTTACAGAAAGATCCGAATTCAGCTCTGGCCTATTCCGGGCTGGCCGATTCCTATGGTTTGCTCGGTAGTTTCAGTTTCCTTTCGCCGAAAGAGGCCTACCCGAGAGCGAGAGCTGCAGCGATGAAAGCACTCGAGCTCGACGACACGCTTGCGGAAGCCCACGCGGCACTTGCAATTACTGTAGACGGCGATTTTGAGGAACAAGAGAAACATTTCAAACGCGCCATTGAACTCAACCCCGGCTACGCCACCGCTCATCATTGGTATGCCAGGGATCTGTCAAGG
>WNFA01005016.1_pt1 | contig 11046 bp, 7 predicted proteins | sample 5400481 | NCBI WGS metagenome assembly WNFA01 (sample SAMN13153340, study PRJNA577476) | soil metagenome | isolation source: 120 cm saprolite under Douglas fir tree site 2 hole 1 replicate 2 | place: USA:California | collected 2015-04-18
CAACGGGACGGCCCTGGCGCGATCAGCGAGGCAGACAGTGTGAACTCGACCGTGCCGGAGTAACTCCGGCGGCAGCAGAATGGGCCTTGGAGGGGCGATCTTCAATTCTTGCGGGGACGCGTGGCAGGGACGACATCAGGCGGCGGGTGTAAGGGTGAATGGGCGAGGCGAAGATCTGCTCCGTCAACCCGCACTCGACAATCTCGCCTTCGTGAAGAATGGCGATGCGCCGGCAAATTCCCGCGACCGATGGCAGGTCATGCGAGATGTAGAGAATCGACATGCCGATTTCACGATTCAATTGGGCGAACAGTTCCAGGATTTCCGACTGGGTAATTACATCAAGCGCGCTGGTCGCTTCGTCCGCAACCAGCAGGGCTGGCCGGTGCATCACGGCCATCGCGATCAGCACTCGCTGGGCCTGGCCGACGCTGAGTTGCGCGGGATACTTGCGCAGGAATTCCAGGTCGGAAGGAAGACTGACACTGGCCATCGCCGACTGAATCGCCGCTTCGCAATCTGCGCCGGCGCTGTCGGCATGGGCGCGCCACGCTTCCCTGAGTTGGGTGCGAATTTTGAGTGCCGGATTGAGCGACGCAAGCGGACTCTGCAGGATCAGGCTGAGGGAACGTCCGCGCAGGCCGCGAAGGTTGCGCTCCCGCATCTTCAGCAAATCCGCGCCCTGGAAGACGATGCTTCCTTCGACGGTGGCGCGCTTCCGGCCGAGCAGGCCGAGTATCGCCAGCGCCAGAGTGCTTTTGCCGGAGCCACTCTGTCCGACCAGTCCCACGACTTCGCCGGGAGCGATGTCGAGTGCGACTCCACTCAGCACCGGGGCCTTTCCCGGATAACGGATCGTAACCCGTGCGGAGAGCAGGTTTTCAGCGGAGTGGCTCATTTACTGGCCTGGGCGGTTGAATGCAGCGTGAGTCGTTCCGCATTCCAGTAGGTTTGCGGATGCAGAATCACCGGGTTTGCGCCCTCGACTGAAGTAGAAACTGCCGATAGTGCGTTCTTGTTGACCAGGTAAATGAAAGGCGCCTGCTCGGCGACAATTTCTTGTACACGATCAAAGGACTGTTTGCGTTTCTTTATGTTCTGCGCGGATGCTTGTGCGCGCATCAGACGATCAATCTCGGCTTCCCATGCGGTTTCGGGAGATTTCTGCTGCGGATTCCACGCGTGGTTCTCGGCCGAACTCAGCCAGATGTTCATCTGGCCATTGGGGTCAAGATCAACGTTTTGAAATCCAAGGATGGCGGCTTCGTAGTTGAATTTCTGCGCGATGCGCTCGATGAGCGACGGGAAATCCAGCGTGACCACGTTCACCTTGATCCCGACTCTTCCGAGATCTTCCTGAATCAGGACGGCCATACGCTCGCGTGACGTGTTGCCGGCATTCGTCACGATTGAGAATTCGACGGCATGGCCGTCCCGGTCGCGCAGTGTCCCGTTCTGTAGCCGGAAGCCGTCGTTCTGCAGATGCTCGAGAGCGATGGCCGGACGATACGGTTCCGGTTTCAGGCGGCTGTTGAACCAGAATTTGTTTGCCGGGGAAACCGGCCCCATAGCTGGCTTTGCATGGCCATGAAAAACCACACGGCTCAGGTCCTCACGGTTGACGGCCGAGGAGATTGCCCGGCGGAAATTTGTAGATCGAAACCAAGCGCGCTTGTACGAGGGAATCGGTGCATTCGCAACCTGGTTAAACCACATGAACTCGGTGTCGAGCGATGCCCCGGCATCGTGGACGACATCTGGGGTACTCGCGGCGAGGCGGTCGTAATAGTCGGTGTCAATCGAATTGATGAGATCAAGTTCTCCGCGCCGGAAGCGTAAAACCTCGATATCGCGGTTCGACTGAATGTCGAGGCGGATGGCATCCAGGTAAGGCAACTGACGACCGGCGCTGTCTTTCTTCCAGTAATTCGGGTTGCGTTTCAAGAGTACGTGGCTGCCGGCCTTGTGTTCGGCCACCACAAATGGACCGAGGACGGCCGTCTCCTTCTTGGAAGAGTGCGAGGAGATGATCGCCACCTGATCAAAAAGACGATCTAGCCCGATGACAGGCGTAGAAAAGGTAATCAGGATCTTGTCCGGCGCCAAAATCTTGGTTTCAACAGCGCCGTTCCCAGAGCGAAAGGCGTCGCCGGTGGACGAATGCAACTCGGGATCCATCAGGCGCGTGACAGTGTATGCCACGTCCTCGGCAGAGAAAGGATTCCCGTCGGAAAACTGAACCCCGTGGCGGAGTTTGAAAGTGATCTGGCGGCCGTCTTTCGAAAGCTTCCACGACTGGGCCAGTTCCGGTTCAAGGGCCTGGGTCTGCCGATTCACGCGGACTAATACGCCGCCCGTGAGATAGCGGATCGCCAGGGAGGAGTCGTCGTCAACTCTCATCGGATCGAAAGTTTTCGGTTCGGCGCGCAGACAGAATCGCAACTCATTCCCACCCTGCGCAGATGCAGCCCCGAGCAGAAGCGCGAGGCAAAGAAAAACTCGTAAACCAACGCTGCGGCAGATCATGCGGCCGCCTCCTCTTTCGACAAAACCATTTGGAACGATGTCATCACAACGATCAGCAGCAGCAGGGGGACCAGTCGCCACGGTTCCTCGCGAAACGAAATCAACCCTTCCAGTTCGCGGAGAAGACTTCCCCATGAGGGCAGAGGCTCCGCAACACCCAGGCCCAGAATGCCCAGGTTCGCTTCGCTCAGGATGAAAACAGGAATCGAAATCCAGAATTGCGCATACAAAACCGGTTTCAGGTTGGGAAGAACATGAACGAAGAAGAGCCGGGATCCGTGCACACCTGAGGCGGAGGCCTGCACGATGAAGTCTGAGTTCCGCAGCGACTGCGCGCTGGTACAGAGCACGCGCGCCGCCGCTGCCCAGCCCAGCAGGCCGAGAATCAGAAAAGTGATGAGAACCGAAACCAGCGGAGAAACGTTGAGCGGCAACACAGCGCGGACCGTGATCAGCAGAAACAGCCACGGCAGCGAAAGAAACAAATCAGTCAGGCCGGTCGCGACCCGCAGCCAGAAGCCGCCCACGTATCCCGCCAGCCCGCCGACCAGTGCAGCCAGCAAAGTCGAAATCAGTGCCGCGGCAGGGGCCAGGAGCAAAGAGATGCGTGTGCCATAGAGAACGCGGGAGAAGCGATCACGGCCAATTTCGTCGGTGCCGAGCAGATGTTGTCGCGACGGCGGGGAACTGGGCGCTTCCCGAAACTGCTTGGCGTATCCGGTGGGCGCGAGCCATTGGGCGCCGAGCGACACTGCGCACACGGCCAACAATACGACACACGCCAGCTTGCGGGCTGCGCTCATGCCTCCCGAGACCTCACCATGTGGATGATTACATCGGCCCCGGAATTGGCCAGCAAGGTAACCAGCGTAACGAGAACCGTTACATTCACCAGCAACGGCAGATCGCGAGCCAGAGCCGCTTGCCAGGCGAGTTGTCCGACGCCAGGTAGTCCGCACAGAGACTCAACCGGGATGCTCGCGCCTAGCGCAATACCCACGCTGATGCCCGCCAGCGCAATCATCTGCGGCCCCGCCATGGGAAGCACGTGCCACAGCAGGATGCGTACCTCGCCTAACCCCTTCGCGCGAGCGGCTGTGATGTGCGGCATCGCATAGGCCTTCGCGAGCAGATTCCGCGAGTAGCGGTAAATCTTGGGAAACACGATCAGCGCAATCGCCAAATACCCGGGCGCGTTAAAGATCACCGAGAGCAGCGCCAGCACCGCCGCGGGAATGCAAAGAAAAGCGCCGCTGACGGTCGTGCCCAGAATTTCATAGGCCGACAGGCGCGACAGAGAAACTGTGAAGGCGAGCGCCGATGCCAGCAGCCAACCCAGCAAAAGTCCGATGCCGGCAACCCGTAGAGTAACTGGCCAGCGATCGCGCAGCAGTCGCTGTACCGGCTGTCCCAAGGTATGTGATACGCCGAGATCGCCATGCGCGGCCCCCCTCAGATAACCGACGTAATATTGCAGGACGTTCTGTTCGCCCGCCCGCGACTGGCGGAGGGCGCGAACGCTTTCCGCGCTGAGGTGCGGATCAAGTTGATGCTCGTCGGTATCAAAGCCGGGGGCTAGTCGTACCAGCGTCGCCGAGAGCAAACCGCCGAGCAGGACGATCCCAGTGATGGCCAGCAAATGGCGCGCGACTCTCCACAACAGCATGGTCAGTCCTAGTTCACCGTCGCGCCCCGCGACCGCGAGTCTGAGGGTCCCCTTCCACGCTCGATGTCTGCGTGATGGACCTGTTTCATCGAGTACATGCGGCGGTCCGCTTCGGCGAGCAGGCGCTCAACGTCGAATCCATCTTCTGGGCAAAAGGCCGTGCCTACGCTCAAGGCGATGAGACTGCGACCTGCGACCTTTCTACCGGCGTCAACGGCTAGCTGATTCAGGCGCCTCGCCTTTTCCTCGGCCGCTTCAAGTTTCAGGCCGGGCGCGACCACCACGAATTCGTCTCCGCCCATGCGGGCCACATAGTCGTAGCCGCGACACATTTCTGTCAGATGTCCGGCAAAATCCTTCAGCAGGCTGTCCCCCTCGAGGTGGCCGTAAAGATCATTAATTTGTTTGAAGTTGTCCATGTCGCAAACCATCACCGCGAGTGCAGTGCCGGTGCGGCGGCAACGTGCCAGTTCGCGCGCCAGATGGACGAACAGCGACCGCGCATTTGGCAAGCCGGTCAGGTAATCGGTGGTTGCCGAACTCTCAGCCTGCTGATACTTCAAAGCGTTTTCGACGGAAAGAGCGATCTTCGAACTGATGGCCAACAGAATACGCAGATGGTCGGCCGTGAAAGCGTCGCGATCAGCGCGATACATCGCCAGTACGCCGACCACGCCATTCAAGCCTTCCAGCGGAACCGCGAGCGCGGAACGGAGCGTCGTGTATTTCTCCGGATCGTTCACATAGCCGGATTCGAGCTGCGGACTAGCGTTCATAATCGGCTTGCGATTCTCCGCCACCCAGCCGCACAGGCCTTCTCCAAGACGAATGTTCAGCGAGGAAAGGAGTCGGAAGTTGTCGCCGCTGACCAGTTCCGGGATCAGCCGGCCGTTCTTGCAGAGAAAAACCGCCATGGAGTCGTAAGGAATCAGCCGCCGCAACCGCATCGACAGCACGGAGAGGGTCTCGCCCAAGCTCAGGGAGTTGCCCAGATCCTGGCTGAGTTCGAACATGGTCTGCGCTTCCTGGCGGGCCGCGGCAATCGAGGAGAGAAAATCAGAATCCCCTCCAGAAACGGAAACGACCGCCGGATCATCGAATCCGTCTGCCGGATCCAGATCTCTCTCGACGTGAACCTGTGCCAGGCCGTGGGCGTTGGTTGTGTTCTGTCCCGCTTGAACCATGCTCTCCAGTTCGACGTAGCGGCGTTGCAGGATTTCGACGACTCGCGGATCGAACGACGTACCCGACATAGCAGCAACTTTCTCCATCGCATGATCGAGCGAGAGGGCATTCCGATATTGCCGGTCGGACGCGAGAGCATCCAGACAATCAACAGCCGCAAGTACGCGCGCGCCGATGGGGATCTCCTCGTGCTTCAACCCGTCGGGGTAGCCAGTTCCGTCCCATCGTTCGTGATGTGAGCGCACAATCGGCGCAACAGCGTAGGGAAATGCGACGCGTTCCAGAATTTCCGACCCCACGATGGGATGGATCTTCATCTTCTCGAATTCTTCCGGCGTCAGCTTCCCAGGCTTGTTGATGATGTGCTCGGGAACCGCCAGCTTGCCGATGTCATGCAATAATGCCGCCGCCCGTAGCGCCTCGATCTCATCCTCGGAAAGGCCGAGTCGCTGCGCGATCGCTACCGCGAACACGCGGACCCGCTGCAAGTGCTTGTGAGTCGTGTGATCTTTGGCTTCGATGGCCAGAGCCAGAGCTTCAATCGTGCGCACGTGCAAGGAAGCCACATCTTCCACGTGCTGCTTTTCAATCTCGACCTGCTTCTTCTCGGCTTCCAACTTTCCGAGGTACAGCTGGTACGAGCGATAGACCCAGTAGATGGGAGGCAGCACCAGCAGTGAAGTCTGCCAGCCCGCATGCCGGTTGACGAATCCGACCGCGAAGACGATGGCGGCTCCCACCATGTAATACGGGAATGACCAGAAGTGGCAATCCGCCCAGACCCTGCGCGGCGATTTACCTTCCGTCAGCGAGATGATTACCGAAACAGGCAGTGTATTAGCCAGGAAAAATAGCAACGCCGTGACGACCAGCAGAACGGGCGTGTTTTCTCCCAGAACCTTTGCCAGCCGGTGATACGTGAAATACGAAAGCGCGATCGCGTTCGCCATCATGAAGACGTTGAACACGACCTTGGCCGGAGCAATCTTCTGCCGTGCCTGCCAGAGGCATTGCACGAGGGTCGCAGTGCAACCGACGATCAGCGTTTCGGGTAGGCTCAGTTCGAGAACGCCAAGCAAGATGAACAGGAAGTTGACGGACATGGTGCCGTCGATGCCCGGCAATTGAATCTTGAGTCCGGACGACAGCACGGCAATTATCAGGTAACAGGCGAACCGCTCCAGGCCGGTACTCTGCCAGTGCGCCAGGGCATAGGCGAACACCGACACCCCAATCGCCGCCGTCACTCCGATGAACAGTGTTGCCCGTTTAGACATTACTTCGGACCACCTGCCGCTCACGTCTTCCGCAACTCCTCCGCCACCACAGGGACCTTCGTTACCTGTGTGACTCTGCGAAATGAATCGGCTGAGGTTACGCTCCTCAAACTGCTGATTCCGCGCCCAGAGCCAGATCGGACTGCTCCCGAGCCAAGCGGTTTCCGCCCAGCATTCGGCGCGAGCAGCCAGACTCCGGCATCTCTGACACGAAATGGTAGTGCAGTAAGTGGATGGCACCTACTTACTAAAGTAACCTTAGGACACGACCACTCGGGCGAGCCGCAAGAGAAATAAATGATGCAAAACCAAAGGAGTGACGGAGTTAGAAGACTAGTCGCAGATCCTTCGCGATTGCGGGGGTAAGAAATGGGCACATGCCCATGGGAACATTACTTCGGTGTCTCACCGCGCTCGAAGGGCCTCAAGAAGTCGGCTGGACTGTGTCAGCATCGTGTACTGGCGCGCCTCTGCACACTCTGGAGCCGATTTTGACTGTCAACTTTAATCGGCCGATCCGGGAGTGAGGTGAATACTCAACATTGAAGACAATCGTAGAAGTTCATCCATGACGCCACCTGTCGAAAAAGAGCAGAAATCCGTCCGCCCGGAACGAGGCCGTAGTGCGCGCGCTACAGAGAACGGGATCACGCTTCAGGCGGGCATTTTCGACCAACTGCACGACGCTGTCATTACCACCGACCTTCAGGGAAATATCACCGCTTGTAACAAGGGTGTAAGCCTGTATGGTTATGCGCCCGAAGAGCTTGGAGGTAAGAATATCGCGGGGCTCTATCGGCCAGAAGAACAAGTTTTTCTTGCTCGGCAGGTGATTCCCACGGTTCTTGAGAAGGGCCGCTTCGAGGGCGAACTCCGCTCTCGCGCGAAGTCCGGCGAGGACGTGTACGTTCATCTGTCCATGACTCTGCTGCGCGATCCGGACTCGGTGCCGGCTGGTATGGTGGCACTCGCCATCGACATTACCGACAAGAAGCTGCTGGAGTGCGCGCTCCAGGAAGATCAATCGCGGTCCGCAGACGGCACAGGCGTCGTCGCCGCTACGGTAATCCGCCGCGAGATCAATGGCACCCAGTTCATCATGGCGAGCACCCTGATGCACAAGTTCATGGGAATGGTAGATCGCGTCGCCGGACACACTGAGACGGTGCTGGTGGTCGGCGAAACCGGCACCGGCAAAGAACTGGTGGCGCGGACCATCCACGAATCGTCGCATCGGCACAACAAACCGCTCGTGGACATCAACTGCGCAGCCCTGCCCGAGCACCTCGTCGAGAGCGAGTTGTTCGGCTACGAGAAGGGAGCCTTCAGCGGCGCCGATGCCTCCAAGCCCGGACTGTTCGAACTGGCCGACAAGGGCACGATCTTCCTCGACGAAATCGGCGAACTGCAGACGCAAGTGCAGGTAAAGCTTCTGCGCGTTCTCGACGGCGCGCCCTACTACCGGCTGGGCGGACATCGCAAAATTACAGTGGATGTGCGCGTGGTCGCCGCCACCAATCAGGATCTTGAGCTGGCCGTGAAAGAGGGACGATTCCGTAAAGATCTCTATCACCGGCTGAGTCAGTTCCAGTTAAGGGTACCTCCATTGCGCGAGCGGCCGGAGGACATCGTCGCCCTGGCACAGCACTTTCTCTCGCTGAAGGCGCCTGAGAAAACTTTCTCGGCCGAGGCTCTGACCGCGCTTCAGTCTCACGACTGGCCGGGCAACATCCGCGAGTTACGCAACCTGGTTGCACAACTGGCGATGGCAGGAGCGGGGAAGCAGATCACTGCCGTCGAAATCGTGGCTGACCTTTCGGGTGAAAAGCCGCTCGCAACGCATGGCGGCGCCAGTCTGCCTCTCGGCAACCTCGACAACATGGAAGAGCAGATGATCATCAGCGCGCTCGAACGCACCGGCGGACATCGCGCACAAGCCGCCGAGCAACTTGGAATCTCTCGTCGTACCCTGAGCCGCAAGTTGCGCGAGTACGGAATTGAAGTGCCCTCGGGTGACCGGATGGCCACACTTGGCACCATCAGCCACGAGCAACAGAAATTCTTCCGCGCCAAGGTCAGCCTCTCCGTAACTCTGCAGAACGCGAATGGTAAAGAATGTCAGGCCCAGGCCGTCAACCTGAGCACCGGAGGCATGGGGTTGGACAGCATCCCTGATCCCGTCGCCTTTACCGGTTTACTCGACGTAAGCTTCCTCCTGCCCGACAGCGAAACCGTCATGCAAGCCAAAGGACGCCTGGTATGGGCCGACGTCGGAGGCAAAGCCGGCCTCCGTTTTGTTGTGATCGAACCCACCCTCTTCCAGCAACTCCAGCACTGGACCAACCGAAAGATGAAAGATGAAGGCTGGGAATTTCCAGCCTGAAATTTGCTCCTCATCTGACCCAATCACCAATTGGCGGCGGCGCAGACCCTATGCGATACTGACACTGGCCAACAGCCGCGCCAGCACAGGGCGTCGGTTGTAGTTGGTTACCTTCTCTGCTTGTAGCCAGTCGCAAGCAATTGCCGGGATGGCGGAACTGGCAGACGCAGCGGACTCAAAATCCGCCGGGCTTCGGCCCTTGGGGGTTCGACTCCCCCTCCCGGCACCATAGCTCGTCCGAATTAAAGTGGCCGTCTGCCACTAGGCGCTTGTCTTCAGACTCTCCATCCCGCGTCAAGCGCTTCGCCCGCGAAGCCGGATTCGACCTGTGCGGGATCGCTCCCGTCCGCGAGTTCCGCGAAACCGAATCGTTTCCCGCGTGGATCGCCGCCGGACATCACGGCGAGATGCGGTACATGGAATCGCGCGATGATGCCGGCGAGCTGAAACGCGCGTCGCTCACTCGCGTCGCTCCCTGGGCCCGCAGCGTAATTGTGTGCGCTCTCAACTACAACACCGCCCACCCTTATTCGACGCAACCCGAGAACCCGAGCCGCGGCTGGATCTCGCGCTACGCCTGGAGCCGCGAGGACTATCATGACGCCGTCCTGCGACGTCTCCGCCAAGTGGAAGCCGCAATTCAGAATGATTTAACTAACCACCAACCACCAAACACAAATCACCGTTTTCGTTCCTATGTCGACACCGGCCCGCTCATCGAACGCGTCTACGCGAAATACGCCGGGGTGGGCTGGATCGCCAAGAATACGTGCATCATCAATCAGCAACTCGGCTCGTGGCTGTTCCTGGGAGTGATTCTGACCTCGCTCGAACTGGAACCCGACCTTCCGGCCCCGGATCGCTGCGGAAGTTGCACGCGTTGCCTCGACGCCTGTCCCACCCACGCCTTTGTTGCGCCCGGCGAACTCGATGCTCGGCTATGCATCTCTTATTTAACGATCGAAAAGCGCGGCGAAATTCCAGAAGGTCTGCGCGCGGACATGGGCCGGCACGTCTTCGGCTGCGACATCTGCCAGGACGTTTGCCCCTGGAACCGCAAAGCGCCGGTGACCTCCGCGCCCGAATTTCAGCCGCGCGAAGGGCTGGTCAATCCCGCGCTCGACTGGCTCGCCGAAATGCAGCAGAAAGAATTTCACAGCGTCTTTCGCGGGTCGCCGATCCGCCGCACCAAACTCTCCGGCCTGCGCCGCAACGCGGTCGTAGCGATGGGAAATAGCGGAAACACGAAATTCCTACCGACCCTGAAGACACTAGCTGAAGACTCCGACCCCATCGTAGCCAAGCACGCCCTCTGGGCATTAACCAAACTGGAGTAGAGACGCGGCGTGCCGCGTCTCCCTAGCCCGGCCAGGGACCTGATCTCCTGAAATTAAGAACGGAGAACTGGGAACCGAGAACTGAGAACTGGGCACTGAGTTTACAATTCCTCTCATGTTCCAGAGCGATCTTCTCCGCAACAAGCGCATTCTAATCACCGGCGGCGGCACCGGACTCGGCAAGGCGACCGCCCAATGCTTCCTCGAACTTGGCGCCGAAGTTTATATCTGTGGAAGACGCGAAGAAGTCCTGACCGCAACCACCCACGAACTCAGCGAACGCACCGGCAGCAAGATTCATTCCCACCGTTGCGATGTGCGCGACGCGGCCGCCGTCGACCAGATGATTGCCGCCATCTGGGCCGACGGCCCGCTCGACGTGCTCATGAACAATGCCGCGGGCAACTTCCTGGCACGCACCGAGGAACTCTCGCTGGGCGCGTTCCAATCGGTGATCGGTATCGTCTTAATGGGCACGCTGCACACTACACTGGCTTGCGGACGCCGCTGGCTCCAGGCCGGGCGCCGCGCCGTCGTGCTGAACGTGACGACCACTTACACCGAGACCGGCTCCGCCTATGTTGTGCCCTCGGCCATTTCCAAGGCCGGAGTCCAGGCGCTGACCCGCAGCCTCGCGGTCGAGTGGGGCAATCGGGGAATCCGCATGAACGC
>WNFA01005021.1_pt1 | contig 11042 bp, 6 predicted proteins | sample 5400481 | NCBI WGS metagenome assembly WNFA01 (sample SAMN13153340, study PRJNA577476) | soil metagenome | isolation source: 120 cm saprolite under Douglas fir tree site 2 hole 1 replicate 2 | place: USA:California | collected 2015-04-18
ACTTCAAGTGCATGCCGGGAGTTGGAAATCACCTGCGCGGCGCGATCTCGATTTCGCCCAGCGTCGAGTATATGGAGAAGGCCTACGACGATGCCAAGTACGGAAACTTCTCCCGCCGGCCCTATATCGACTGCGTTATTCCCAGTCTTACCGATCCCTCGGTTGCGCCTCCGGGAAAGCATGTGATGTCCTGTTTTGTGCAGTACGCGCCCTACAAGCTGCGCCCCGGGCTGAACTGGGACGGTCAAAAGGAAGCTTTCGGCAACAATGTGATTGATACCCTTGCTGAACATGCGCCCAACATCAAGAACATCATTCTGCACAAGCAGGTCGTAACCCCGCTGGACCTGGAGCGCGAGTTCGGCCTCACCGAAGGCAACATATTTCAAGGTGAGTTGTCATTGGAGCAGCTATTCTTTTTGCGTCCGGTGCCAGGCTGGGCACAGTTTCGTACTCCGATAAAGAACCTCTACATGTGTGGCTCGGCCACGCATCCCGGAGGCGGCATCATGGGAGCGCCGGGCCGGCTGGCCGCACTGGAAATTCTGAAAGACTTTAAGGGTAGCCGCACCAAGGGAGCGGCTTAGAACATGCCCGAGGCGCGCGAGGTTATCATCATCGGTGGCGGTCATAACGGGCTGGTGACCGCCTTCTATCTCGCCAAAGCGGGATTCAAGCCGCTGGTGCTGGAACGCCGTTCGCGAACGGGCGGCGCAGCCATCACCGAAGAATTCTATCCGGGCTTTCGCTGCTCCACGCTGGCGCACACCGCCGGACCGATTCGTCCCGACATCATTCGTGACATGCAGTTGCAAAGACACGGGCTGAAGCTGATTACGCCGGACATCGGCGTGGTAGCACTCTCGCCTGACGGCCGCGCGCTGATTCTTCACAATGACCCGAGGAAATCGGCAGAGGAAATCTCCAAGTTTTCGCAGAGAGATGCGACGCGCTATCCCGAGTTCCAGCAGTCACTGGAAAAAATGGGCAAGGTGATCGGCGAAGTGCTGGCGCTCGCTCCACCCAATATTGATGACCCCAGCAAAGCCGACTTGTGGGGCATGCTCCAAACTGGGCGCGCCGTCCGCAAGCTGGGCAAGAAAGATATGTATCGCCTGCTGCGGTGGGGGCCGATGGCGGTGGCCGACCTGGTCGCAGAATATTTCGAGACGGAACTGCTACGCGCGACGATCGCAGCACGAGGCATATTCGGTACATTTTTCGGACCTTGGTCTGCGGGCACCAGTCTGGTGCTGCTTATTCGCGCTGCCGGTGATACGCATCCGGCGGGCTCGGCACACTTTGCCGTGGGCGGCATGGGATCAGTAACGGAAGCCATGACTTCCGCCGCCAAAGCTGCGGGCGCCGAAATTCGCAGCAACGTGGAGGTCATTGAAGTCCGCGTCAAGGATGGCGTAGCTGGCAGCGTGGTACTTTCGACAGGGGAGGAGATCAGCGCCAAGGCGGTCGTCTCTAACGCCGATCCAAAGCGCACTTTGCTAAGGCTTGTCGATCCCACGCATCTTTCTCCCGATTTCGTCCAAAAATTGCAGCACTACCGGATGCCGGGGACCGTCGCAAAAATCAACCTCGCACTTTCAGCTCTGCCCAATTTCACCGCGCTCCAATCCGCAGACAATGGCAATGCTTTGAGCGGGCGCATCCACATCGGACATGAAATCGATTATCTCGAGCGCGCCTTTGATGAATCTAAGTACGGAAAGTTTTCGCGCCAGCCGTATCTGGAAATTGCAATTCCGTCGGTGAGCGATCCTTCACTGGCTCTCGACGGCCAGCACGTGATGTCGATCTATATGCAGTACGCGCCTTACAAGCTCAAGGGCGGCGACTGGGAGAGCCAGCGAAGCGCGCTCGGCGAAACCGTGGTCAAAACTGTCACACAATACGCACCCAATCTGCCGGAGTTGATCCTGAGTCATCAGATCATCACGCCGCAAGATCTTGAAGATACTTATGGACTGACTGGCGGCCACATCTTCCACGGCGAGTTGGCGCTGGATCAGTTCTTTACGATGCGTCCTCTGCTTGATTGGGGACGATATCGCACGCCGATCCAGAATCTTTATTTGTGTGGCAACGGAACCCATCCCGGCGCGGGCTTGACCGGCGGCTCTGGCGCCAATGCTGCACGGGAGATATTGAAACATTTGAAAAAGTAGCGCCACATCGGGCCGTCGCCATCTTTGGCCGGTGCGAACCATACTGCAAATCAGCAGCCGAAGGGAGAACGGCATGAAACTCTTCTTTTGCGGTTTCACATTCCTGTGCCTCTTCATGACAACACTCCCCGTCGGAGGACAAGCTGTTCCGACCTTTGTAGGTATTCGCACTTTCCTGGGTGCGCCTCATGTCACGCAATTGGAAGATTTGCATGCAGACTTCGCAGTTCTGGGAGTTCCGTTCGACGAGGGAACCTGGGGCCAGCCGGGTGAGCGCTATGGCCCGCGTGATCTGCGCGAGAGCTCCCAGGAGTACAACCACGACCTGACGGAGGGTTTCTACTACATCGACGGCGATCGCACTGTGCTGAAAGGCAAGCATTGGGCCGACGTAGGCGACATCGAAATCTTTCCCACCGTGCCGGCGCAAACGGACGAGAAGATCACGGCGGCGGTCCACACCATTCTTTCGAAGAAGGCTTTTCCCATTGTGCTTGGTGGCGATCACAGCATCACGTTTCCGGTGGTGCGAGCCTACGAAACTCCGTTGACCTTGATCCACTTCGATGCCCATCTCGATACCTGGAATGGCGCGCCGGGAAATCTGGATCATGCCTCGTGGGTGAACCGTGTGGCCAAACTGCCCACAGTGAAAAACATCATCCAGATTGGAATGCGCGGGCTGGCAAACGATCCCGAGGCCGTAGGCAATGCGCGCAAGATACACAGCGTGATCATCACCTCCGAGCAAATCCATCGCAGCGGAGCGAAGTGGGCGCTCTCTCAGGTTCCGGAGAGCGGTGATATTTACATTTCCCTCGACGTGGACGTGATGGATCCAACGCTCGCGCCTGGCACCGGCACACTGGAACCGGACGGGCTCAGCTTCTCAGAAATTCGGGACCTGCTGACCGGTGTCACTTCCAAGGGCCACTTGGTGGGATTCGATGTAGTGGAAGTAAACCCGTATCGTGATCCCAGTGGCCGTACCGCTCAGACCGCCGTGCGCCTCATGATCGATTTGCTGGGAGCAGCCTTCCACTAGAGGCGGTTTTTCTGGCCCACTTACAATGGCAGCTATGAAAAACACCGCCATCCTCCTCGTCTCCTGCCCCGATCGCAAAGGAGTGGTGGCCAGCATTGCGGACTTCATTTACCAGCACAACGGAAATATTCTTCACGCCGACGAGCACGCTGACGAGGGATCAAACCTGTTCCTCATGCGCGTAGAATTCGATCCCAGAGATTTCGACATTAATCTCGCGGAGTTCAGGAGACATTTCGTCCCAACCGCCGAAAAATTCGAGATGAAATGGCGCCTTGCGCAATCCAGTCATCGCCACAAGATGGCCATCTTGGTGTCGAGATTCGATCACTGCCTGGTTGATTTACTGTACCGCCACAAAAGTGGCGAGCTGGCATGCGACATTCCGCTCATTATCTCCAATCATCGAGACAATCAGCCCATTGCCGACTTCTACCAGATTCCTTACTTCCTAGTTCCCGTAGCGAAGGACAATAAGCGCGAAGCGGAAGAAAAGATCCTCGCGCTACTGAATCAGCACGCTCCCGATTTCATCGTGCTGGCGCGCTACATGCAGATCCTATCCAACCATTTCGTGAATACTTTTCCGCATCGTATTATCAACATCCATCATTCCTTTCTGCCCGCCTTTATCGGCGCTCGACCGTATCACCAGGCGTTCGAGCGCGGCGTAAAGTTGATTGGCGCGACCAGCCACTACGTCACCGAAGTACTTGACGACGGGCCCATTATCGAGCAGGACGTGGTTCGCATCTCTCACCGCGATTCCGTCGATGATTTGCTTCAAAAAGGTCGAGACCTGGAGAAGGTTGTGCTCTCCCGGGCGGTCCGTTGGCACATCGAAAATCGCATCCTGCTCTATGGAAACAAGACTGTCGTTTTCGACTGAAAGGCACGTCCGGAGGGCGATTGGATGCACACTGCAAAACAATTCACACTTGACAGCGCTCAATTACAGTGGGACCATCCACCATTCAACTTTGGTCGCCCTGAACATCCCTCCCAATCGCGATGTGCCTGGCCGGGTCGCCAACTTACAAATATGGAGAAGATGAACACCCATGAATCGAAGACTACTTAATCTCTCAGTCTGCGTTGCATTTCTGGTCTGCGTTTTCGTCTTATCTGCTGCGCGGTCGTTCGCTCAACAGAACGAAGGGGGGCCGGAAATCGTCAATGAAATGCATCACGACACGTCGCTCCCTGTGCGCTTTCTTGCCGCTCAAGGGGTTCACCCAGCAAATAGAATGGTGGCGCCGCTACACCGCAGGCCGGGCCCGCCGCTGATAGGTTCTGCGGCCGAGCAATCCGCCGCCGAGCAAATGATCCGGCCCTTCGCTATGCCTCGGGTCGCGACTACCAACCTAATGAACTTTGATGGTGTAAGTGATCGCGACGGCGTCGCTCCGCCTGACACCAATGCCTCAGTGGGGGCCACCCAGGTGGTTGAAGTCGTCAATGAGTCTTACCAGGTGTTCAACAAGAGCACGGGGACATCGGTACTTGGCCCAGCCGAGATCAGCAGCATCTGGTCTGGCTTCGGGGGCACATGTGGCAATGCACTTAACAACTTCAGCGACCCAGTAGTGGTCTATGACAAAGCTGCGAATCGTTGGCTCGTGACTGTCCTGGGTTCTGCCGATGGCTTCCTTAGCGGAGTGGAATGTGTTGCGGTTTCAAGCACGTCTGACGCCACTGGTTCTTACCATCGCTATTCCTTCGGTTTCGGCGCGGGCAAATTGAATGACTACCCTAAATTCGGTGTGTGGCCCGACGCTTATTACGCCTCCTATAACATGTTTAGCCCAACCGCCTTCCTCGGAGCTAAAGTGTGCGCTTATAATCGCGCCCACATGCTGGCAGGGCTGAGTGCCAACGCGCACTGCTTTCAGCGCAGCACCAATGACTTCTCCTTTCTGCCCTCGGATATGGACGGCACCTCGCTTGCCTCTGCTGGCGAACCAAACTTTTTCGTCGAACTCTTCACCACAACCACATTGCACCTGTTTAAGTTCCATGTAAACTTCACCACTCCAAGCCTCACCACTTTCACTGGTCCTACTACGATCACCGTGAATTCCTTCACGATAGCCTGCGCTGCCACGGGAACTTGCATCCCGCAGTCCGGCACCGGCACGAAGTTGGATTCGCTCAGCGATCGTCTGATGTTCCGCCTGGCATACCGGAATCTAGGCACCCACGAAGCCCTTGTGGCGGCACATTCGGTGAAACCCACCAGCGGACCCGTCTCGGCGGTGCGTTGGTATGAGATTCGCAGTCCCAGTGCCACTCCCACAGTGTTCCAACAAGGTACTTTTAGCCTTGCATCGCAGGCTGCGTGGATGCCAAGCATTGGCATGGATAAAGTGGGTGACATTGCCGTGGGCTTCAGCCAGTCCAGCAGTACAACCCATCCTGGAATCGCGTATACCGGACGCATTCCGACCGACCCCGCGGGTGTGATGGAGACAGCTCACACTTTATTTACTGGCGCTGGATCGCAGAACGGCGGGCTCACTCGCTGGGGCGATTACACCAGCATCTCAATCGACCCAGTTGACGATTGCACGTTCTGGTATGCCAACGAGTACATCCCCTCGAACGGCAACTTCAACTGGCACACGCGATTGGCATCCTTCAAGTTCACGGCATGCCACTAAGGTTTGCGTAAGCAATGCTTCAGGGTCAACTCGCTTGAGGCTGTTCCGAGATTCGGAGCAGCCTTTCTTCTTTTCGGGATGTTTTTGATTTCGCCCGGCAGGGTGAAGAGGATGAGCAGCCTCCTTGACTTACTTGGATGTCTCGTAGCGACTCGCTTGTACCCAATATCATGAATTCTAATGGCAGGCGCCGGTCCCGGAATCACGGAATGTCTTCCCCGCTTCCGGAACGAACTCCCAGTCATAGCTGTTCGGGTGCAAAGTCAGTTTCAAAACACCGAACGTATCGGCGTTACGCACTTCACTGTTAGCTACTGGCTGGGCAAAAATCCGGTGATTCTTTCCGCCCGTACCCACAACGAATTGGCGAATGCCGTGTGTGCCGTCGAGACGTCCGTCAGGGTCTTGGGGTGCAAACCTTTCGTAATCGTGATCATGGCCGTTGATCACAATCTCTGCGCCTGCCGCGTAGAGTGCCTGCCATAACGGTTTCATTTTCGGATCATTGCCGTGTTTTGCGCCCGAACTAAACAGGGCTATGTGAAAGTATGCCAGGGTGCAGTTCACAGGATGTTGCGCCAAGTCTTGATGCAACCACTGCCCCTGCGGAGATGCCGCCTCACAGCCTCCGACGGCGGCGCACTCGCTATTCAGGACAATGATGTGCCACGCGCCGAGATCGTAGCTGTAGTAGGCCCTGCTGGGCTCTCCGGCGGCAGTTCCAAAATACCGGGCGTACCCCGATGCGCCATCCTGGTTGTACTCGTGATTGCCCGGCGCAGCCCGTGTACGTTCCTTGAAACGGCCCCAGGTCGGTCCATAGCAGTTGGCGAATTGCTCATCGCTGCCGTCGGGATACGCCAAATCACCCACGGCAAAAACTGTCCCGGGGATGTTATCGATTAACTTCGCAGTCGCTACCGCGCCGCTGAGATCGTCACAACTGGCAATATCACCGGCGCCTACCACCACGGGGTCAGACCCTTTCGTGGCGGAAGACGTTCCTTGTTTTGGACTATCAGGGCTGCTCGGTTTGTTTGGTGGCGCTGAGTTGCAGTTCAAAGCGACGATCAAAGAGCTGACAAGAAGAAGATGTTGCGCCCCATGGTTTCTCAAGCAGCGACCTCTTCGAATGATTCTTCTGGCCATGACCTGCTGAAGCAACGCATGCTCATTGCGGCTCGCGCGACAACGTCCAGCGCAAGCCCAACGATACCGTTCTGCTGTAGTATTCGCGCTGGATCGGAAATTGTTCGCTGCCATTATAGAAACCGAACACTTCATTGTCCAGGTTGAGCATCGAGACAATCGCCTGGAGTCCATGCCCGCGCGGGATCCAATAGCTTACCTGCGCGTCCACCTGGGTGTGGGGATACAGGTAAGTGTCGCCCAGCGGCCCCCGAATTCCGCCCGGTGCTCCGTCCTGGAAGCCGTATGACCAAATATACGCGTCGTTATGGGTCAGACCCATGCGCGCCGATATGCCTTTTTTGTCGTAGGTCACGTCGAGATTCCAATTGTTCGGCGCCTGTCGGATCAGTGGCGGCTCGTCCGTTCGGCCGAAGCCTTCTGGAAAACGAGCGCGCGATGTCGTGTAGCTGTAATTCGCCCTCACTCCCATTCCATTCAGCAGGCCGGGCAGAAATCTGAGTTGCTGTTGCCAGCTCATTTCGATTCCTGTGACGTGGGCATGCGGGCCGTTGATCGGCTGGGTCTGAATAAGTCCGCTGAAGGGTTCCGTGGTGCGGGTTGTGGTCACGGTATAGATCGGGTCTGTCAAATACTTGTAGAACGCTCCCACCTGGATGAGACCAACGGGTTTCAAATAGCGCTCCAGGACGAGATCAAAATTCTGCCCGTGAGTTGGTTTCAAGGCCGGATTACCGGCGGACACAGGCGGATTGGAGGTTGGGTCATTAACAACGAACGGGGCGACGTCGCCAAAGTTGGGCCGCGCAATGCCCATTCCGTAGGCTGCGCGAAGAACCGTATCGGAATTGAATCGATACTGGGCTTGAACACTGGGAAAGACATTCGTATAGCTATTTTTGCCGGGAAACGGCGAAACGGAAGCAAAATCTCCATTCGAATCGAGAGTTATAACGTTTCCAAGAAGTGAGTCCTGTGTCGCCTCGATCCTAACGCCCGTTTGCAGGCGGAGCTTCCCGAAACTGATCGTGTTCATCAGGTAGCCTGCGTAGATGCGTTCGCTGAGATCGAAATCATTAGGTAACGAGCGAACGGCATTAAAACCTCCCGTGAACTGGTTGGGATTGGCATTGAAGAATGCGACCACTTTATTGAAATCCGTGGTGGGGCCAAACGTGTAGCGTCCGAAGTAATAGTTATGGTTTACGAAGGAACTCAAGAAGGAACTCATCGCCAGGTTATCGTTCGGGTTGAATGATTGTTCATTGTCCAGTTCCGTTTTGCGAGCATCCCAGGCTTTAAACCCTACCTCGAACGAAGAATAATGCGAGCCAACGCTGTACGGCTTGTTCAGCGAAATATCTCCCACCACGTCACGTTCGAAGATGCTGTTGTTTTGAAACGAGAGGCGGCTCAACGAGTATGTGGCCGGATCATACAGGTTGACTCCGTTCAAAACCGGAAACTGGGGGGTGAAAGGATGGCTTGTGTCGACTCCGAACGCAACCGAGTTGTCGCTGGAGCCAGGTCCGTCGAAGCTGGCGCGTGGAAAACCGCCTGTCGACTTTGCTTGTGAGAGCGCGACCTCATAGTTGAGCACAGCGGTTCCAAGATTATGCCTCGCCCCTCCCTGCACGCTGAAGATCTGCTGTATCGGTCTGCGGTATACGTCGGTGAAGCTAACGTTGCCGCAACCCGTCGGCCCATTCACAGTCGTGATTCCGCATGTATTATTGGGGTCGGCTGGGTTAGTGATGAAATTATTGATACCTGGGGAGTAGATCCAGTCCTGTCCATAGTCGTGAAAGCGGGCAAACAGGCCGCGCAAATAGATCGAGGGCATGTCGCCCAACCTGTAATCGAGTTCACCCCCGAATCCGTAGCGAGTCCGGTCGTAGCGATATTCCCGCAGGTCTGCGGTATTGGGGCCGAGAAAAGTGCTGCCGTCCGGCAAGATATTCGCCGTAGGCGCCGGTTCGACATCGTCGATGCCGCGCGCATTGTAATCATAGCTGCCCCCAAACAACATGCCGAAGCGCTTCTTTTTGCCGAATCGTTCACCGAAAGTCCCAGCAAACTGATCGAGTCTGCGGCCACCAGCGATAGGGGTGTAGCCGCCTGTGCCTAACACACTCACGTAGGGCTGGTCTCCCGCGCTTTTGGTCACCAGGTTGACCGACCCTCCAATGGCATCTGCGTCCTGATTGGCCGAAAGCGTTTTGTTGACTTCGATTGACTCGACCAGATCGGATGGGATCACGTCCAACTTCACGTTCCGTACATTTTCCGGAGACGGCACGTGGATACCGTTGATCGTCACATTGCTGAGGCGCGGTTCGGTGCCGCGAATCTGGATATACTTACCTTCGCCTTCATCGCGCTCGAGCGAGACGCTGGGCAAGCGGCCGACGGCATCGGCGATGTTGGTATTCGGTAAGCTGGTGATGACCTCGGCGGGAAGCACCTGCACGATATTGTCGGCGGTGCGCTCAACGTTAAGCGCCTCAACTTCGCCGCGCTCCCGATTGCCACGCACGGTGACGACTTCATTCCGCGTCTCCACTCGAAGGGCCACGTCCGCGTGCGCCATCTGTCCCGCCGCCACGGTCACATCAGCCGAATACGGCGCGAATCCCACGTAGGAGACGCTAAGTGTGTAGCGGCCGGGCGCCAAGTCAGCAATAGTAAATTGGCCCTGGCCATTCGATACTACTGATTGCCCCTTAGGCTGCAGTTCCACGCGTGCTCCCGGCAATACACCTTTGGCCGAATCGGTCACACTGCCGGTAATCGACCCATTGCGATCCTGCGCCATAGCTGAACTCAGCCACAGCACGTTTGAAATCACTGTCACCAGGAATAACGAGCACAGAGACTTACGCATAACCCAACCTCCAGAATGCCGCTGAGAGCGACGGTGGGTTGATGCTAGGTAGCTCGTGTTACGGGAATGTTGCTCTCTGGTTAAAGCCGTGTGAATTTATTTCGACAGACAACCCTGTCGCTCTCCTCGGCTGCCCGCTTCCAAAAAGCCGCGTTGGCACGACTGGGGGAGAATCCGGCGCTCCTCCCGGGAGTAACTTGCGCAGAATCAAGGTTTCGGCTTAACTAAATGTTACCAACTGTTAAACGAGAAACCGCCTGAGGAGACTCAGGTTCCGAGGAGCGATGCGTGGTCGAGGATCCGAAGTGGGAACTGGCTATTCTGGCCACTGTACAGGGCTTTTTTGAGAAGCTCTTACAGAGTTCCATCGATGGGGAGGTTCCCGTCCCCCTCGGTCTGGAAGCAATCTCGTTGCAGCAGAGTGACGGCGATGTCCACGAGACTCTCGGCAAGATGCGCCGCTGGCTCCGCTTGCTTGACTTGGCCATCACTCCTGCCATGCTTCGCCGTGGTTTCACCGCCGATACCGATCCCGAATCCGCCGAGGCCATGCTTCGCTATTACACTCGCAAGAAAGAACTGACCGATGTCAACCGCGACAAGACAGATCTCATAGCGACTTTTCTGTACCGTCACCCGCGAGTTCCTGGACAATGGGAGCGCCGTGGTTACGGTTTGGACGGTTCCCTGCCGCTATCGCCCTATGAAATTGCTCTAATCGAGATCCTGGCCGACACCGATGTGCCCTCGCTGCCCGAAGAGCACGTCCAACTGTTGCGGCGCTTCGATCCGCTGCAGCAGGAAGTCGAAAGCTTCAAGGACTTCAATATTTTGATCGATTCCGGCGTAATTCAAAGGGTCCGCGAGTTGAAGCAGTCGCTGGACTCGTCGTTTTACCATCCCGGCGTGCTGGCCACGATTGCCCCCTACAACGCCGCCTTCGGCAAAAAGTTCGATGAACTGTTTCGCTCGGCCGCTTCCGAAATCCAAAATTTCGCCGTGGCTCTGGAAGAGCAAGGCGGCAGTATTCTCGGGAATGTGGATGGCATGGATGTCACGGTGGAGCACGTCGCGGCCATGGACCAGTCCGAGCTACTAAAGAGCGACTACGGAACGGCGCTGGG
>WNFA01005567.1_pt1 | contig 11041 bp, 8 predicted proteins | sample 5400481 | NCBI WGS metagenome assembly WNFA01 (sample SAMN13153340, study PRJNA577476) | soil metagenome | isolation source: 120 cm saprolite under Douglas fir tree site 2 hole 1 replicate 2 | place: USA:California | collected 2015-04-18
CGCGGAAACGGAGGCGTTACGTTTTGCAGCTTCGTCGTATCCCGCTTCAGCGTCTCCAGCTCGCGCGGCTTGTTCTTCAGCACCGACTGCACAATTGCGCTCACCAATCCCTCGGCGAGCGCCATAGCCTCATCCAGTTCGACGTACGCCGCCTCCGGCTCCAGCATCCAAAACTCCGTCAAGTGCCTCCGCGTCTTCGATTTCTCCGCGCGAAACGTCGGCCCAAACGTGTACACCTTCCCCAACGCCATCGCTGTCGCTTCGATGTACAGTTGCCCGCTCTGTGTCAGGTACGCCTTTTCGTCATCAATGTAATTTACCTCGAACAGCGTCGAAGTCCCCTCACAAGCCGCCGGCGTAAACATCGGCGCATCCGTCAACGTGTAACCCTGGCCGTCCATGAACTCGCGGGCCGCGCGTTCCGCCTCTGCGCGAATCCGCAGAATCGCCGTCTGCCGCGGCGTGCGCATCCACAAATGGCGATGGTCCAGCAAAAAATCCACGCCATGCTCTTTCAACTGAATCGGAAACGGCGTGCTCTCCGGAACTCTTTGCACCACGTGAATCTTGCTGACCCCCATCTCGTATCCGCCCGGCGCCCGCTGCTCGGCGCGAATCTTTCCCGTAACAATCACGCTCGACTCCTGCACACCCCCTGAATAATCCCCGTCCCATCGCGAAAAATCGGAAATACCAGCTTCCCGGACTCCCGCAAGTTGTAGAGCCACCCGCGAATCGTCACTTCCTGCCCGTCGTACTTCCCCGCATGCTCAATCGTAATTACCGTCATGCTCTCTCTCTACGCAGTATTTTTGTGGCTCACAAGATCGTCTCAACAAAAGAGGCGTGTCATTCTGAGGGTATCCGACGAGGAATGCCGGAAGAACCTCAACCGCAGGTCACACTAGAGGGTGAATGAACGCAGTGCAGTTTCTGAGAGCAAGGATGACCGAAGAACTTCGCCCCCTACCCCCACTCCTCCTCAAACCGGTCCCACGCTTTCCTCGCCGCCGCTAGTTGCTCTTGTGCGGACGCCGCCTCTGGCCCCGTTTTTTCCTTCAACTCCAGGAGCAGCGGCAAATTGGCGTCCGGCGCTGTCTTCAAAATCTTGATCGCCTTCTCCCAATCAATCGTGCCGTCGTACGGCGGCAAATGCTCATCCTTCTCACCATGGTTATCGTGAATGTGCGCGCCCACCACCAACTCCCGCAGAGGTGCAAATGCCTTCTCTACGCGCTCTTCCTCGGGTCCATCCGCCAAAAAAGCGTGCCCAATATCAAAATTGAATCGCAACCCGGTCAGCCGCGTCTCGTCATAAAATGCGCGCAAATACGCCGGATCACCCATCTCGCTGGTGGTATTCTCGACGCAAATGGTCACGCCCACTTGCTTCGCGTGCAAAATCAAATGCTCCAGCGAACTAAACGCGGCGTCGCGCTTGCGTGGATCTTCCGTCTCACGCGTCCCACCCATGTGGAAAATCATGCGTGGAAAAGGCAAATCCTCGGCGACATCGATCGCTCGCTTCAGCTCATCCATCGCTTCAATGCGCCGCACCCGCTCCACTTCGCAAATCGAAAGCGGTTGCCCGCTCTCCCGAGTTGCGCTCAAATCACGGCTCGTCGGCGCGTGCAGCGAACTCAGCGTCAGCCCCAAATCAGCAAGGCTCGCCGCGATTTCCTGCGCTTCCGCCTTCGAGGTGTAATCAAAATGCGCGCGCGAGCAAAAAATCTCCACGCCCGAGAATCCCGCCCCGGCAATTTGCCCGAGCAACTCCCGAGTCAGCTTCCGCGAAACAAAAAGATATGTCGATAGCAGTCTCTGCACTGTCTTCGTGCCCTCAGCGATCTCTGTGGTGAATTTCTTTCTCTAGTAGCCTACTGCAGAACCTTTGTCGCGCGGATCTGCCGCGCCCAATCTCTCTCCGGTCTTCGCATCGATCCCAATTGCATTCACTAACCCAATATGCCCCCGCCGCTTCACGGTAAACCCCCGCTCCTCCAGCGCCTTCTCTATGCTCTGCGGAAAATCCTCTTCCATGAAAATCTGGTCCGGCAACCACTGATGATGAAACCTTGGCGCATTGATCGCCGCCTGCGCGTCCATCCCCAGCCGCATCCAGTTAATTACACTGAGGAGCGTCGCCGAAATAATAGTCGGCCCACCGGGCGATCCCGTCACAAAACTCAGCTTCCCGTCGCGCAGCAAAATCGTCGGCGTCATCGAGCTCAACGGCCGGTGCCCCGGCGCAATCGCATTCGCCTCGGACTGAATCAAGCCAAACAGCGCATTCGGCACGCCCGGCTGGGTCGTAAAATCATCCATCTCGTCATTGAGCAAGAATCCTGCCGTGCTTGTCACGTGCGACCCGTAGCTGTCGTTCAGCGTATACGTGCTGGCCACCGCATTGCCGGCTGCATCCACCACGGAAAAATGGGTCGTGTGCGGTCCTTCGCCTAGACTCACCAGCGTCGACGGCGCGGCGCCCGCCGCAGCCACACCGCACGCATGCGGCTTGCCGGCGTGCACCTCTTTGCTCGAAGACGCCCGCTGTGCATCAATCGTCCCCGCCAACTCCTTCGCGTAACACGAAGCGGTCAAGCCCGCCACCGGCACATTCGAGTAATCCGGGTCCGCCAAATACGCCGCGCGATCCGCGAACACCCGCCGCATGGTTTCCGCCACCATGTGCACGCTCTCCACGTCCTCCCAGCCCTTTAGCGGCACATCCTTCAGCATATTCAGCGCTTCGATAATGGCCACGCCGCCCGAGCTGGGCGGCGGCGAGGTCAACACATCCCACTGGTGCCCGCCGCTCTCGTACTTCGCACGCAGCACTTCTCGCACCTTCGGTTTGTAGGCCGCCAAATCCTCCAGCGTGATCAAGCCGCCCGATTTGGCCATATCCGCAACCACCATCCGCGCCGTCTCGCCGTGATAAAACTCTTGCGCGCCGTTTTTCGCAATCCGTTTCAGCGTCGCCGCGAGCTCCGGCTGCTTCAGGGTATCTCCCGCGTTCAGCATGCTCCCTTCGTTCAAGAAAATGCGCCGGCTCACCGGGAACCGCTCCAGCGCGTCCTTCTCTCGTCGCAATTCGCCGGCCAGTTTCTCGCTCACGGCAAACCCGTTTTCCGCCAGACGAATCGCCGGCTCGATCACGTCCGCCAGTTTCATCGTCCCGTACGTTTTCAGCGCCAATTCCAGCCCCGCCACCGTTCCCGGCACGGAAACCGACTTGTAGCCAATCACCGAAGCCTCTTCATCCAGCTTTCCATCCGGCGTGATGTACATGTTCCGCGTCGCCGCACCCGGCGCCACTTCGCGATAATCCAAAAACGACGTCCGCGCGTCGGCCAGCCGCACCACCATAAATCCACCACCGCCAATATTCCCCGCCGCAGGCTCCACCACCGCGAGAGCAAAGGCCACCGCGACCGCGGCGTCCACCGCATTCCCGCCGCGCCGCAAAATCTCCACGCCCGCCTTCGACCCCAACTCCTCATCGGTAGCGACCATGGCTTTGGCTCCGCGCACCGCTTCCCTCGGCCATTGCTTCGCCGCCTCCGAATGGGTGCGATATTCCGCGGCCGCCTGCCCGCTGGAACCTCGCGCGACCAGGAAAAATGCAGCAGCCGCCAAGCCCAAAGCGTAAACTGCTGATGTGATTGGTCGTCTCATAACAAAGAAAAGACACTAAGTGATTAAACCCGCATCGTCAAGGCAAGCCCCTTCCCATGTGTCTGCCTGTGCCCTCCGACCCCTGCTTCATGAATTCTTGGTAATGCTTTCGGGTTATTGCGGCTATTCACCGTCTCCGCTGTAATCCTCTCCAACTTTGGTGATGTCCGTCACACACGTGCTCCGGTTTCCGGAGCCATTTCTATTAGGTACGGTCGAGGCATTTCGCGCTTCAGGGAGTAGGGTGAACCGATGCGTCGATTTCTCCTGCTGGCGTCACTGTTTGTCGCTCCGTGCGCCTGTGGCCAGAGCAATTTCGCCGTCGTCCGCGGCACGGTCTACGACCCGCAGCACAATGCCGTCGCGGGCTCCGAGGTACAACTTACCTCGGCCGCCACGCACGCTATCCGCCGTGCCGCCAGCGACGAGCAGGGCATCTTTGAAATTACTGCACTGTGGCCCGGCGATTACGAACTCGTAGTTCAATCCACAGGCTTCGCCTCCCTAACTCAAACGCTCCGTCTCGAGGTCAACCAGCGACTCGCCCTCAATCTCGACCTCAAGCTCGCTTCCGCCAGCAGTATCGTGCAGGTCGACGCCTCCGCCCTCGAGGTACTCCACACCACCGACGCCAGCATTGGCGAAGTCATCGAGCCCGCTGCGGTGGAAGCGCTTCCTCTCAATGGCCGCATGCTCATCGATCTCGTACTCACCGTGCCTGGCGCGCACGTCAGTCACGGCGCGCAAACCGGCGATATGAACCCGCTCTACTGGCGCCCCGGCCAGCGTTCCGCGGTCAGCATCGGGGGCAACCGCCCCAACGCCAACTATTTTCTCCTCGACGGCACGACCGACACGGACCCCACCTTCAACACTCTCAATCTAAGCCCCTCGCCCGATGCCGTGCAGGAGTTTAAAGCGCAAACCGGCAGCTATTCGGCCGAAATGGGCGGCGCAGGCGGCGGCCAGATCAACATCGTTACGCGCTCTGGTACCAAACAGTTCCACGGTACGGCCTACGAATTTCTCCGCAACGGCGCCATGGATGCACAAACGTTTGGAGACATGGGTAGCTCCAAGTTTCTCGTCCAAAATAATTTCGGCGCGTCTCTCAGCGGCCCCATCGCGCACACCAAGACCTTTTTCTTCGCCAACTACGAAGGACTGCGCCGTTCCAAAGCCGATGCCATGATGGACACTGTTCCAACGCCCGCGGAAATCTCCGGCGATTTCAGCAACAGCGGCACGACCATCTACAATCCCTTTAGCACTCACGCCAATCCCAACTTCGATCCCACCAAGCCCATCAGGCCCGCCAATCCCCAAATCATCCGCGATCCCTTTCCCAACAACAAAATCCCCTCCGGCATGCTCAGCTCTGCCGCCCAAACCTTTTTGCTGAACTATCTTCCCGCTCCCAACGTGCCCATGGGCATGAACGGCTGCGGCAGGACCATGATGGGCGCGCCACAAGTCGTTGGCGCCGGCCAGGACTGCAACAACTACCTCGATTCTCGCGACGAGCACCACGTCAACGATCAGGGCACCGTGCGCATCGACCACGTCTTTGATCGCGGCGATGCGCTCTCCGCCCGCTATTCCCTCAGCTCCGAAAACGGTTTCATGCCTATTAACCTCCCCGGCCTCGGCACCTTCCACGACGACTTCTCGCAAAACGGCGACGTCTCGTGGAACCGCATCCTCAGCCCGCGCATGGTGAACGTCGCATCCATCAGCGTCTCCCGCCTTTCCATGAGCCACACTACACAAAGCGCCAACGTCAACGACATCGTTGCGCAGCTCGGCATCGTGGGAGTCGGTTTCGGCGGTCCCGGCGCCTTTGGTGCGCCCTGGTTCAACGTGCAAGGTTACTCCGGCATGGGTGACACTTACGCCGCCACGCCCATGCGCGCCTGGGACACGACCATCGAAGGCCGCGATCTCCTAAGCTGGCAGCGCGGCCGCCACAGCTTGAAAGTCGGCGGCAGCTATCGCCGCTACATTTGGCCCATGTGGGGATTTTTCCAGAATCGCGGCTACTACCAATTCACCAACGGCTACACCACGCAAACCGCCACCAACGACGGCACCGGCTCCGGCCTCGCCAGTTTTCTCCTCGGCCTTCCCGCCGTGAAGCAGCGCCAGGCAGGCATCCCGCAGATGCAGCTTCGCAATTGGTCCGCCGATGGTTTCTTGCAGGATGATTTCCAACTCACGCGCAACACCACCATCCAGATGGGCCTGCGCTACGAATACATGAGCCCGCTCGTGGACATTCGCTACACCAATTCGAATCTCATCTTCTCCGGCGCGACGCCGCAGGTTTTCATCGGCGGCCAGAACGGATATCCCGGAGGCTTGATGTATTCGAACAAGCACGACTTCGCTCCCCGCCTCGGCATGTCGCAAAATCTTCCCAGCCTCGGCCTGGTTTTCCACGGCGCCTACGGCATCTTCTTCACTCCCGTGGACCTCAACACCTGGTGCAACCAACGCCACAACGTTCCCTATGTTTTCCCCGAGACGCAACAGTTCGACAATTTCACGCCCCCGGCAACTTTGCTTTCGTCGGCGCAGTCGCAGTCCTCTTTGAATTTCGCTGCCGCCGTCCTCGGCAAAACCACCATCAGCTTCACCGCCTTCGATCCCCACGCGCCCGCCGAGTACGTCCAGCAGTGGAGCACCTCGATCGAAAAAAGTCTCGGCCACGAGACCACGCTCGAAGTCGGCTATCTTGGCGCGCGCGGAATTCATCTCCAGCGCGCCGACCTCATCAACAACGCGCCTCCGGGTCCCGGCGCCATCGGGCCTCGCCGCCCGCTCAAGTTCCTGGAATTCGTCGCAAACTCTAGCCTGCCCGCAAGCGTCTCCGTGTCGCCGAAGCCCCCTGCAGGCTGCCCCGCAGGCGCTCTTTGCACGCCCGTCAGCACTATCAACCTGCTCGCCAACTCCGCGCAATCCTGGTACGACGCAGGCTATGTTAATGTTCGCCGCCGCTACGCGCATGGTCTCAGCCTCCTCGCCAACTACACCTATTCGAAAAGCCTCAGCAACGCTCCCGATTTCCGCTCCCCCATGTTCGAAGCGGCCATCCCGCAAAACGATTCGAATCTCGCTGCGGAAAAAGGCCTCGCCTGCGATGTCCGTCATCGCCTCGCCACTAGCCTCGTCTACGATATTCCTTCCGTGACGCGCGAGCGCCTGTTGCACGCGATCTCCCGCAATTGGAATCTCTCCACCGTCTACCAAATCCAAAGCGGATTCCCACTCACCATTTCCGTTTTCGGTGATACCGCCAACTCCGGCACCGTCCTCGGCGAAAATCCCATTCGCGCCAACCGCACCGGTCAGCCGATTTTTCCCTCCGGCACGCACACCGCCGCGCAATGGTTTAACCCAGCTGCCTTCGCGACTCCTGCCGCCTTCACCTTCGGTGATGTGGGCCGCAACACCGTCTACGGCCCCGGCATGCAAACCCTGGATCTCGCGCTTGCGCGCTCCTTCGACATAACTGAGCGCGCCAAATTCCAATTCCGCGCCGAATTTTTCAACGCCCTCAACCATATCAATCTCGGCACACCCGACCGCTTCGTGAATACGCCGCAATTCGGCACCATCACCGAAGCCGCCACGCCCGGACGCGAGATTCAGCTAAGCGCTCGTGTCTCCTTCTAGTTTTATCTTTGGCGCAAGCCGAAACTTCCTTGTAACCGGATGCCGTGCAGCGGCGTCGTAATCAGTATTGGGGGACATTCGCCAGCGAGGTGGTGTTGATGCCGGAGCCTGTTCGATGCGATGTCTGCGGTAAGCTCTTCAGTTCGCGTCACTTGAACTCACACAAGCGCTTGGCGCACCCCAAGCACAAACTGGCGGGTTCGTCTGCCGGGGAAGACGGGATAAAAAAGATTCTCGAACTCTACAAAACTCTCTCTGCGGAGAACAAAGAGCGCGTGCTCGCGGAGCTCGCGGCCCTTGCGCAAGAGCCTTCCTGAAGCAACCGTGGCGGTCAATCCGCGAGGCTTTTTTTCCCTGCGGCGGCCATCACCCAATTCTGCAGCACGCCGACAAAATGCGGCTTCACATCATGAAATGCCAGGCCCATGCCTACATGCGCGTGGCAATAAACCACAATGGCGGGGCTCTCGAAGAGATATTCCTCGGTAAAAATCTTCACATACACGCTGGTGCCTTTGGACAGCGGATTCAGCGTCTCGACGTAGCAGCCGTGTAGGCTCAGCTCAGTCACCTGCGCGTTCATGCGCGTCCCGGTGTCGACCTCCAGCAATTCCGCCGACGCCACAAACGGCACACGCGGCATGCGCCTTCGATCTTGTTCCATCTTTGACGCTCTCCCAAGCTATAGGCCAGCGCATCGCTTCGGCGCCTTGCCGGCAATCTCCTGGTTCTCCGGCGCGTCTGGGCAGCTATCGCCTTTCCCTTAATCTTCCTCGCAGACAACGTTGACCAGCGGGAAAATTGAGCCCCTGCGTGCCCTGCCAGTTACTCAATGCCGCAGCAGAAGGCACCGCAGCTGCGCCTGACGTGCCAAGTTCTCGCCGCGTCGGATCAAGTGTCGCCACCAGCGGCTCAACCAGTACCACTAGTAATGCCCTAACTGCTTACGAAACATCGACAACAACTCAGTCACCCTGCCACTCCATCCATTAAGGGTAACGCCCGCCGGAAAGAGCCATTTACAACGCTCGCGAAGCCCCAGGTCTGCTAAAGAATGCTACAATCGCGGATACTTAGGTCGTATGACCGATACTGTACCCATTGTGGCGGAGACGGTGCTGGAGGTGGTTTCTCCGGACGGGTCTCACCGTTTCGTGCGCGTGACGCAGTCGCCGTTTCTCATCGGCCGCGGCGCCGAAACCGGGAATCACCTGCAGCTTTCCGACCGGCGGATTTCGCGCAATTGCGCGGCCATGGTCGTCGAGGCCAACAAGCAATACATCGAAGATCGCGGCCAGCGCCGCGGGCTCTTCGTGAATGGCGAGAAGGTGGAAAGCCGCGAGTTGCAGGACGGCGACATGATCACCTTCGGCGTGGACGACTCCTACGAAATTATCTACCGCTCGGCTGCTCCTGCCGGCGAAGACTCCATTCCCCACTTGCTCACGCGTATGGAGCACCTGACCGGCTCCGACGCGGTGGGCAGCGAAGGCGCGCGCCTGGGCAGGCTCGACCAATTGCTGGCGGCAACCGCGCTGCTGCACTCGCAACTCCCTCTCGACGAAGTGCTAGGCATGATGTTGAATCACGCCATCTCCGTGATGGACGCGGACCGCGGCGTGCTCCTCGAAGCCGATGACAAAGGCGCGCTGCACGTACGCCTCGCGCGGCGCAGCGGCGGACTGCGCCTGCCTCCGGAAAGTTTGGCGCCCAGCCAAACCGCGATTCAATTGGCCCTGCGAAAACAGGAGGCGGTGATTACCGAGGACCTGGCCCAGGCGGAAATGGACTTGCAGGCGGCGCAGAGTATCGTCGCGCAGCGCCTCCGCGCGGTGGTCGTGATTCCTCTGTACGCGTCTTCCCACGCCAAGACGGAAGAGTCCATCGTCAACATGAAGCGCGGGGAATTCATCGGCGTCCTATATCTGGATTCGCGGCGCCCGGCGGCATTTTCCAAGCTGGACCGCCAACTGCTGGACGCGTTCACCGATCAAGCCGCCAGCATTCTGGACAACGCACGGCTGGTGGTCCGCGAACGCGAACGCCAAAGGCTGGAGCAGGAGATCAGTATCGCGCGCGACATCCAGCAGAACCTCCTCCCGCGCAACTTCCGCGATTATCCGTATCTCTCGGTCGTCGGTTGCAATTTCCCCTGCTTCTCCGTTGGAGGCGACTACTTCGACGTGTTCCCGCTCGGCGAAAACCGCACCGCGTTCCTGATTGCAGACGTATCCGGAAAAGGACTAGGTGCGGCCCTGCTCACCAGCATGCTCCAGGGCGTGCTCTCCGGAATGACGCTGGGCACCGATCCCGCGCGATTGTTCAATCACCTGAACCGCTTTTTGTGCAATCACGCCGAAGTCGGGCGCTATGCCACGATGTTCTTCGGGATTCTCGACGAGCAGGGCGATCTCGACTACATCAATGCGGGGCACCCGTCGCCGATTTTGATCCGGAGCAGCGGCAACGCCGACGAAGCGTTCACCGAAGGATCGTTTCCAGTGGGGCTGGTGCCGGAGGCCGAATACAGCACCGCTCGCGTGAAGCTCGAGCCCGGCGACACGCTCGTGCTCTTCAGCGATGGCGTGACCGAGGCGATGGACCCGCAGGAAGATTTGTTCGGGATGCCGCGGCTGGTGAAGTTGCTGACTGGGCACAACGAAACCCCGCTCGATGACCTTCAGAAACTGGTGCTCGAGGCAGTGGAGAATTTCGCGCGCGGCGCTAGCCAGGCGGACGACTTGACCCTGCTGTTGGTTCGCTATCGCGCTGCCACTACCGCGGCAGAGACGGAATTCCCTCGCGCGCATACCTCCGCGTCGGCCGGCTGACACCTTCTCTGTCGGCATCAGCTTATAAACGAAAATGTGGCTTGACAGTTTCGTGCTGACGTTTTATGAATGGGGCTCCGCGAGGCGCTGGCCTGCCTTCTCTCCTCGCGGGCGAGGCCCCCGATGAACCCTTCACGTCGTGACTTCCTGAAATTCACAACCGTAGGCGGCGCGGCCGCGGCTGTATTTGGATTTGACCTCCAGCCGGCTTACGCGCAACTCCGCACGCTGAAGATTGCGCGCGCCAGCGAGACAAGGTCGACCTGCCCGTACTGCGCGGTAGGCTGCGGCACCATCATCTACACGATTGGCGACCGCGCCAAGAATGTGACCGCGCAGGTGGTCCACGTCGAGGGCGATCCGGATCATCCGACCAACCGCGGCACGCTGTGCCCCAAGGGTTCCTCGCTGCAGCAAGAGATCATGAACGACCGCCGCTTGCTGAAGCCCCTGGTGCGCCGCCCGGGTGGCACTGAATGGCAGGACATTTCGTGGGACGATGCCATCAGCGAAATCGCGGCGCGCGTGAAAAAAACGCGCGATGAGACTTTCGTCGAGAAAGATGCAGCGGGACATACCGTAAACCGCCTGGAATCGCTGGCCTGGATCGGCGGCTGTACTGACACCAATGAATTTAACTATCTGGTTGTGAAAGCGATGCATGCCCTGGGGGTCGTGCATTTGGAAAATCAGGCCAGGGTTTGACACGGCCCCACGGTCTCAAGTTTGGGACCAACGTTCGGACGCGGGGCAATGACCAACGGCTGGGTCGACATGAAGAATACCGACATGATGCTCATCATGGGCGGTAATCCTGCCGAGAACCATCCCTGCGGATTCAAGTGGCCCATCGAAGC
>WNFA01009490.1_pt1 | contig 11041 bp, 10 predicted proteins | sample 5400481 | NCBI WGS metagenome assembly WNFA01 (sample SAMN13153340, study PRJNA577476) | soil metagenome | isolation source: 120 cm saprolite under Douglas fir tree site 2 hole 1 replicate 2 | place: USA:California | collected 2015-04-18
GAAGCTGAAGTTGACGGTGAACGAAAGTAAGACGCGGGTCTGTCGACTGCCGGAAGAGAAGTTCGATTTTCTCGGGTACTCGTTTGGTCGATGCTACTCGCCGAAGACGGGGCGGGCCTATTGGGGCACCACTCCATCCAAGAAACGAGTGCAGCGTTTGTGTAAGGCGATCAGCGAGATGACCCGCCGGAGTCAAACCCAGCAGGATGCGGCAACGCTGGTAGCAGCGCTCAACCGGAAGATTAATGGTTGGGCTAACTACTTCTGCTTGGGTCCGGTCAGTAACGCCTACCGAGCCGTGGAGCAACATACGTGCCGGCGGCTACGCCAGTGGCTGTGTGTCAAACACAAAGAGCGGGCTGGAGGGAATACGCGGTTTCCCCAGAAGGCCCTGCATCAGAAGTTTGGCTTGGTTCGACTTACAGCGCGGACCCGCAGTTTTCCGTGGGCGAAAGCGTGACACTTTCTCCGAGAGCCGGATGCGTTAACTGCGCCTGTCCGGTTCGATAAGCGGGGGTGTGGAAACGTGGCATGGTGAGGCTAATGAGGCACCGGCAGACGAAAGGGCCGGACTCGGCTAGGCCGCACCTAAACCGTCGCGCCACCCCTCGACTTCACCTCACGACCCAGTCAATGAGTGTAATGGCGATATATCGTCAACTATCGGCGCATGCCATCTTCTGAGTTGCCGTTGTTTCGCCGGCTCGGTAGGCTTGAAGGTGCAGATTCGTGGTGTCACATGCACAGATGGATTCTCCTCGCTTGCCTACTCTATTCGTTTTCGGCAACCGCCCAAAAAGACAATGGGCTCGCCATAATCCATATCACCGTCATCGACTGCACGGGTGCAGCAGCCAAACCGAATTCTACCGTTGTCGTAACCGGTGGTCTCATCAGCGCTGTTGGATCGAGTGAAACCGTCAAAATTCCGGCAGGTGCTCGCGTAGTGGATGCGAGTGGCAAATTCCTGATCCCTGGACTCTGGGACATGCATGGCCACCTGACGGATGCGACGGAAGATGCCTTCCCGCTGCTCATCATGAACGGCGTAACCGGCGTGCGCGACATGGGCGGGGACGTGGCTCAACTCGATCGCTGGCGCTCGGAAATCGACAGCGGTCTGCGAGTGGGCCCGCACATCATCCGCGCCGGGCCCTTCGTCGACGGTCCGAAAGAAGGAGTGACCAACCGCCTGACCGTGCGCACTCCCGAAGAGGCGCGCCGGGCTGTTCACGACCTGAAAGCCAAAGGCATCGATTTCATCAAGGTCCACAATGCGCTCCCGCCTGAGGCGTTCTTCGCCCTGATGGATGAAGCTCACAAAGAACACATCCCCGTAGCCGTCCATTTGCCGAAGAACGTCAGCTCCGCCGAGGCGTCTGACGCTGGAGTCGCCAGCCTCGAGCACGTGGAAACGCTCTACGAGAACGCCCTGTGGCGCAAAGGAGCGACTGCGAAGACCGTTGAACAAGGCGTGGACGAGATCCTCGGCCCCATCGGACAGGACCTATTTCAGCGCTTCGTGAAGAACGGCACCTGGTATGTCCCGACTCTGGTCGCCTATGAACGAGGCTTCGTGCTCTGGAGCAACGATCCCGAATCAGTGAAGCCACGACTGGATATTCACGAAAAGAATATTGAAGTTATCCGCATGATGCAGAAAGCTGGCGTTGAAATCATGGCTGGTTCAGATTTTTCGGATTGGGCCTTGGTGCCGGGAGTCGACCTGCATAACGAGTTGGCGCTTCTGGTCGAAGCCGGTTTTACTCCAATGGAAGCACTCCGGGCCGCGACCCTGAACCCTGCGAAGTTCCTGGGCAAAACGGACACGTATGGAACGATTCAGGTAGGTCGAGCGGCTGATCTCGTCTTATTGGACATGAATCCCCTCGAAGACATCAGCCACACGCGAAAAATTCATGCCGCCGTGCTCGGCGGCAAGTTCTTCCCGGTGGCGTCGATCAGAGCGCACGCCTTGCAAGATGCGGCGAAGCGAAGATGAAGACTAGAACATCGAATCGCTCTAGGCGCGTTTGCTCGCGAGACCGGTGTTCGGACTCCGGGGTTATCGTCCACGGACGCAATGTCACATTGTTGTTACCTGACCTATGCACAGCCCGTGAGTTGATTGGGAGGTACTGAAAGAAAGAACCACTTGGGGACCCCGGAAATCCTCTGTAGAACAGAAAGGCCGCGAAGTTGAGAGCTTCGCGAGCTGACTTCCAGGAGTCACCCAAATGGTTAAGCGTAGTAGAGAGCATAGCGAGGAAAGCCTTGCCCCACAAGGGGGAGAGCGAGTTATTCCGGAACCCAATAAACTTGGGGCTTCCACACCCTACGACTTCGAAGGCAAGAACTTAACTGCCTATGGTGGCTTGTTACCGTAGCCACCCTGCTGGAGAAGCTGGGATTCCAGAAACTGGTGGAAGAAACCCTGACTGTAGGGCGTATTCCGCGAGCGATGACCATCTATCAATTCATTTTGGGCATGGTGCTGGCGGTCTACGTTGGCTTTACGCGACTGAATCACCTCCGTTTTGCGGCGCAAGAACCCATGCTCACGGGGATCTTGCAAGTGTTGCGGCTGCCGCCACAATGCACGTTCTGGAGGTTTCTGGCGTCACTGCACCTCGGGGTTGCGCGGCAACTGTTGACCGTCCAGCGACAGATGCGGCAACGAGTGTGGGAACCATTATTGCGGAAACGCGAGAGTACATCGGGGGCGAGTTGCGCAACGGAGATCGGCCGAGCGGTTGGCCGAGCCCCGGCCAGACCATCCCCATGCCATCCCTCCCCGCCCCTTGGAGCCCGTTATTACTAGTTAGTTACTATGGAGGACGGACTTTTAATCTCGGGGTGAGAACATAGCGGGATGGAATATGCATTCGTCGAGATAGTAACCCCACTTAACCAGGCAACGGGCTCACCACCTTGGAGAACCAACGGTTGAAATTGCTTGGCGCACCGCTTATAAGGGTCACAATGCGATTTACAATGCGATTTAGGCGCTCTGTCTTATTACGGAAAGTATTGGGCCCCGCATCGCCTGCAGAGTTGCTGGTCTGGAATGGCCCGGTCATCCGGCAGCACCAGACAATTGACAGGCAACTCTCAAGTACCAAGCTCCGGATGGTCTCGATAAACGTTCTTGAAGAGACTGATGGACAGAATTTTGGCGATGTTTTATCCAGAAGTTATTGACTCAACTGGCGCTTGGCTTGCGACGGCCTGGTGTCACTGAACTGTAAGCTTTAGCATCATCGATTGGGTAATGCTTCCGGAATTGCCTGACACGGTAATGTTATATGTGCCGGCCGGCGTGCCAGTATTCTGGTTAGTGCGTGGTGTATTGCTCCCTCCCCCGCATCCGAGGCATAACAGCGTCATCAGGAACAATTCCGTGGACGTGACGTATCTCCGCTTCCCTCTTGCGCGTCTACGAATCGGCATGAGCACGATCCCGAAAAGAGAGCATCCCATCAGAAGTGCCAGTACTGATGTTCGATCGGGAGTTCGCTGTTTATCGTTCGGAAGCACCTGAGCAACGGTCCGAGCGGTAGTTGCGACGCTTACCGCGACGGCAGCGGGGCTAGTACTAACGAGGTTTACAGGGTTCGGCGCGACGGTGCAATTAGAGGCCGCCGGTGCGCCCGAACAACTGAACTGCACGGCTCCAGAGAAACCACCAGTCGCAGCGAGGCTCAGATTGAATGTGGCGGTCGCGCCGGCCGCAACCGTAGCTGATGACGGAGACGAGCCGGTTGAAATAGTAAAGGTCGCTGGAAGATTACCGGTCAAGGAGATGGCTTGGGGACTGTCCGCAGCATCGTCAGTTATGGTGAGTGATCCTGTGCGAACTCCGGACGCTGCCGGCGAAAATGTGACTTGTATCGTGCAAGATGAAAGAGCTCGCAACGCGGTCCCGCAATCATTGGTTTCGCCAAAATCTCCCGAGGCTTCGATGTGGGTGACCTGAAGGTTGATTGCACCGGTGTTAGTAAGAGTTACCGCCTGTGGCGCGCTGGTTGTGCCAACCGTTTGATCGTTAAATGAAAGGCTTGTCGGTGACAGGCTTGCTGCGGGAGCGCCTCCCTGGCCAGTTAGAGCGATCTGGTGAGGACTTCCCACAGAGCTGTCCGTGATCGTTAAATCTCCGTTGCGTGTACCGATGGCTGTGGGGGTGAACGTAACTTGAATAGTGCAGGAGCTTCCCGAAGCCGTCACGGCTCCACAATTACTTGACTGGACGGCAAAGTCTCCGCCAGCTGCGACGTTAGAGATCATCAGGGGTGCGGTCCCCAGGTCAAAAACTGTCACTGGCGTCGGCGCACTGGTGGTACCTACCAGCTGGGGGTTGAGAAATCGCACATTGCCCGGTGCGATCGCCGCAGCCGATCCGGTGGCGGAAGATATCTTCATGATAACGGCCTCGGAAAAGGTAACCGGCGGCCGAACCGTGGGAGTAAGGCTAAAGTCGAAAAGAGGCTGCAAAGCGTTGAATACGGGGAACCCATTGTAGGCATCTTCTCCCACACTAGCGGAGAGGCCGGCCGCATAGATATTTCCACTGGAATCGACCGCCACCGCATTAAGTTGCTCGCCACCCAGTCCATTGCCGGGTGAAGGGCCTGAACCGCCGACGAAACTCGAGAATAATAACTGACCACTGACGGGGTTAACCTCGCTAATAAAGGAACGAGTCATACCGGAAGCCGGGGTATTCGAATCTATCGGGTTCTTCAGGACCAGGCTGGCATCACTATTGGCAGCGACGTAAACGTTTCCGGAGCTGTCCAACGCCAGCGCTGGGGCAGTCGCGAAACCTGTACTAAGGAGTGTGGTGAAATTATTTCCGAGGCACGTTGAGAACGCTAACGCGCCGGCAGCATTGAATTCTGCGACGAATACTGAAGGCGAGACATCGCCGCAGGACAGCGGTCCATTTCCTCCAGGAAAATTGGACGAACGTGTTATGCCTGTAAGGTATACGTTTGCGGAGCTGTCCACCGCGACCGCAGTGGCCATATCTCCGTTGTCACTTCCTCCAAGGTAACTGGCATAGAGCAAAGAAGAACCGTCAATACTTAGCTTTGCCATGAAAGCGCAATCCTCCACGGAGCACGCGGGCTGGAATGCGCCGGACGTAGTGGGAAATCCTGAATTGGCCGATCCCGCTATGTAGGCATTCCCGGACATGTCCAGGGCAACAGCTCTTGCCTCGGTTCTGTTGTTCCCGCCCAAATACGTGGAGAACACCAATCCGCTACCGGAAGGGTCTAGCTTGGTTACGAATCCGCTCTGGCCGATGCTGCCCAACGAGCCTTGCAGAGCATTTTTGGTAGGAAAGTCATTGGAGGTGGTAAACCCGGTGACATAAGCGTCACCCGAAGCATCGACCGCAATGCCAGCGAAGAAGTCTAACCCGCTGCCGCCGAGATAGGTTCCGTAGAGAACTGCAGTCCCGTTGTTGTTTAGCTTGAGGATCGCGATATTCTGTCCTTTGTTAGTTGACTGGAAGGGAGTGGACCCAGCGGGTATTGGAAGACCGATGTCTGCGGTTCCCGCGAGATAGACGTTGCCCGTTACGTCGATTGCCAGAACTTCGCCTCCTGAAAAACCCTGTATGTAGGTCGAGTAAATCAGTGCGGTTCCAGCGGCGTTAATTTTTGACACAAACGCGCCGAACCCTGGAGCTGGCCGGGTAGGCTGCACGACCCCCGGAGTCACGGGAAAGTTTATGGCATTCGTAGATCCCGTGATGTAGAGATTATCGGACCCGTCTACGGCAATGGATGTGGCAGATTGTCCCGCGGCACCATTACTCGCCCCACCCAGAAATGTTGCATAAACGAGTACCGGATCAATGACCAGGTTTCGGGTCGCGTCATATTGGCCCAATCGAAAAGCAACATGGCCGTGGCGCAGAATGTATTCCGCGGCGACCTCTACTTCCTTCTTTCCGATTACCTGATAGGCCCGAGGCTTGTCCAATCGCACTTCACCATCAGCGACGTGCAAACTCAAGTCGCCACTACCGCTTAACTCCATCTTCTCGACGCCGGAAAAGGCCAAAGCGATGCGCCTGGCATCGGCCCCGGGGTGCACCACGAAATCGTGTTCCATCCGGCTCTGATTGCCATGGTAGACAATATCAACGCCAGGATAAACATCGACGTAACGCACCTTTGCGTATTGGGTTACACTCGTGATCCACTTGCCGGGATCCGATCCGAACAGATAGTTGCTGTAACCCGGTAGCTTATCCTCAGGTTGAATGTAGGGCTGCTTGCGTGCGCCGAGCAACTCAATCGCAAGCTCCTGGTCGCGGCGGCACATTGGTTCTGGCGCGTTACCCGGGTGATGGCTCACACGGATCCAGGCACCACCTGCTGCCAGCGAAGCGGTATAGCCGACTCCGCGAGCGACAAAATCAACTTCCTTTCCAGCCTGTCCATGATTGGACTCAAAAGCCATCGGCAGTGAGACCTTCACCGTACCTCGGGTTGTATCGGGCGTATGGCCGGGCCCCTGTGCAGATGAGCTTGATGCTGCGAAAAGACCTAGGACGAGAGCAACTCGAAAGTCAAAGCCTAGCGATAATCCGCCCATAAAAACCTCCAATGAAGGCCCTGAAATTAAGTTTGCTGCACCCTGTATAGGTCTGGCGGGGGATTAACTTAGGTCAGTCGGCACTAGACCAAGGAACGGTACCACAGTCTTGATCAGCAAGTCACCACTTACCTGCATATTGTGCAACGTCACGTCCAGCCGCAGCTGGAGGGAGGATAAGCTCAGCGGCGTCGCACTGAGCCAGATCTGTTAGTGCGATTTCCTCCATTCACTCCACCTCCAGCCTAAAGTGAAGGCCTATGATTTCACAGGCAGACCGGATTTTCGTCCTTCTCTTGGCAACCCCTATTAATTCAATGTGTATCCCTTAGCATTCGACGGTTCGTCAAAAATAAGCATCGGCACGTCCGTGACTGCTTTAATCGCCTGGCCCACTTCCATCGAGAGATGGACGAAAGGTCGACAAACAGGTGGCAGCACCGACTGAAACGAGAACACCCAACTTGCACCGAGCGAATCAATCGCTCATTGAGAGTGCGGATGGAAGGGTGGCGACAGGGGCAACTCGGCGGGGAGAAAAACGCTTGTCCGAAGAAAAAACAAAAGAACCCACTTGACTCCCACCGGCCTTCTCATGGAAGGCGATTACACCAACAACCCGGTCAATGAGTGTAATGGCGATTTTTCGCCAATTGGCTTTCCCAGCACCAGTGGCCTAGACTCGCTTGAATGGAACGAGCGCCCGACACGCCCCACTCCAAGTACCCGCATGTCTATCCGATAGTGCGAATCGACACACCGATTGACCAGACCGATCCGGCGAAGAAGGTTACGGTGGTGAAGGTTCTGACCTCGCAGTCGGAGGCGGAGGCCGAAGTGTCACGTTTGAGTCAGGTCAACGCGGACAAAAGCTGCCTGTACTTTTACTGTACCAGCAGGCTGATCGAACAGGGTCAATAAGTGAAACCGCGATGTTACGTCAACCATGCATAGGCATTCTGAGAATGATCGCCGGCTCTTTTTTAGAAACCAGTTCATTAGCTCGCCCGACGGATCAATTTCTCGATTGGTGTTGGAAATCGCGTCTTAAAGTCCAACAACTTGGCCCAAAGCGGCGTTATCTTGATGCGAGCCATCTGCTTGTACATCGCGCGCACCTGCGCCTCAAAGGCATCCCACTGGTCGGGTCCAACGCCTTTCCTAGACGCCGCTAGATATTCGGGCGGTATACCGTCAACTATATCGATAGCGGCAGTACCTCGCACGAGCAAAACATGGGGTGGGAAAGCGTTCGTATCAACGGTTAACGCTACCTTCGGATTTGCTTTCAGTGCCGGCACTTTGGGTGCGTCTGGCACAGTACGCAGGACAAATTCAGCACCGTTCCAGTGGAAGCCGATCGGGATCGCGCGCGGAAATCCATCGGGTCCGACATACGCCAATCGCGCGGGAATACTTGATTGCATCAGCTCTTGTGCCAATGGATCGCTCAGCACTCGGGCGACATCTTGTTTCTGCATCACGACCGCCTCCTGAAGTAAAAATGAATGACGGTGTGCCCGCCGTTCATGATAAAGCAAGTCTACGCTCAGATGCATAACTGATGTAAATAGTGATTTCACTCATTGACTCACACGAACAAGCTTTGTCGAGCTAAGGCAGTTGTACAACGCAGAAAAGATTGCCGTCAGGGTCCTCCAAAACGACGAAATCAGAACCGGGGCGATACCTCCACGGATAGCGCCGCGCCCCAAGCTGTAGCAGTCGGTTCACTTCTTCCTCCTGCTCCTTCGTGTAAAGGTCGAGGTGCATCCAATTCCGCCGTGATCGGCGTTTCTCCCGCAGTTGAAACGATAGGTTCGGCCCTTTTCCGTCTGGGTCGCGCAGGACCACCCATCCATCTGTTGCGGGCCGTCTGGGAACGTAGTGGAGCGCGTTTTGCCAGAAGGTCACCATGCGATCAAATTCGTGGCAGTGTATGACAATGGAACCAATTCTCATGCTGTTCGCTCTGGTGAATGATAGCTGTTGCAATCAGGCGTTCTCACCAGTCTGCGCCATTTGTTCGCCAAAATACGGGTGAATGAGTGAAATGGCGATGTTTCGCCAATTGAGGAGGCACGTGCCCACCGTCCGGTTACTTTTACGGTTGGTAAGACTCTTTTGGGAACTCTCAACTGAAAGGAGGCAAGGCCACACTTACCATCTCGTCATTGCCTTTGGGGTCGGCAACAATCAAGGTCACTCTCACAGGAAACTCGAACATCGGGAAGAGTGCCGGGTGGCTCTCTCAGGTAGTGAAACCGTAATCCGCCAAACCGCGATACCCGGCGCCCGGACGTTTCACGGCGTGAACGTAAGCGTGAAATTGTCGGCGTCGCCGACGTCGAGCTCTCGGAACCCAAGCGGGAACATGGTTGTGTTGGGCGGGGTGTCGCAGTGATCAAACGCGTTGTTCGTGACATTGGTCGGAAAGTCGCCTGCCCACGTCGCCCCATCGGTCGCCTCAGCGAAGAAGTACCAGAAGCGGTTCACGTCGCCGACGTCGTTTTCGAAGACGATGCGACACGCCCCAGGTTCCACCCAATACCAACCAATGTTGTGCCAGCCGTTGCCTTCCGCTCCGCATTCCTCCGGCTCCCAGAACGAGATGCAAGTAGCGATGGCTGTTGTGTAGCTATTACAGAATGTCAGTCCCATGGCTACGCGTCCTTGTCGACTGGGCCGGGCTGTCGACGCGGAACTCGACGTTGCTCGTCGCCTGACTCATATGCCGCGCGATCGGCCGGCTGATGACCGGACCTCTGGACCGTGTGCCGGGAATGCGAGACGCCGGCCGACGGGCTACCGACTCGAGGTCTCGAGCCGAGTTGCGACTTGTCTGGCTTGTCGATCATGGAGCTGCCTCCCGGGCGTCATGCTAAGCGAATGGCTGTCCCGAGCGCAAGACGTTTTCAACTCCGCCGCGCTCAGAAAACCAGGTCAACAGCGTTGAATGCATCGGATCAGATTCTACTCCTCGAGTGTCCAACTTACGGCAACTACCGTGGGCCGCACTCGTCGTTATTCCTCCTAGATTAGTCGCCTTCCAAAAACTGGCGTTAATGAGTGTAATCGCGATGTTACGCCAACCATCCGCTCAAATCCCCGCCATCTCCTCTGCCTTCATTGACTTGCCCATTTCACCCACGTAAGATTCGCGCCAGTGATCGGCCAAACCATTTCGCATTACCGCATCGTCGAGAAGCTCGGCGGTGGCGGGATGGGTGTGGTTTACAAGGCCGAGGACACCCGGCTTGACCGCTTCGTGGCTCTGAAATTTCTACCTGAAGACGTCGCTCACGACCGCCAGGCGTTAGAGCGGTTTCGACGCGAGGCGAAAGCAGCTTCGGCCCTAAACCACCCCAACATCTGCACGATTCATGACATCGGCGAGGAAAGCGGCAAAGCGTTCATTGCCATGGAGTTTCTGGATGGCGTGATGCTGAAGTTCCGGATCGCAGGACGTCCCCTGGAAACCGATCTGCTCCTGTCGCTTTCGATTGAGATCGCCGACGCCCTGGATGCGGCGCACTCGGCGGGCATCATTCATCGGGATATAAAGCCCGCGAACATCTTCATTACCAAACGCGGGCACGCCAAAATTCTCGACTTCGGGCTGGCGAAGCGGACGGATCCGGGCACAAGGCGAGAATCGAGGTCAAGCTCCGAGGATCCCACGATCACGTTGAAAGATCTCACGACTAAAAACACTGCTTTGGGCACGGTGAACTATATGTCGCCCGAACAGGTTGCGGGAAAGCCTCTCGACGAACGTACTGACCTGTTTTCTTTCGGCGTGACACTCTATGAGATGGCAAGCGGCCGCCTACCCTTCGATCGAGACACGGAGGGAGCGACCTATGGAGCCATCCTTCACGAGCACCCTGAACTGCCCAGTCAATGGAACCCTCAAGTATCTCCTCAGCTCGTCGGGATCATGGCTAAAGCTCTCGAGAAAGATCGCTCCCTCCGATACCAGCACGCTTCGGAGATGCGAGCCGACCTGCAACGGCTGAAGCGCGATACGGAGAGCGGGCGCATGGCGACAGCAAGTTCAGGCGCGGTAGTGGTCGCGCAGGAGAGTGGTCTCCGAGCAACGATGCCACAAGCGCCTCCGGTATCGGGCTCGGTTTCCACGTCTACAGCCTATGCATCGTCGGGTGGGGTCAAGATTGCCGCACCCAAGGCCCAGAAGAACGAACTCCGGAAGATTGTTGTTTCACTGGCGGCGCTGGTGGTAGTGCTCATCTCAGCCGGGATTTACTACCGTTCCCATCAAGTGAAGCCGCTCACCGAGAAGGACACCCTTGTGCTTGCCGATTTCGAGAACAGCACAGGCGACGCAGTCTTTGACGACACCCTGAAAACGGCGCTCGGGGTTTCGCTGCGGCAATCGCCGTTCCTGAATGTGCTCTCCGACAGTGAAGTT
>WNFA01021513.1_pt1 | contig 11041 bp, 11 predicted proteins | sample 5400481 | NCBI WGS metagenome assembly WNFA01 (sample SAMN13153340, study PRJNA577476) | soil metagenome | isolation source: 120 cm saprolite under Douglas fir tree site 2 hole 1 replicate 2 | place: USA:California | collected 2015-04-18
TGCCTTCAAATACGGGTGGCGCTCTGCCCAAACACCGTTCGTGACGCCATTGCGGAGCGATTCGATCTCGTTGTCATCGAGCGGAGACGGACGTCCGCTGAAACTCACAAAGCGGACTACACGCGGAATCTGCAGGACGCGCAAGCGCTCCGGGGCGCCAATATGAACAAAGACGTATCCCGGAAACAACGCGAGCTGCACCTCTTGGCGCCGGTCCTTCCAGCGCCGGACGCTTCGATACAGTGGCAGGAAACAGTCAATGCGCCGTTCCGCAAGTTGGCGGCTCACCTGCTTTTCGTGATGAGCGCAAGTGTAGGCTGCGTACCAGCGTACGTCTGGTTGCGAAGCTGGCAGACCCGGGGTGGCGCTTCTGGCCGTTTCTGTGTGTGAAATCCCCTCGATCAACATCCACCACCTCACTTACAGCTTCGCCCCCTCACTTACAGGGCTTCTGTGAGCTAACCCGCTGAAAATAAACAACAACGACCAAATTCAACCACTCCGACTTTTTCGGGCTCAGTTCGCCCTGAAGTTGGTGCTCGATTCCTGCTGCTGAGAAACCACCAGCCTTCGCCCCCGCAGCGCACTCAAAATTCCTTCTTCGGAGTTTTCGATACGGTTGGAGCGAATATCAAGGTTGGCCCAATAGAAAATCGTGCTATTGCGCTCCGCTGCCAGCGCCAGGATACGGATATGCGGGAAGCGGTCCAGCAATATGTCGCAGATGCGCGGCCGCTCCTCAGATTGATCTAACGCGACGATGAGAAAATCAGGACGCGCCCGTTCGACAGACTCGAGAATGGAAGCTTCGTCTTCCAACACGCCCACGACTTCAATATCGGGCTGATCGGAAATCGTGGCCAAGACCAGTTCCCGCATTAACCTGGGCCGATTTGCAATCAGCACCTTAATTGTTGGCACGCTCCACCCTCAGACCAGTATCTCCGGGTGTGCGCAAAAGAAAAGGTTCAATTAAGGGTTAGTGATTTAGCACGTGCGAGTACCCAGCGGGTACCAAGCGGCCTTTGGTGAAGTACCTAAGGGCTAGAAGCGTGAGTACCAGAAAAGTGTTAGTGCACTCAAGAGTAGGCAGCATGTTGCAGCCGGACAAAGGACTCTCACACCGGAAGGGTGCCCTGGGTGCGGCACATTTCAACAGCAGCCAAGCGATCGCTGGCGCCCACCTTGCGGAGCATACGATGAACATGGTTCTTCACGGTTTGCTCGGAAAGACCCAGGTCGAGCGCGATCTCCTTATTGGTGAAACCGCGGCCAATCATTTCCACGAGTTGTTGCTCTCGGCGCGTTAATCCCAGACGTCGTGTGATCAGAAAACTGGGGACCCCTAGGCGCTGCTCGGCCACATAGTCGAACAAGACCTGGCACAGCTCCGGCGGACAGACAGCCTCGTTGTTCGCAACCGAACGCACCGCAGCCGCCATCGCCGCGGCCGTGGCATCTTTCAGCATGTAGCCGGCAATGCCCCCGCGGACTGCCCAAAGGAACACTTCGCGGTCAGGTTCCATTCCGATCATCACGACCTTCAAGTTGGGGACCGCCTTGTGCAGAGCCGGAACGAGAGAAAGCTCACAACGAAGGTCAGGCAGAGAATCGAACAGCAGTACTTGGGGGGAGATCGCCGCAATTTTCTCGACTACGGCAGTCGAGTGAGCCGCCGATCCAACCACCGCAATGTCGCTCTTATTGTTGAGAATTCTTGCCAGCGCCTCGCGCAACAGACGGTTCTCTGAGACCAGAAAAACGGTGATCTTGTCCAACATCGTTGTCATTTGCAGGCTGAACCTTCACTTCGGGGGAAGATGGTTTGCCCTTCTTTGGGCTTTGCTGCCACCGCACACTCGTTTCGCAAACTTGCCGTCATTAACTTTCTTTGTACAATCCTTTTTTTCTCCGAATCGGATAAGCTGCAACCCCGACATTCTAGACAAGCGCTATCGCGAGGTCAGCCCGTATGTAAGTCAATGCTAACGTTTGAGCTTAGGAGAGAGTACGGAAAAGGCGTGGCGGTAATCAGGAAAGTAAAGGCGCGATCGAGCCCTTGGAGAGTTGGTGCGAAAGGGGGGACTCGAACCCCCATGGGTTTCCCCGCCAGATCCTAAGTCTGGTGCGTCTGCCAATTCCGCCACTTTCGCAGGGCAGGGTTTTCTAAGAGATTGTAACCCGGAGGAGAGTAATCGCCATCTTATCCGCCGCCGCTGCACGCCAGCTTTTCGCCGGTATCACCGGCGGTGATTGGGATGACAGAGTGCGAGCACGGCCGCTGCAGATGATCGCGACGCGACTCCAGTAACGCATCAATTCCAACGCTTGCCTTCGTCACGCGCGAGATGTTTCTGTGGGGTTCACCAGATGACCCCGCCAGTCAGTCTGCAGGAGTGGCGAACAATCACTGGACCTGGTTGAGTCCCTGATAGATGAACATGCCGGCAATCACCAGGAACATGAGGCCCGAAGTGGCACCCAGCACTTTGACCAGAGGAGTGATCTTTCTCACCTTGGCCATGAGTTCCGACTGCTCCCGGGCCATTTGTGCCGAAGACTCATCCAGGAAAAGCTGATCGTCCTCTTGCATGGTGAGTGTGCTGCGGTAGATCAGGAGGATGACCAGGATACCCGTCAGAACGCCCCACGCAATCAGCAGCCATACCAAACCGGGAGACATAGGCCACCTCGGCATTGATCTCGAGCCGATCCCGAGCGTCCACGCAAATGTGGACCCTGGACCACATCCAGCTTCGGGTAAGGCTCCACCGCAGATTATAGCCCCGTTGGCAAGTCCAGCGCTTTTTGTTTGTGGCCTGCGACCTGGTACCCTATCCGTTCATCCAAATTTGGAAGGCCCGCGCGGAGACCTCGGAGCAGTGTTTTTCCTGAACTTTTTCGATGCTGGCTTTGCTATAATAACTTGAGCCGTAGTTTCAAGGAGATACAAATGGCGACAACAACCACCCCGGAAGTGAAGCCCGAAACCAACGCGAAGCCCGCACCCATTGCCCTGACCTCGAATGCCATCGCCAAGGTCAAGGAGATCATGGCGCAACAGAATCCCGTCCCTGCCGGTCTGCGCGTGGGTGTTGTCGGCGGCGGCTGCTCCGGTTTCTCTTATTCAATGTCGTTTGAGAACGGCGCCGGCATGATGGACAAGGTTTTCGACATGGAAAGCCTGAAGGTCTATGTGGACGCGACCTCGCTGATGTATTTGAATGGGTGCATCGTCGATTACGTCGAGACGTTGGAAGGCGCCGGCTTCAAGTTCGAGAACCCCAATGTGAAGAGCACCTGCGGCTGCGGGTCTTCATTCAACGTTTAAGGAAGATCGAAATCAGCGAAGAGAAAAGCCTCGTCCCAAGGGATGAGGCTTTTTTCTTGCTGTAGGTAGTGACTAGTTGGGACCGGAGTTATTGGGGCGGAGGCTGCTGCGCTGGGGGCGGGTTTTGCAGCGTCTGCTGGCCGGGCATCCCGAACGATGAGCCTGGAGTACCGGGCGTACCTTGCTGAGGGTTTGGAGCGGCCACCTGCAACGGCGGTTGATTGGGCGTGCTGAGCAGGCCGCCCCGGTCCGAAGCCGGATCGTAGATGAACTGCCACTGGTTGTAGTGATTCTTCTTGTTGAATTCGCGAATACTGGCAGTTTTGCTGGTGCTGGCTACTCCGACGATGGGCCCTCCACCGAAAACCGTGGCCGGCAGATCAACTCCACCGGCGGGTATGCCTTGGTTGGGCTGTGACTGCGGTTGTCCACCAGAGTTAGATTGACTCGCGCCCTGACCAGATGTGTCCTGGGTTCCTGGTGTCGAAGGGGTGTTTATCCCGCTGGTCGCGGCTTGGGGCGCGGCTCCACCCAGTCCGGGCGTTGCGGCTCCCCCCAGTCCCTGAGTCGCGGCTCCGCCCGGCGAAGGCACACCGGGCGCGGACTTGGCGCTGCCGATTGGAGTTATGCCGCCGACGCCGGGCCCGAACGAGAGCTTCACGTCTCCCAAGTGAAGAATCTTGAAGTCCTGACCGGTGATGGGGTCCTTGAAGCGTTTGCGCAGGAAGCGGAGGTTATTTGTATTTTCCAGTTCTTCTATGCGCATTGGGTAGCGCCCGAATTTCTTGACGTAGCGGCGAATCGCCCGCGAATACTGCACTCCGCGATGGATCAGCTCTTCTTCGCGGTCCCGCCGAATCTGGAAGGCGATGCTGGGAGCGACGGCTGCGGCGCCAATGGCCAGCAGCGCCACAAACAGCATGAGCGTGAGCAGAATATAGCCAGAATCTTGTAACGGCGGTCCACGATTTCGCCTTCACCCGCGATGAACACATCTTCGCCCTGCGACAGGAAAACTTTCTTGGGCTCACCCGGCTTATTGGCGAATCCGAAAAACTTTAGATTGATGGGTGGCGGCGGAGGCGGCCCCGGCGGGGGCGCAGGGGGCCGCTTATCGGTTACCGCTGACGCTTTTGGCTGCGGGATAATCTCTGCCTGGGCCTGGAAGATGTTTCTCCCCGCGCCCTGGTACTTGGTATCTTCACTGGCTTTCAGCCAATCGTATCGCAGCGTGGGGTCAAGCGAACGGGAAGCGGCACTGACCTTCTTGCCGCCCCATGTAGCCCGTGGCGCAGGGACGGGACGTGCTGCCGGGTCCGCGCTGGACGGCGGCGTCGCTGCCACGCGAGCCGATCCCGCCGAACTGAACAGCCAATGTCCCACCAGCGCTACGGCCACCACCATCAGCACGAAGGCGGCAATGAGCTTGCTCCGGCTTTCTGCTCCCACCTGCACTTAGGCACCTGTTTTCAAATAAGCTTCCAGTTTCATTTGTAGCTTAACCACCCCGCCCTGCTCACCGCCCAGATCCACGCTATCGACAATGAAAAACAGCGGGTCGCGCTCCAGCGAGTTGATGAAGCGCACGAGTTGCAGATAGTCCCCGGAAAAATCGGCCTCGATCTGGACGGGGCGCAGGCCTACGGGCTCCGCGTCCTTCACTTTGTACTTGATCTGTCCTATTCTGACGCCGCTCTGCGCCGCCAGCTTGCCCAGGTCCTCGGAAATCGCCGAGTCTTTCGCCGGTATCCGGTCCCGGTAAAAATCATCGATCTGCTGACGAGCCACCGTGACCTTCTTATCCAGACCGCGCAGCGGCTCAACCTGCCGGGTCTTTACCTGCAACTCTTTCCAGAGTTGGCCCAGTTGCTCACGGCGCGACCGCTCCGATCCAACCAGCGGGGAAAACAGCACCACCACGGCCGCGACATCCACCAGCATCAGGGCGGCAACCGCAATTCTTAGCTTCCCCCGAGTATCTCTCAGATCCGGCATTATGGGGCACCCCGCTTGCCAGCGCTGTCCACCTCGGGCACGTAGAAGGCGCTGATTTCGAACTGCACCTTGTCGCCCGCGGTCTGCCCGGTCGGAGCGGCGCTTTCCTGCTGGATCTGGGTCTGCTGGAAGCGCTGCGAGCCCTCCATCCGGCGCACCAGTTCCAGCGCGCGGTCCCGGGACTCTCCAGCCACCACCAGCTTGATCTCCAGTTGGTGGTCGGGCGCCATCTCCGGACGGATTGAAACCACATGCAAGCGCGGCGGCATCACGCGCTCCAGGTCTTCGAACACTTTCGTCCAGGAGAAAGCTTTGCGCTGGAAGAGATCATTAAGAAACTGCGAGCGGTCACGCGTGGTGCGATTTTCGGCGAGGTTCAGCAGCGCTTCCGCCTTCCCCTTCTCAGCGTCACGGGCCGCAATCTGCGCCTGGCATTGCCGAATCAAGCCGTGGTCCTGCCGGGCCGTGAGCCATCAGGGCCCCCACAACCCCTGCCATTCTCCACTTGGGAATCGCACCCACGCTCGCGCCCAACTGCGATGAGCCGACCAAGTCCCGGACTTCCGCCCCGGTCTGAGCGCGCAGCGCCGGCGCAGCTCCGCCTGATTCCGGCAAGCCGGCTACAAAAATCTGATCGATGTTCAGATGGTATGTGTCCTGGAAGAACACCACCGAAGGATAGACCTCTTCGGCGAGCTGCTCACCCGAGATCGTCACGCCGCGCGTGTTTTCCAGAGTGCGAAAGAGCAAGAGATGCTGCTGGTCCAGGATGGCGATGCCGGTGGTGCGGGCATCCACCTTGATTACCAGCGTGGGCCTGCGCGCATCGGCGGCGCCCAGCGCCGCCAGCATGGAAGGCAACACCACGCCCGGGCTGTATCCAGCCTCGCGAAAGGCAGCTTCGTAATCCTCGATCACGCTGGTCAGGGCCACCGCTGCGACCACGCGCACACCGTTGCTCGAGGGCTGGGAGTGATAAGAGACCTGCGCTTTGTCCACATCGAAGGGCAACGATTTCTTCAGCCGGAAGCGCACCACACCTGCGGCCTCCTCGTGGTTCGCAGGGAGGGTTTCGAAGTCGAGCAACACCACCCGGACCGCGGCATCCGGCAGCACCGCAATCACGTCGCGCGAGCGGCCGCTCACAGTTCCCAGCGTGTCGCGGATGGTCCGGCACACGGACGAGCGCTGACGCAGGTTGGCCTCGATCAAGTCAGGAATCACGCTGCCGGGCGCGAGTTCGAGGGAAGCGCACATCTCCACCGTATCGCCGATATCGGAAACCCGGCCGGCCAGGACACGGTCGGCGGCCACTTCGCAAGCCAGCTTCGGCCTGGATCCGGAATTAAAGCTGCGGCTCATGCTATGCGGGTATTCTACAAATGAAACCCTGTGGTACGAAGAAATGCAATAGCTGGAAGGGCACTCGGCACATGGAGGCCTCACTGCTCACTGCATCAATCGCTTCTGCTATTTTCGCTCGTCGGCAAGATGCTCGCGCCAATCGATGCGGACCCCTGACCATCCAGAGCCGGCCTACCGCATGCTCTCGATGAAGGTGACCTTATTGATCTCCTTTAGCGTGGTCAGGCCGGTTCTCACCCGATCCAGGGCGGACTCGCGCAGGAATCGCATGCCCTCCTCGCGCGCGGCACGGCGGATCTCTGAAGTCGGCTTCTTGGCCAGAATCATCTCGCGGATGCGGTCACTCAAATCGAGCAGTTCGTGAATCGCAGTGCGGCCGCGGAATCCCGTGCCGGCGCACTCGATACAGCCCTGACCCTCATAGAACGGGACTTTCGACCACTGCTCCGGATCGAGTCCGCTGGCTTCCAGTACATCCGCCGGATAATGCACCACGGTCCGGCAGGAGTTACAGATCAACCGCACCAGTCGCTGGGCCAGAATGCAGTTCAGTGCGGAAACAAAGTTGTATGGCTCAACCCCCATGTTCAAGAAGCGGCCGATCACGTCAACCACGTTATTGGCATGTACGGTGGTGAACACCAGATGTCCGGTGAGGGCGGACTGGATCGCGATCTGTGCCGTCTCGGTGTCGCGGATTTCGCCCACCATGATCTTGTCCGGGTCGTGACGCAGGATGGAGCGTAATCCGCGCGCGAAAGTCAGGCCCTTTTTCTCGTTCACGGGAATCTGGGTGATGCCGCGGATCTGGTATTCGACCGGGTCTTCGATGGTGATGATCTTGTCCTCGTCGGTCTTGATCTCGTTGACGGCGGCGTACAGCGTGGTGGTTTTACCGCTGCCAGTTGGTCCGGTGACCAGCACCATGCCGTAGGGTTCGCTGATGTAGCGGCGGAATTTCCGTAAGTCTTCCTCGTCGAAGCCCACCACGTCGAGCGTGAGCTTGTGGAACTTCTCGCTCATCGACTCCTTGTCGAGCACGCGCAACACCGCGTCTTCGCCATGAATCGAGGGCATGATGGAGACGCGGAAGTCGATGGGTCGCTCGGGAGTGCCGTACTTCACCCGGAAGCGGCCGTCCTGCGGCACGCGCCGCTCGGAAATGTCCAGTTCGCTCATCACTTTGACGCGCGAAATGATGGTGGAGTGATGTTCCCGGGCAATGGGCGGCATGGCCTGGGTGAGCACGCCGTCAATGCGGAACTTGATGCACACCGAATCGTCGCGAGTCTCGATGTGAATGTCGCTGGCGCGCCGCTGCAGAGCGGTGAAGATCGTAGTATCGACGAGCCGGATAATGGGGCTGATATCGCCCTGCGCTGTAAGCCGGTCAATGGAGATGCTTTCGTCGCCACCGGCCTCCTCTTCCTGGATTACATCTAGGGTGAAGCCTTCGCTGGCCTCTTCCAAAACGCGCTTGGACTGTTCCGTCTTCTTGAGGATTTCGCTGATCAGGGCGAGAGTGGAGACCTTGGTGACGATGCGCTTGCCCAGCAGCAGGCTGATCTCGTCGATCATCATCAGCTGGCTGGGATCGGCGATGGCAATGGCCAGCCGGCCGTCATGTGTCTCCTCTAGCGGAACGAAGTTGTAGCGGAACATCAGATCCACCGGGATCTTCCTGAAAAGATCGTGGTGGAGCTGGAAGTTGTGCAGGTCCACAAACTCGCAGCGATAGCGCCGCGCCACATCCTGCGCTTTTTCCAGGTCGTTGGCCTGGGCAACCGGGGCGACCTGACTTCCATTTTCCCCGTTTACGAACACTGATTTGTTTTCCGCCATTCTCGCCATTCCAAATCTACCGGCAACCGCCCCGACCGTACCGCCCTCTAGTGAATAGCCCCGCCCGCCCCCAGAGTAAAGATCGGCAGATACAGTGAGATCAGTACACCACCTACGAATACCCCCATAACGATCAGAATCGTGGGCTCGATCAACGCCATGGCGGCACCCAGCGCGGTCTGTACGTCTTCCTCGTAAAATTCCGCCACCGAGTTGAGCATTGCCGGCAAAGCCCCAGTGGATTCTCCCACCTCGATCATCTCTACCGAGAGGTCAGGAAACATCTTTTGCGCTTCCAGGCTGCCGGACAGCGTCTGGCCTTCGCGTACCCTTGATGCCGCGTCCGCAATGCCGTTGAGGACCCGGCGGCTGCTCATGGAAGCGCCGGCGGTTTCCAGCGCCGGCACCAGCGGCAGACCTCCCGAGAGCAAGGTCGAGAGCATGCGGGCGAAGTTCGCCACCTGATACTTCAACCAGATTTGTCCCACCACGGGCAACTTCAGAATCGCGCCGTCAATGCGTTCCGCTCCCTGCCCGGTATTCGTCCAGCGCCACAAAAACAGAGCCAAGAAGACCACCACAATGGCGAAAATCGGCGCATACTTCTGCGCACTGGTGCCCACTACCAGCATGAATACAGTGATGGCGGGCAACTGAGCATTAAGATTTTCAAATAGCTTGGCAAACTGGGGCACAACGTAAGTGATCAAAAATACCACCATGCATAGAACTACCGTCACCAGCAGCGCCGGATACACCAGCGAGACCGCCAGCTTCTTCTTGAAGCTCAGCGCCAGGCGTTGGAACGCGATGTAGCGGCTCAGCACCTCTTCCATGTTTCCGCTCTTCTCGCCCGCCATCAGGGTGGTGGTGTAGATCTTCGGAAATGTGCCTTGCGCCGCGAAGGCGTCGGAAAGCGACTCGCCGCTCTTGACTCGGTCATGGACGTTTTCCAGCAGGGAGCGCAGACGCGCATCCTTCTGCCGCTTGATCAATAACTCAAGAGAACTCAGGATGGGCAAACCCGCCTTGATCAGGGTCAGAAACTGCTGGTTGAAAATGACAAACTGGCTCTGCTTGACCTTCCGGTTCCCCGAGAGTTGCAACTGCCCCCCGGCAAAAAGGCCCCGTGGTTTGACCCAATACACCAGATAACCCTGCTGCACAAAACGGTCGCGAACCTCAGACTCCGAATAGCCATTCTCGACCTGCTGCAGCAAGTGCCCTCGTTCGTCAGCCGCCTTTACGAGAAATTCAGCCATACCCTGATCTGACTACCGCCCCGCCCACCCAAGTCTAGCATTCAAAAGCGTTAGCTCCCGTGCCAATCTGCTGCTCCAGAAGGCTCCCGGGGTATCTCTGGTAATGCCCCTCTGCCGCACTCCCATCCGGCAAAATGCTGTAAACGCAGGAAAAACGGAAGCTTGAGCCCCGACAATCACGGCCCGAACTATCTTTATTGGCCCAAATCGCCCTCGATCACCTCGACCCCTGGCGGAGGCGCAAACTGGAAGCGCTGATCAGCTATCTTCACGTCCTGCTTCTGCTCACTAAAGCGGTATTCCGTGACCGATCCGTCCGCCTCTTCTATTACGATGCGGGCGATGCGGCTGTCGGGTGTGATCTCCAGGATGACTTGGCTGATGCGATCCGCCATCGCCTTCGGCAGGCCCCTGAGAACCGTATCGCCGGGGGTCAAGGGAAGCACGTCCGGAGCCAATGACAATCCCTGCAATTCCTTTTCCAGCCGAGTCTTACCCAGAAGGAAGCCCAAGGGTGATCGCAAATCATCCAGCTTGCGCACCGGGGTCCTCCGCACCTGGCGATCTCCTGGCAGGTAAAACCAGGCATCCTTGCCGTCACTCAGGAACAGCTTCTCTTTCGGAGAACGGTATTCCCAGCGCATCTTGCCGGGTTTTTTCAACCACAGGGTCCCCGACTCGGTCCGTTCCATCCCCGCCCCGCGATAGATCTCGGCAAATTCGGCTTGCAGGGTGTGCAAGCGGTTGTAGCGGTCGTCCACAGCTTGGGCAATGGCCTGGACGTCAGGCGCAGGGTGCACGGTCGGGACCGCGGTTGCCGCCAGCAGGAAAATAAGAAAATTCAGCACATGGAACACACCTTCGCCAGCTTGATCAAGGCTTGTGCGCGCCGCCGCGATGAGGAGAGACCTCGCTCACGACCGTTAGACCCTATTCTAAACTCCCGGTCGCGAATGGCAAGGAGCCCTCGTCCTTACCGCGTCAATTTTTTGTCATTGCGAACCCCGAAATACTGACACATTCCACCCAGTCCTGGGCTGGCGGAACCAAGCCGCGCCCAGCCCCCAATCCTTAGCCAGGGCACCTTCCGATAAAGGTTCTTGACAGATCACGTCGGTTAGGCCCATCATCCCGCCAACTGGATACAGACATAGACACTTGGATATGAGAGCGGTACTTCTCGGGCGTTCTGTAAGTCGATATTTTTGGCGGTCTTTCTTGATTATTAGGCTCCACAAACTCTGAC
>WNFA01005023.1_pt1 | contig 11040 bp, 11 predicted proteins | sample 5400481 | NCBI WGS metagenome assembly WNFA01 (sample SAMN13153340, study PRJNA577476) | soil metagenome | isolation source: 120 cm saprolite under Douglas fir tree site 2 hole 1 replicate 2 | place: USA:California | collected 2015-04-18
CAGGAAGCTGGTGGTGGCGGGCCCGATTCACTTCGCGGAGGTTCGCCGGCTCGTATTCGACGTGCTGACGCCCGAGGAGGTGAAAGAGCTCAGGCGAGTGACCAGCCGAATCAATGCCGGTCTGATTCCCGAGACGAATCTAGGACCGCTGGCGCGCCGGACCCGAGCAAGCGCGCTGCGCCAGTCGAGCTAGCGTTGGTTACAGGAGCTTCGCTTTGTACCGTTGCTCAGCCACGCTCATCTCCCTCATGCAACCGGGAGTGTTCGCGCAGGTACCGAAGTAGCTGTAGCGAATCAGCCGAAGGTCTGTAGCACAGCAGCCGAAGGCGTTCTGTCGCTTAGCAGCCGAACTTGCACACCCATGATGGTGCTCTCGCAGGGAATCGAACCCTGAACCTTGGGATTAAGAGTCCCCTGCTCTGCCAGTTGAGCTACGCGAGCGTGACCAGGACCGACAGTCGATTCTAAGGTTCCCAGGGACTTAACACGCTGGGTTCCATCCCCCAGACGACCTTTCTACATTGCCTGGCATGTCCGCGCGGGTGCCTTTGGACGTCGACTTGGAGGACAAGCTCCTCTACGGACTGACGCCGATGCGACTGGCTTACATGCTGGTGTCGCTTCTGAGTGGATTCGCCCTCTGGTCATCGCCTTGGGCAATTCAACCAGTCAGGGCCGGCGCGTCCTTTGCTGTGATCGGGTTGGGGGCGGCGATGGCGTGGGGTCGGTGGCGGGCTCGCGCCGCCGACCGGTGGCTGTCGGACATCGCGATCTTCTCGATGCGGTGCTATCGCGTCAGGTGGATCTCGCGCACCCCTCCATGGTTCATACGCATTCCATCAAAGCGCCGGCGGGAAGCGATATCAAGCACCTGAGCCTCGGCCCAGTTCGAGTGGTCGCGCGGGGCCCTTCAGTCTTGTGGCAGGGGGTCGCTGATGTCGTGCAAATCGCCACTTATCCACTCGGCTTCGAGGGCGCCGCGGAAGCGGATCGGACGCGATTGCTCAACGGTTTCAGGCGCTTACTCGACGGGCTCGACGCCCCTCTGCAGGTCCTGATCGAAAGCGAACCTGGTTGCGGCCTGGACGCGAGCGCCACCCAGCCGATCCCACGGGACTTCGACGACATGAGGGGCGCGGACCTCTGGTTCGTCGAGCAGATGGCCGACTCGCCGTCGGCGCACCGCAGGCTGACATCGCTGGTCATTTCGAAAGGCCACGCGATGCGTCTCGAGGGTGCATTGCGCGAGATGGGCGTCGCCTTCGCGACCTCGACTCCCGTCAATCGGAGCGCGTTCGGCGTGGAACGCCCAAACCACCTGCTCATCCCGGACGGTTGGAGCCGGTCCTGGTACGTGGAGCGCATGCCCGGGACTGAGCTCGAAGCCGGCTGGCTCTTTCGCCTTGTCCCGCCCGGCGTGCAGGTTCGTATCGCCTGGCACGCAGAACCGCTTCCGGCGGCATGGATCGTCGACTACTTGCAACGCCAGCTCACCAACATGAGGGCCTCGCGCATGCAGGAGCTGAGCTCGGGCACCCACGATCCGATGCTCGCCGGCGCCCTGCCCCAAACGGAGGATCTTCAGCGGCGCCTGGCGGGCAGCCAGGAGAAGGCATTCCACGTCTCCGTCTACGTCACCCTGGTGGCGGCCACCCAGCACGCCCTCGAAGAGGGATCCGAACAGATCCGCTCCGCTGCTCGCGCGATCCTATGCGAGCTCCAGCCATGCACGTTCCGAATGCTCGACGGCCATGTGTCGACTCTTCCGGCTGGTGTCGATCGCCTCGCCCGTAAGCGTGTCCTCGACACGAGCACCCTGGTCACTCTGTTCCCGTGGTCAGGCGCCGACATTCAGCAACCCGCCGGTCTCGTCGTGGGCAGCAATTGCGCGAGCGGGGCGCCCGTTCTCGTCGACCCCTTCGACCAGCAGCGCTATGCAAACGCCAATATCGGGGTCTTCGGCTATTCGGGAGCGGGCAAGACGTATTTGCTGTCAATGCTCCTGATGGGATCGCTTGGCTGCGGCACCCAGGTTTATGTGATCGATCCCGAGCACGAGTACGGCAACCTTGCACGCCGGCTCGGAGGCATCGACGTGCAGCTCGCCCTCGGGTCGGGTCACGCGCTGAATGTGCTCGAACTTCGACCTTCCGATCGCCGCGACGAGTCGTGGCTCGGACCTGCCACCGCCGATGCGGTCGACCTCTGCTCGGCGATCTGCGGTGGCCTCGATGAGTCCGAGCGGGCCCTGGTTGAGGCCGCCGTGCGGACTGCCTATAGACAAGTAGTGCAGCCCTTGCTGCGTGATGTGGCGGGGCTGCTGCCGGACGCATCCCGGGTGGCCGCCATCCTCCGCCGCTGGGTGCACGGCAGCCTCGGCCAGATGTTCAGCGCCCCGACCAACATCGACCTCGAAGCTCCCATCGTGGTCTTCGGCATGCGCGAGCTCCGCGACGAGATGGTGGCGCCTGTCCACTTTCTGCTCGCCGAGGCGCTGTGGACGCGCATCAAGCGCAAGGACCGCCGCCGCATGCTCGTGGTCGATGAGCTTGGCCTTCTGTTCGAAGACCCGACAATTCGCCGCTTCGTCGTGAGTCTCGCACGCAGGATCCGCAAGTACGACGGGTCCCTGGTCTTCGCGACGCAGAATCCCGGAGACCTCTTGAGCTCTGATCAGGGAGCAGTCGTGGCGACAAACCCCGCGCTTCTATTTCTCGGCGCGCAGCGACCCGGCGAGGCGGCCAAGCTCGAGGCCGCGTTTCATCTGAGCCACCCCCAACGGGCATTTCTCGAAGCCGCGAGGCGTGGCGACTTCTTGCTTTCGGCCGGCCCCGACCGGCTCGCGGTGCACATCCAGGCTCCGCCCTGGCAAGAGGAGGCGATGCGGCTGGCAAGGGAGACGGCGCGACCGCCGCCGATTACCGGTAGGCTAAATCGCGTGCGGAGGGTCCTCCACTACCGCCTGCATGGGCTGCCAGAGCAGCGTCTTGAACGGGTGCACGCCCAGTTCGAGGCCCTCGCCGGCGCCCGCACGTGGCGCTGCGAGCAACCGTGGGTGGCGAGTTTCCACTCCCGCGGGCTGTTCGAGATGGAGTTTTTTCGGCATCTGAAGCTCGAGGACGTGGTGAGCACCAGCGCCGCCGGGTTCGTCAAGATGGCCGGCGACGAGACCGACGCTCTGATCCTGGCCATCTTCATGCGCGACCTGAGCGCCGAATACGGCATCAAGACCACGCTGAAGGACGATGACCATCCGCTGGCCAAGCTGCGCCGGTTGGAGTTCGATCACGGCCGGCTGCCCAACGGTCAGACGCTGGAGGAGATTCTTGCGAAGCGCCCGGTGATCAAGAAGGTTCAGGGCGAGCGCATCCTTTTCTATCCGCCAACGTTTCGGCTTCACTCGCAGAGTCCTCCGAGCCCCGAATGGGCTTATGCCCTGTTCGGCATACGGGCCTACGCGCCGACGCTTCTCGAGGCTGAACAAGAAGCGCTCAAGATCCTGAAAGGCTTCGGCCACCTTGCCGGCTGAGGGCACCCTCGCCCGCGAGGGGACAATCCCGTCCGCCGACGGAACCAAGCTGTCGTACCGCGCGTGGCCCAAAGCCGACGCTGAGGTGACGTTCGCGGTCGTGCACGGTCTTGGAGACCACGCGCGTCGATACGAGCGGTTCGCGCAGGCGATGACCCGATACGGGTTTGGGACATTTGCCGTTGATCTGCGCGGCCATGGCAAGAGCGCGGGCCCGCGCGGGCACGTGGGCAGATGGTCCCAATGGACGGATGACTTGGCCGCGTTCGTGAAATACGTCGATGGCGTTGTTGGCGGAGAGGTGGTGCCGCTCGGACATTCCTTCGGCGGCGCAGCGCTGCTGAGTACGGTGCTGGAGCGCAAGCTGCCAAACGCGAATCGATTCGTAATCTCGAGCCCCGCGCTTCGGTTGAAGGTTTCGGTGCCGGCGTTGAAGCTCACGCTTGGTAAGGCGGCGTCGAAGATATTGCCGCGGCTGACACTGAACAACGAGGTCGACCCCAAGACCTTGTCGCGCATTCCCGAGGTGGTCGAGGCCTATCGGACCGATCCGCTCGTCCACAACAAGATTTCCCTTCGCATGTACTCCGAGTGGTCGGATGCTTGCAAGCGGATCTTTGAGCACGCCGGGGAGATCACGCTCCCATTCCTGATTCTGGCCGGGACAGATGACCGGCTCATCGACCCCGAAGGCAGCAAGGAGCTCCACCAGCTGACCCCATCTGTCAGCGAGCTCGAGCTTCTGGAAGGCCGCTACCATGAGCCCTTCAACGACCTGGACAACGAGGAGGTCTTTTCGGTGATCGCTCATTGGTTGGCGAGATGAACCTCGATCCCGGATCGTGGGTCGCGTGGATCATTGTCGGGCTGATCTCGGGCGCGGTGGCGGCCCGCGTGGTCGCGGGCCGAGGATTCGGCTGCATCGCCGACATCGTGGTCGGAGTGGCGGGCGCGATCATCGGCGGCTACCTGCTGGGCGCCATCTTCCACATGACCGGTACCGTCGGGTTCTTCGGAAGCATCGTCGTCGCCTTTATCGGCGCCGCGGCGCTCCTGGCAGCGTTGAAGTTGCTCTCGGGCGGCCGGCTATGAATCGGGGCTCGCAGCAGCGGCCGAGCTGACGCGCTCGATCTCTGCTGCCACTTCGGCCGGAGCATAGATCGGGATGTCGTGCGGCGTGTCGAACCATCGAACATCGACGTTGGGCGCCAGCGTTGCCAAGAGCGCCGCGCCGTGCTCCTTCCAACTGGAGACGCTGGCCGGACCGCCGCGGGCCAGCATGACGACCGCAGGCCCTTCGATGCGCGGCCACAACATGTCCGGCTGCGAGTCGTAAAGACCGCGCAGCAGCTGGAGCCGCGCCGCCGCGGTGAGGGTGAGCACAAAAGCGTCGCCGTCATTGACTACTCGCGCCTTCACGAATGGCTCGAGGTCGTCATCCCACGCTTCCCCGAAGTCACGTTTCGATTCGGCGATGGCGTCCGCAAAGGTCGCGAAAAGAGGCAGCGGCGGCTGCATCAATCGCTGCGCATCCTCCCAGCTGAACATGTTGGCGGCACTCTGCACCGGACCGTCGATGAAGGCCAGGGCGGAGGCGAGTCCAGGCCGCGTACCCACCAGCTCGAGTGCCACGGTGGCACCCCACGAGTGCCCGACGACCGCGGGCCGCTCGAGGCCGAGCTCACCGATCACAAAGGCAGCGTCCTCGAGCAGCTCGTCCATCGCATAGCCGTCCAACTGAGCTGGGGAGTGCGGCGGCCGGCCGGTCAAGCCGTGCCCGCGCTGGTCGAGAGCGACGAGGCGACGGGTGGTGAGATGCCGGGCGAGGCGATCCCAGTAATGCGAGTTGGAGCTGAGGCCATGAAGCAGAAACACAGGAGCATCACGCTGCGCGCGGAATTCAGGGCTCCAGTCGAGGTAATGAAGGCGGACGCCACCTCGCTCGAGCCATCCGCCGGCCGGTTCTGTCACCGGCCCTAGCCTAGCCCGCGGCGGCCGCTACTTTTTCCTGTTCTCGCGCCGGCTCGCCCTGACTTGCAGGCGGCCGCTGACGTCGTCTGATGAGGAGCGTCGTCAGCGCTGTGAAGGCGAGGACTGCGAGTGGCACATACAGGGTGGCCTTCATGGCGTCGATGAATGCGCTCACGAAGACGTCGTGGGCAAGAGCGGCAATCTGATGCTGCACCGCAGGCGGAAGGCCGGCGGGCAGCTTGGCCCCGTTCTGACCCGTGCCGATCTCGAACCCGTTGCTCGACACCGAGCTGAACGCGGCCACGAACTGGGCCCGGAAGCTTTCCGGAAGCGCGCCGGCGTGACTCACTGCCTGGTCATGCAACGTGGTCGCCAGGTGGTTCTGCAACAAAGCACCGACAACAGCGCTGCCGATGGCGGCGCCGAGCTGGCGCGTGGTGTTGAGGATCCCGGACGCGGCGCCCGACATCTGCGGAGAGATGTTGCGCATGGCCACCGTCGTCATCGGCGCAAAGGTCATGCCCATGCCCGCTCCGGCCACGATCGCGGGCGCGAGGAAGTTGATCCAAGTCGAGTCGGGCCCGGCCACGTACGTCAGCCAAACGAAGCCGACCGTGAACAGCGAGATGCCGGTCGTGAGGATGTACTTGGCGCCGACCTTGTCTGCATATCGGCCGGCGAATGGTGCCGTGAACATGGACGTGAGGGACATCGGGGCCAGGGTCAGTCCGGCGGTCAGGGCCGAGAAGCCGCGCACCGACTGCAGATAGATGACGATCGGCAGGAACAGGCTGAGCATGCCGAAGCTGATGGCGGCGGCGACCCAGTTGGCGACCGCGAAGTTTCGGTCGCGGAATAGTGACAACGGCACCAGAGGCTCGGCCTGGAAGCGCTCCCAGACAAGGAACACTCCTATGAGCACGACGCCGCCGATGATCACTTCCGAGATCGTCACCCCATAAGAGCCGATCTCACCCCAGTTGTAGCGCTGGCCTTCGATAAGGCCGAAGACGATCGCGAACAGGCCGGCCGTGGCGAGCACGATGCCGAGAATGTCCCATCCGTGCCGGCGGCCAGGGCGGAGGTCGGGGATGATCGCGAACGTGGCGATCAGCGCCGCAATCCCGATCGGTACGTTGACGAAGAAGATCCACTGCCAGCTGATGTACGTGACGATGGCGCCGCCGACGGTCGGCCCCGCGATCGTCGCCAGTCCCGCGACCCCACCCCAGATTCCGAACGCGGCCCCGCGCCGCTCCGGCGGGAACAGCGTGGTGATGATGGCCAGGGTCTGGGGCGTCAGGATGGCGCCGCCGATGCCCTGGAGGATACGGGCGGCGATGAGCTCGTTGGCGTTTTGGGAAAAACCGCACAACGCGGAAGCGACCGTGAAGATGAAAAGGCCGACCGCGAACAGGTTGCGCTGCCCGTAGAGGTCACCGAGCCTGCCCGCGGTGATCAGCAGCACCGCGTAGGTCAGGATGTAGGCGTTCAGCACCCACAAGATCTGATCGAGCGTGGTGTTGAGCCCGGCGCTCATGGCCGGGATGGCCACGTTCACGATCGTGGTGTCCAGCAGGATCATGAAGAACCCGCTGGTCAGGACCACCAGGACCAACCACGGATTAGTGCGTGCTTGTGCCATGACTTCTCCTTAACATCTCGTGGCCGGAATCGATTCCGACCTTCCACTCCAGCTTGCCGTCGACTATGTCCTTCTCAAGCTTGCGAACCCATCTGCGCTCGGCGTCGAGCATCGCGATCTTGTGTTCCATCTCGATGAGCGCGAGCCGGGTCAAGCCTTGCTTGCGGAGCTCCGCCAGCACGTGCTCGAACTTCGTGACATGGGCATCGAGCAATTCCGCGCGTTCGTTGAGGTGGTGTGCGGCGTCGGCCGCCGCGAGGTGGTGCATGAACATCAGGCCGGCGACGAACTGGGGGTACTCGCGGGTCGGCTTGCGGAGCAGCTCGCCCAGAGCGCGGGTCAGCGCCTCGCGCCCGGCATCGGTGAGCTTGTAGATGGTCCGCTCAGGCCGGCGCCCTTCCTTTTCACGCTCGCCCGGTAGGATCCACCCCTTGCGCTCGAGCACATCGACTGTGTGGTAGAGGGTCCCGAAGTTGAGGCGGATGAACTCGTCATGATGCCGGGTCCGCATGGTCGATGCCATCTCATAGGGATGCATCGGCCGCTCGTCCAGCAGCTCGAGGATCGACAGCGCCAGCGGAGAGGAGACCTCTACTTCCAGCTCACCCATATATTTCATATGGAGTATATGGACTGCAGATATACGAGGTCAAGTACCCCGCGTGGGATGTCTTAACGGGCGGGGTTGGACGCACTTCGCAAATTGGATAGCCTGCGGAGCAAGGTGTGCCGGCTCGGGGGAGGGAGCCAATCGGAAGGGAGGGCCCGATAAAGGTATGCCCGCTCGCCGGCCGCAACCGCCGTCGGCGACGATGGGTAGTTACCGTTGATGTATGCCCAGGCAGGGGCCGAGGCGCTCGCCATGACGGGGACGCCGGGAGCGCGAGCCGTGGCGGCCGGCCAGCTCATCCGGCAGGCCACCGGCGGCGACCTCGATGCATTTGAAGAGCTGGTCCGCCGCCTGCAACGCCGCGTCTATGGCTTCGCCTACCAACACCTCAGAGACCTCGACGAGGCTCATGACCTCACGCAGGAGATCTTCGTCAAGCTGTTCCGCAACCTCGCGCTCTACGACGCCGAGCGCCCGTTTGAGCCCTGGTTCTGGAAGCTGGCCGCCAACACCACCATCAACTACCGGCGCAAGCGCGTGCCGCTGCCAACCGACCAATCCGCGGACCAAGGAATCAGCGGCGCGGAATCACTCGAGCTCGCGCACGATCCCGTCCTCGTGGACGCGTTGGCCCAGCTCGACCCGGCCTATCGGCTACCCATCCTTCTCCACTATTACGCGGACCTTCCGCTCGAGCAGGTCGCTCGGAGCCTGAACCTCACGATCCCGGCGACCAAGTCTCGCCTCCACCGGGCTCGCGCCCTGCTTCGCAACTCATTGGCCGAGTCCGCGGAGGTCGACACCCAATGACTGCACTCGCGTGCGCGCGCGTGCGCGTCCTATTAGAGGCGTATGTCGACGGCGACCTGGGGCGCAGCGATCCCCCGAGCGCACAGGCCGTACGGGAGCATCTCCTGACCTGCTCGGACTGCCGCCACCAGCATGAGCAGGCGGTCTCGCTGCCATTCCGGATGAAGGCCCTCCGCTCACCGGCTCCGCCGCCTTCTTTGATCGCCGGCGTGATGGCCTCGGTCGGGCCTCTGCCGCAGACATCCCGTCGCGCCTGGGGCCTGCTGATCCCAGAGGGTCTTCTCGGGGCGTTCATCCTCTGGTACCTGTCCGGCCTCGAAGGCCTGACCGCGATCGCCTCGGGTGCGTGGAGCGACCTCCAGGGTCTCGCATTCTGGGGCTCGGGCTCGGCACCCCTGCCGAGCATCCCGGTCGCCGACGCGCTGCTGCTGGGTGCTTTCGTTGCGCTGACCGTCATCGCGGCATACCACCTTTCGGTGCTCAGTAAGCTCGATCCAACGTCGACGCCTCACCTGCGCGAGAGCCGCCGGACTTGAGCGGACACGAGGAGAGCGAAGGCGCGCCGCCGGGTGACGCGCCCCAGACGCCTGCGCCGTCTCAGCCCGCCAAGGCAGGCCCGCCGCGGATTTGGCGTCGTTGGGGTTGGGCCCTTCTGGTCGCAGGGCTCGCTGTCCTGGGAGTGCTGCTGGCCATCGCCGACACTGCACTCTACGGCCCTTCGCTCGGCCCGTACGCCACTTTCTTGATCGGTCCCTCCCAGGTCATCTCCATCCATCTGAAGAGCTCGCCTCCCGAGCGATTCATTCGCACGCCGCTGCCAGAGCGCGTTCCACTCGAGGCGCCGTTCGGCAGACACATGACGTTCAGTCCGTGGCAGGCGCTCCGCGCTTTCTTGAGCAACGGCGCCGGCTTCGCGCTCCTCGCGCTGGGAATGCTGCTGCTGTTTCCCAGGCGAGCGCGGGTCGCGGTGCAGCGGCTGGAAGGCGAGCGCGGGCCCGCGATCGCGCTCGCGGCGGGGATCGCAACGTTCCTGCTCGCGTTGGGAGCGGTCGGCCTGCTGCGCTTCACTCTGATCTTCCTGGCAGTCATCCCCGCCGTCTTGATCGTCGCGCTGGCGGCCGCGCTTTTCGGCGTCGCGTGCATCGGGCTCGCGTTCGGGCGCTTCCTGGAGCACCGGCTGGGCCTGGGCCATGCACATCCATTGCTGGCCGCGCTGGTGGGCGCCCTGGTCGTATTCGATCTGGCGCTCATTCCTTATATCGGGGCGGTCGCATTGGCCGCGGTCGCGATCGATGGTCTCGGGCTCGCGGTGGTCACTCGCTTCGGATCCGAAGCGGCGTGGTCGTTTCGCGACCTCGACTGGTGATGCCGACAGCAATGGAGCGGCAAAGGTGGGGGCGCTGTCTGTCCGTCACCCGACGCGACGCCGGCGGCCGGCACCCAGAGCTTGGCCAGCGGCACCGTGACCAATCTCGGCGGCACGTCGATGACCGTGACCAACACCAGCTGCGACCTGAAGGTGACGTTCGGACCTACCGTCACCATCTCGAAACAGGCGCTCGGCTCGACATCGGACCTGCAGGACAACGAGACCGTGACGATCACTGGAACCCGGCAGGCTGACGGCTCGATCCTGGCCCAAACGATCCAGATCGGTCCCGCCGGCGGCGGCGGCGCCACCGGGACGGGCGGCGGAGGCTGACCTAGGAGCCTCCCAGCGGCTTTTCGTACCAGCCCACATCCCAGTAGCGGTCGAACTTGCGCCCTTGCTCCGTGAAATGGGCGACCCGCTTGAACCCCACCCGCTCGTGCAATGCGATCGAGGCCTGGTTGGGCAGTGCGATCCCGGCGTATGCCCGATGCAGATCTTCCCGTTGCAATTGCTTGAAGAGCTCTTCGTAGAGTCTTTTGCCGATGCCGCGACCCACTGCGTCTGGAGCGAGGTAGATGCTGGTCTCGACGGAAGTCTCGTAGGCGGGCTTGGGCCGCCACCGACTGCTGGATGCATAGCCGATGACGGTGGCATCCGAAACTCCCACCAGGACTCGATACCGCCCCGTGGTGTCGTAATGACGGAACCACTCGCGCCGCGCCTCGATCGTCATCGGCTCGATGTCAAACGTGAAGTGGGTCTCGACCACGTACCGGTTGTAGATGTCATTGAGCTGGCCCAGGTCCTGTTCGGTAGCCGGGCGCACGGTGACCTTGCCGTTGCTCAATTGCAAACGCGCCGCCTTCGAATCACGCCACCAAGTTTATTCAGGCCGCCAGGGCCAGGTAGTCCAGGCGCCGCGGGCGCGAGAATTGCCGTGTGGACCGGATCATGCTCCAGGGCATGTCGTTCAGCGGCCGGCACGGAGTCGGCGCCGCGGAGCGCGAGCACGCCCAAAGATTCAAGGTCGACGTCGAGGTGGAGGTCGACCTATCGGAAGCCGGGCGAACGGACCGGCTCGCGGACACCATCGATTACAGGCA
>WNFA01005024.1_pt1 | contig 11039 bp, 11 predicted proteins | sample 5400481 | NCBI WGS metagenome assembly WNFA01 (sample SAMN13153340, study PRJNA577476) | soil metagenome | isolation source: 120 cm saprolite under Douglas fir tree site 2 hole 1 replicate 2 | place: USA:California | collected 2015-04-18
GTCGAGCCCACCGGTTTTACCTCGCGCTCCTGCAACGCGCGCAGCAGCTTGGCTTGCATATCCACGGGCATGTCGCCGATTTCATCGAGAAACAGCGTGCCGCCGTTGGCAGCTTCCAGCAGGCCCTGCTTGCCGTGCAGGGCTCCGGTGAACGCACCCTTCACATAGCCGAACAGCTCGGATTCAATCAGCGTGGGGACGAGCGAGGAGCAATCGACGGGAACAAAAGGCCGGTCTTTGCGCGGTCCGGAAAAATGCACGCTCTTGGCCACCAACTCCTTGCCCGTGCCGCTCTCCCCCAGGATGAGAACCGGATACTCGTGCAGGCTGACCCTTTGGATGATCTTGTAAACGCGCTGCATACGCTCGGAAACACCGATGAGACCGCCGAAGCCTGGCCGGGTGCGCAACTGCTCGCGCAATAGATGATTTTCCTGCTGGAGTTCCACGGCGCGCGCCGCGCGCTCCAAACGCGAGCGCAGCTCCTCGATGCGGAAGGGCTTGGTTACGTAGTCGACGGCGCCCAGCCGCGTGGCGGCCACCGCCGAATCGATCGTTCCATACTGCGTCAGCACGATCACTGGCAAACTCGGGTGGGTGTCGTGCACGCGCTTCAGCAGATCCAGCCCGCTGGTTCGCTGCAGGATCAAGTCCGTCAGTACGATATCCACCGCGGAATTCTCCAATACTTCCAAGGCCTCCTCCGCGCTGGCTACGGCGAAGGCTTTCATGCCCGCCTGCCGGGCAACCTCGGCGCAAGTCTCCCGGATAGACGGCTCATCATCGACGATGAGAATATTCATCGAGACGGCTTCGCGGAGGACGGCCGCTTCTTCACTCATACGCGAACCCAGGCGACTCCATCAGCACTTTCCAAGCATTCTTATTTCCATTTCAGGAAACGTGGTTTTCAATCATAAAGCAGTATATACCTAAACTATATCCTGAGGTGAAGTGTCAATTCGGGAAATCAGCGCGGCTCTGCTAGCCGCCTGCCGCCCGTAAGAGCTTGTGTTATCTATGTGTCCCAAAACGGAACGAGGACTTTCGGTTTTGGGACTCTCTTTCCAAGAAAAATGGGCTCTTCGAACCCATCTCGAAGAGCCCATTCATGGTTGGCTAACTTATGCGACCCGCGCCTCCTTTGGGGAATGGCGAATCGCGCCTAGAAGCAGGAGCCGGGGCACGCGCCCACGACATCCGCAATTGCTCGCGGCCCGCGCTGGCTGAAATGCTACGTCGCTGGGTTACTGTGCGGATCCGGGGCTTTGCGCGGCCGTGCCTGGCCCGCTATCCGCGCTGAACACGGTCACTTGCACGCGGCGATTCTTCTGCCGGTCGTCCCGGGTCTTTTCGTCGTTCACTGGCTTGTCTTTGCCCAGTCCCACGATTTGGACGCGGTACACGGGCACGTTGTGCTGCGATACGAGATAGGTCTGCACGGCCTCTGCACGCCGCCGGCTGAGCTCGAGGTTGTATTCGGGCGTGCCCGTCTTGTCCGTGAAGCCTTCAATGGCCACGAAGTAGCGCTTCATGCTCCCGACCTTCCCAGTACCGAGTTGGTCGAGCTGCTGTTTGGCTTCATCGGTCAGCTTCGCGGAATTGAATTTGAAGAGCACCACGACGTCGCCCGCCGGCTTGTAGTCGTCAAGGTTCGCGATGCGCTCGCTGAGTTCGGCGTGAAGATCGGACTTCACCTGGTCGGATTTCTTGGAGGCCGCGTCCGCACGCCCAAGGGCGTCGCCCGCGCGCGCATCGGCGGAGTCCGCCTTTTCCGCGGCTGCGCTGATCTTGGGCTCGTCACTTTCCAATTGTTTCTGCGTGCCTTGCGCCTGTTTTTCTACTTCGTTGACCTTCGCGTTGATGGGATCGGTTTGCTGGGCGACATACTTCTTGGTCGCACAACCTGCCAATAGCAGCACGCTGGCCACGATCGTTGCTTCGATGACCCGCTTCATGGGTATTCCTCCATTCGAATTTGATCTGATTCCCGTTGGTACAGTTCGATTGCTTTGGGCCGGGCGGAAGCGGGCTGGACACTTCGCGGAACTACCTGGCACGGCAGCAGGGCCACCGGAACCATCGAGCCAAATCTTACTGTAATCCCCTGCAACTTACCACTGTCGTTCTGCCCGCGCCTCGGGCGGTCCCGCACCGTCAGCGTACCTCAAAGCCCGGTAACCTGCACTCCTTTCCGCAGCTTGTTATTGAGCTCTCCCGCCACATCTCCGCAACCGCCTCTGTGGCGAGCTTGCTCTAAAACTAGTGCGCGGTGGACGTCGCGCCGGTGACGCGAAACTTGTACCAGGCCGTTCCCGCAGGGTACAGCACGTCGCGGATCTGAGCGTTCTGCTCTTCTCCCGGAGCGAGATTGAACGGAATCGTTCCTTTGTTCACCAGCAACGCGGCATTGTCCGGGCCGACGTAGGTCGTTTCGTACTGAATTTTGCTGTAGCTGAAAGCTTTCGATTTATTGTCGATGTCCACCAGCCAGACCGCCGTGGTGCCGCTGCGATCTTTTTCCATTCTGGCGCTCAGAATCTTCAGGTCATGCACGGGGTCCGCTTTTTCGGCTGCGGCGGGCGCACCGGCTGCGGCGGTAACCGGCGCCGCGGGTTTGCCGCCGCTTTTCGACATCGTGTAGAGCACGCCGCCTACGGCAGCCGCAGCGACGACCACGAAAATTGTCACCAACATCCGATTGGAACTCGATTGTTTCTGCTCTTGCGCCGCCTCAAACATTGCCGCCTCCTCCGCAACCCTCATGCGTCCGCAACATTCAAATGCACGCAGATGGATTCCGCTATAGGGAGGGACTTCGTGGAAATTGGAAGAAGGGTCGGGAAGCCCCTCGATAGATACTGCTTATATCCCATCCTCCCGTAAGCGGCAAGCAGACATGACGCAGCTCATGGCGTCAACGCGGAGGTGATTGCGACGGCCCCGCTAGTGTGTTCACCTGGTGACCAGTCGAGCATGGATTCAGTTTTTGGCGCTCTTCCCAAAAATGGAACACGCGTACCCTTCTGTTGAGGAACTGCCCTCGTGGAAGAACTCGTCACGCCGCCTCCAAAAAAAACGGAACAACGCCGGGGCAGCCGTTTTCCCGTAATCGTACCCGTACAGGCCAAATGGCAAGAGACCAGCGGCCGCATCATCATCGAAAACGCGCAAGCCCGTGAAGTAAACATGCAGGGCGGGCTGCTGGACATGAAGGTGTTTCCCAGCGTGGGAAGCCAGATGGAGTTGACTAATCTGCTGTCTGGGGAAACCTACCGCGCCCGCGTACTCGCTATACGCCGAAAAGATGGGCGCGTGCTTGGAGTAGCCGTCGAGCTCCTGATCGCCAGCGAAACATTCTGGGGCGTGAACTTTCAGTTGAAGAAAACCAGTGCCGAGCTGTTACAGCTCGAGCATGCCATCCGCACCGGCGGCATCGATCAGCGCATCATGACGGATTTCCGCGACGCCGTGGATCACGTCCGCAAGACCGCCTGGGCCGTTCAGGAGTGGCAGGAGCGCCAGATCACACGCCACGATCCGCAAACGTTGCTTCCGCTGCTCATCAGCGAGCGCATCCGGCGCGCCGCACAGTTGGGCAATTCCATCGTTTCCGATCTCACCAACCACGAGGTCACTCGGGAAACTCCCGGCGTGGATCAACTTTTTGACGCCGTGCAGCGCATGCAGCAACTTCTGGCGGACCTGCTCCGAGTTTCCTAGCGCAAGTCCGCAATCAATGATTGCCTTCAGACAGCCCTTTCAATCCCGTTTCTTGTCAGGTGTCTTAGGTACAGCTCCGAGCGACTTAATAAAGCTCACGATCTGCCAGCGCTGCGGTTCGGGCAGTTTTGACCAGACGGGCATGCCGCGGCGGACTACGCCATTTGTCAGAACCCAAAAAATAGCCCCCGGTGTGGCGCTTTGCACCTCCTCGGCACGGAGGCTAGGAGCCTTCTCTGTGCCGTAGCCGGCGTTGCCGTGGCATTCGGAGCAATGCTGCTTGAATAGGTTCTGTCCAGCAGCGACCGCATCTGGGTCCTTCTCCATGGGGTTGCGCTTGGCCGTGGCTTTGTCGGGGGCCCTGGCGAGTTCGGCATAGACCAGTGCGTCTGCTTTGTGGTTGGGAGCCGCAAGCTTCTCATGCTGAGCGAGTGCGCATGGGGCCCCGAGAAGAGCGGTCATTAAGGACAGCGCAATAATGGATTCCTTCACGGGTGGCCTCTGAAGAGGCGGTTCACCGCCGAACCGAAACCGGTGATTTCCCTGGAAACGCCCCAACGCACCAGGAACGCATGACTGTTATCGTTCAAACCAAAGCCAAGGGAGAGACGCAGCGTCCAGTCGGATGGGAGATTCCAGGCTACGACGGGAGCGACATAGTGGGAAGTGTTGTTCAGGCCGAAACTATAGCGGTCTCCGAGTCCGCCGTACATCTCCACACCGGCGATGAAGTTTTCGCGGCAGAAAGAGCAGCGTCTTGCGGAAGCCTTAAGAGCCAGAGGACGGCTCGCACCGAGAGCGTAGCCAAATTCCCAAGGCTGGTTTGAGAGATTCTTGGATGCGATCATGTTTTCCGCGAAATTCCACCCTTTAACCGTACTCGAGAGGATGAGTTTGAACTCGAGTTCATTGTTGTGTTCTTTACGGGCCTCAGCATTAGACACCAGAAAATCTGACTCGACGTCGTGACCTTCGACCTCTTTTAGGATCTTGTCTGCGCTGTTCTTCTTCTCGTACTCAAAGTAGAGAACGGGATTTATGAAGTGCTCGCGTCTAAGGGGACGGATGCGGTTCTCGAAGCGTAAGCCCGTGAATACAGTGCTGTCATGGAACGTGGTTTGACCGTCCAGATAGAGCTCAGTGGTCCACCAGGCCGTGGCCCCATACTCCAATTCAGTCCAGAAGGCGTGGAAGTCGTTGCCGCCACGCTGCGTCCCGAAAGTGGAAAAGTATTCAACTTCCAAGCTGCCGGGCTCCTCAAGATAGTGATCATACGTAACGATGTAAGGACTCTCCTGAGCCCGGCTGGAATGGGGGAAGACGGTCAAGGCCGCCAACAAGCACGCTGCAGAAAGCGAAAAATAAACTCGCAAAATCGACTTCTCCTCTTGCAAATGACTTGCAACTAGCGCAAATAAGACTAACTTAGTCCTATATCCTCTTTCAAGGCTTAGAACCGACTGCGACTTCGAGCATCATCGCAACGTCCTGGAAATGCCCTCCTCTTTGCAGGAGCAAAGAACGAAGGGCGCGTTCCGCCATAAATCGAGTACAATGCCCCGCATTAGATCGAAAGCGCTAGCGAACCATGAGAAATAATCGTCCTCAGCCCTGCAAGTGCGGCCATCCCAAGAGCATCCATGCACACATGTATTTCCAGGCGAAGCCTGTCAAGCTGCCGAAGGGTTGCAATTTCCCGGGCTGCAAATGCAACAAATACCGAGCTGCACAAGTCCCTTTGCCTTCTCAAACAGCGTAATAATGGGGTTCCGGAAATGCTTGCCAACCGGGTCACCCACGCGTCAAAAGCCGGTGCGACCGGGAACGTGAGTGAGGTATGATAGAGTGTTCGGAAACTGTTCATTAGGATGATGATGCAGACAGATAACGGAAAAATCTTGCTAAGAGTTCGCCCCCGCGGCTTTTGTGCCGGAGTAGTGCGTGCGGTGGACATCGTCGAACTGGCCCTGGAAGCTTATGGCGCTCCGGTTTACGTGCACCATGAAATCGTGCACAACACCTACGTTGTGGAGCAATTACGCCGGCGCGGCGCGATCTTCGTCGAATCCATTGAGGACGTTCCTCACGGCGGCGTGCTCGTCTTCAGCGCTCACGGGGTTCCCCCCACGGTTCGGCAGGAAGCCAAGGATCGCTCGTTGAAAGTGATCGATGCCACCTGCCCGCTGGTCACCAAGGTCCATTTGGAGGCGCTTAAGTTTGCGCGCGAAAGGCGCACCATTATTTTGATCGGCCACCGTGACCATCAGGAGATTATCGGCACGTCTGGGGAAGCTCCGGATCGCACCATCGTGGTCGACTCCGTTGCGGCGGTGGACGCTTTGCAAGTGGATGACCCCGAGAAACTCGCTTTCCTCACACAGACCACGCTCAGCTTGTACGACACTCAGGAGATCGTGACGCGTCTGCGCCAGAAATTTCCGGCCATCAAGGGTCCGGCCAGCGACGACATCTGCTATGCCACGCAGAACCGCCAGGAAGCCGTCGAGCAGGTAGCCAAGGACGTTGACCTGATCCTCGTTGTGGGTTCGCCCAACAGCTCCAACTCCAATCGCCTGGTGGAGGTTGCGCAACGCAGTGGCGTTCGCGCGCAACTCATCGATTCCGCGCAGGATATCGACGTCAAATGGCTCGAAGGTGTGAAGCGCGTTGGTTTGACCGCGGGCGCTTCCGCGCCAGAAGTACTCGTCGAGCAAGTCAGCGAGCGCCTGGCTCAGTTTGGCTTTACCGATCAGCGCGACTTGGATTTGATCCGCGAAGATGTGCGGTTCACTCTGCCGCCGGAGCTGGCGACTATCGCGGCCGCGCCGCGCCGCTGAAGACTTTGAAGACAGTCCCGGCAGGGGTACGCCGGCAGGCAACTCAACCCAGCATCGTAGGCGGAAACAAAAACAAGGAGCGCAACCTTGGCGGTCAAAATTGTCCGTCAGCCGAAGAAGATTGCTCTGATTGGCGCGCCTTCGAGCGCAGCGGCGTTTTCGCCGGGGACCGAGAAGGCTCCCGCGGCGCTGCGTGCGGCCGGCCTCATCGAACGCCTGCAAAGCGCCGGCTTTGAGGTAACCGATTACGGCGATTGCGCGCTCCGGCACTTTGCCGACGACGACGAGCACCGCCGCGCGCGCAACCTGACGGAAATTGTTGCCGGCCTGAACGATCTCAAGACTCGCGCGGAAGTCGCGGTGAAGAGCGGCGCGCTCGTCCTTGTTCTCGGCGGAGATTGCGTACAGGTCGTCGGATTGCTGACTGGCGCTCGCCGCTACTACAAGCACATCAATCTGTTGTGGTTCGATCGCGACGCCGACCTGAATACCCCCGCAACAACGCCATCCGGCCGGATCGACGGCATGGTGCTCGCGCACATCATCGGCAAGGGCGCGCCGGAGCTGGTGCGGTTCTGGGGCGAGCCGCCGTTGGTGCGCGAGCCCGACGTCACGCTCTTCGGCTTGGCGCGGCTTGACCCCCCCGAACAGGATTTCCTTGCCCGCGCGCCGCTGCGCCATGTGCATGCTGCCGATATCCAAGCAAAGGGCCCTGCCGCAGCGGCCGTCGCTGCGCTGAGTCATTTGCATGCCGATACACGCGAGTTTGTTTTGCATCTCGACCTGGACGTTATCGCACAGGAGGACTTTCCTGCCGTGATCGTCCCCGGAAGCGGGGGCCTCGGCTTTGAAGACGTGCGTGCGGCGCTGAAGGAAATCGTGCGCCACAAGAATCTGGTGGGCTTGGACGTCGCGCAATTCAATCCTGACAAGGACGCCGACGGTGATTGCGCAAAGAAAATCGTCGATTTGCTGGTCGAATCGCTCTCCCTGCGTCTTGAGACACCCGCACCCTCCAACGCCGAACCCGCCGCGCAGCCAGAAGAATCCTCGGCTGGGACCACTGCTTAGCTTTCTGCTCGCGAATCGTGAATTCAGCTTGGCCGAACGCTCCGACCGGAAGCCACACCAAACAGCCGCGAAAGAAAAACCAAAATCTCAGGCGGTTGCTTTAGCCCGCTTGCGCAGATAGCGGGCGAGCCCCAGAAAGGATAAGTCCAGCCCAGCGGTGAACGCGTGGTGGTCCGCTTCGTCGGCCCCCAGACGCTGTTGCATCTCGGCTTGCGCGCGTGACACGAAGATTGCCTTCGCCTCCGCTTCACTGGAGGCGGCCCGCAATATTTCCGCGGCCAGTTCCGCCCAGCGATGCAGCCGCCTCCGAAATTCGTCGATGTGCTCCGCGGGTTTCTCCGCGTAGCCAAAGTGCGTGAGAAAAAGCCGTGAAGGCCGCCGCGCGAGAATGGCTGCGAACGATTTCTCCCAAATCTCGAGATTGATGTCCGGCGGCGGCGTAGCCGGCAGGATGTATGGCCCACTGTTGATGCGAATGCCGGTGGTGTCTCCCACGAAAGCGAGGCCTTCCGCTGCGTCAAAGTAGCTGATATGGTGCGAAGCGTGACCAGGCGTGTAGGCGACCTCCAGCTTGCGCGCGCCCAGCGTCAGCGTCTCCCCGCCCTCGAGAATACGCAAATTTTCCTTCGGCACCGGCAGCGTCTCCCCAAAGAGTTGATGCAAAGTGTCTGGCCACAGCCGCGCCGCGCTGGCCAGCAGCCGCGAAGGATCAATCATGTGCGGCGCTCCGAGCGGGTGTACGTAAACGGCCAGCCGCGGATTGTCTCGCACCAGCGAACCGGAAGCGCCGGCGTGGTCCAGATGAATGTGCGTCAGAAGAATAGCGTCGAGCTGCGCTACGGATAGTCCGCGCGAGCGCAGGCGCTCGCGAAGCGTCGCATACGTCGACTCCGGCCCCGGGTCAATGATGGCGCGATGCCCGCCGGATTCCAGCAGCGCGGCCGCCACCGAACGCGGCCGCCCCACCCAATTTGTGTCGAGTATCGTAATATCGCTCATGGTCGCGATTAGTATAGCTTGAGTGCCAAAGCGGCCTGATGGCGAACTCCTTCACAGGAAGCGCAGAGCTTTTTGAAGCGGCCAATCCGGGGCAAAATGCTTGCAGATATGACCGAGCAAATGGTGATTGCGCCAGTGATTTTGCAGGGCCGGCACGTGCGGCTGGTACCGCTTACGCTGGAACATGCCGCGGGGCTGGCTGAAGTAGGCCTCGATGACGACCTCTGGAAATGGATTCCAACTCCGGTGCGCACGCCGGAGGAGATGAGCGCCTATGTCCAGACCGCGCTCCAGGAGCAAGCCGCCGGATCCGCCTTGCCGTTTGCACTGATCGAGAAATCCAGCGGTCGCGTTGTTGGTTCCACGCGCTATGCCAACATCGAGCGCGTGCACCTTCGCCTCGAAATCGGATGGACCTGGGTTGCCCGCCCATGGCAGCGCACCGCCATCAACACTGAGGCTAAATATCTATTGCTGCGCCACGCCTTCGAAACACTCAAATGCATGCGCGTGGAGCTGAAAACCGATTCGCTGAATGAGAAGTCCCGCGCCGCGATTTTGCGCATCGGCGCTCGCGAAGAAGGCACGTTCCGCAAGCACATGGTCACCGCTAGCGGCCGCATTCGCCACACCGTTTACTTCAGCATCGTCGACTCCGAATGGCCGGAAGTAAAAGCTCGGCTTGAGGCCAGGCTCCGCTAGTAACGAAATCGCACTAATCTTCCGCGCCTACGTAAGTCCTCTGCGACGTGGTGAGGTATATTGAATCGAAGCCTTGACGAGACTAAACGTGTGACGGATCCCAACCCAGCAAATCGCCGGCGCAGCGAGCGTGTAATGCTGCAAGTTCCCGTAGTCTTGCAGGCCAGAACGCGGGACGGCGAAGAGGTCCGCGAAGAGACACAAACGGTGGCTGTCAATGCACACGGCGGACTGCTGAAATTGCGGATGGAGGTCAAGGCTGGCCAGCCCATCGTTCTAATCAACGAAAGAACCAAAATGCAGCAAGGCTGCCGGGTGGTCCGCGTCGAGACTTCCGCGGCCGGGCATTCCGCGGTGGCCTTCGAGTTTGATCAGCCCGCTCCGCACTTTTGGCCCATCGTGTTTCCTCCCGCCGATTGGGGCGTCCGTACCTGATAGGTTAGATTCGCGACCCACGAGAACCGCAACTATCTCAGACATCCAGTGTTAGATAACGGGAATCCTATTTGTTGAAATTTTGGAGGAGTTGCAGATGCTATCGCACAGGCTTTTGAGAGCAAGAGCGCTTTTTTTCGCGGCCGGCGCCATCGCTTGCGCCGTTTTGCTCGCCGGGTGCGACGAATACGTCCACGTCACGCGAGACCGGGACGTGCACATCGCCCGCCACGCCACCTGGGCATGGCGATCCGCTCAGGAAGAGAGCAGTCGCCGGGGTTCGCGCCCGGTTGTTTCCCGCGACGTGATAACGCGCGGCGAAACCGTGACTCGCGAAGATACTGCCGACAACGCTGTCCTCCGCGATAAAGTGAAGACCGCCGTCGAGCGAAATCTAAGCGAAAAAGGTTTGAAGGAAGTCAGCGATCCCGCAGAAGCGGATTTCCTCGTCGATTTTCACATCGCCGTGCGCCGCCGCAATATGACCGTCGAGCGCGTGTATCCGGGCACTTACCCGGGATTGGTGTGCGGTCCCTTTGGCTGTTATTCAGGATGGGGTTACGGCCCAGCGGCGGTGGGCTATGAAAACATCCGCTTCCGCGAGGGCACCGTCGTTCTCGACGTAGTACAGAACCCGGCAAATCACTCCGTGTATCGCGCGGTCGGAGAAAAGCCAGTCCGCCGCGACACGTTCTCTTTCTCCCAGGATGAAGTGAACGGGCTCGTGCACCACCTGCTCAAGGACCTGAAACCCTCCAAAAAATGAGGCCCGCCAAGCCGCTTGCAGCGCCACCTAGGAAAATAGGATGCCGCTAACACAATTAAGTTGTCGTGTGATGTTTTGTGTTTCGCGCAGGACGCTACTGCCCGAAGGACCTTGCCCTGCTGCGCTCTTCGCTCTATTCTCCTGGCCCTATGCTGCTGAAAAACCAAGTTGCCCTGATCACCGGATCGGGCAGAGGGATTGGGCGCGCCATCGCGCGGCTTTTTGCCAGCGAAGGCGCCTCCGTTTTTCTGACCGCGCGAACTCGCACCGAACTTGCCTCGACAACTGAAAAGATCAATCAGTCTGGTAAAGCTGCGTTCGTGACCGCCGATCTCACGAGCGCGCTGGACTGCGCTCGGGTTGTTGGCGCAGCGCGCAAAAAGTTCCGCCGCGTCGATATCCTGGTGAACAACGCCGGCCACTACGGCCCAGTAGTTCCGGTAGAAGACTACCCGCTGGCGGAATTCGACAACGTGATTGCCGTCCACCTGCGCGCAGCTTTTCTG
>WNFA01005025.1_pt1 | contig 11038 bp, 8 predicted proteins | sample 5400481 | NCBI WGS metagenome assembly WNFA01 (sample SAMN13153340, study PRJNA577476) | soil metagenome | isolation source: 120 cm saprolite under Douglas fir tree site 2 hole 1 replicate 2 | place: USA:California | collected 2015-04-18
TTGTTGATCTGCCTTGCCGATTGCGTGACGTTCACGTCGCCCCGGTCGGTTTGTAGGGGCGCCTCCGTGGCTGCGCTGATCACCACCGTCTCCTTCACCTCACCCACTTGTAACTGGGCGTCGATGCGGCGAACCATATTGGCATCGATCTTCACCGCTTCTCGCAGCGAGGTTTTGAACGAAGCGTAAGTAACGGTCACGTTGTAAACACCCGGCACCAGATCGGTTACCGAGTAGGTGCCATCCTCATCTGTGGTGATGCTCCTAGTGGCCTGTGTGCCAACGTTGACCACATCGACTTTGGCCCCAGGGACTGCTGCCCCATTTGGGTCCGTGACGTGCCCTACCAAAGAGCCATATAAGACTTGCGCCTGCGTGGCGGTCGGCGCGAGCAGAAGTGACAGAACTAACAGGACCACAAATGAAGCAAACCGCCCGAGTGCTACTCGTGCTGAAGACGGTTCTGCCTCGCCCCTTAGTCGGGGCAAATGGTACTTCGGTTTTGTCCCGTTGGGACAGGCAGTGTTAAAGGTGAACATGACTCATTCTCCCCTCTTTCAGATTGAAGCTTTACTGACTCTTGGCGCCGTGCTTCTGCGGCGCTCGCCAATTAATTCGTGACCAAAACAAATTAAGCGGTTCAATTTTATCTTCAGGCGACTGAAGGCGCCCCGAAGTGCTTCTGCAAAACGAGCGCAATCGTGCCTCGCAAACGCGGTTGGGATGACGGGTCTGACGGAGCAATTCGCGTTTTGGCGCCCGTGAACGAATTTCTCTGCACGGTCTCGGTGATTACGGAGCCAACGTGATGCCAGGCACGCGTGACCTCTCCAATCACGACGATCACGTCGGGAGCCAAACCCGTGACCAGCAGAGCGATTCCTCTTCCGAGATAGTCGGCCATTCGATTCAAGGCTTCTAAAGCTTTTGCGTCTCCCTGCTCACTCAGGCGCAGCAAATCTTCAAAACTAAGATCGCGCGCAACTGTTCGCGAGCCGTTTCTGCCGTTACGAGCGCGCGATGCTGACTCCGCGTAATAACGCACTGCCGCCGAGTTTGAAGCGCAAACTTCCCAACAGCCTCGATTGCCACAACGGCACTTAACTCCGTCCTTAACAATAGTAGTGTGTCCGAACTCGCCCGCCATTCCGGTCGAACCTTGGATTAGCTGGTGGTTAAAAATCAGACCGCAGCCGATACCCTCAGATACCGTGATCGCAACTAGATTGCGCAAACCCTCGGGGTGCCGGCCGAACCAGATTTCTGCGAGAGCGCACGAATTTGCGGCGTTTTCCAGCTCAACGGGCAGTCCGATGGCCTCCTCGAGCGGGGTCTTCAAGTCAAAGTCACTCCATCCCAGATTGGGCGCGAACATCAGATGTTTTGTTTCCAGATCGATACGACCGGGCAAGCTTACGCCGATCCCTTCGCAGATTATCTCTGGATGGGCGCGGATCAGATTGCGGACCCGAGGAATCAGGTCGGCTACAAACTTCTTTGGATCCAGGGTGGTTGCCAACGATTCCTGAGCCAGGAAATGCGCATCGAGATCGGCAAATGCGAGCGTCGTCATCGCAGGGCGAATATTGATTCCGATAATGCCGACTCGGTCTTTATTCAGATGAAGAAAGCGTGGACGACGGCCCCGCAACGAATGGCCGTCCGCGCCTTCCGTTATCCATCTCTCTTCCAGCAGTTGTTCCGCAATCACCGATACGGTGCTCCGTTGAAGGCCAGAATGCCTCGCCAGATCCGCGCGTGAAATAGGTTGATGAGTGCGAATCAGGTTGAGAACGATGCGCCGGTTGATGTCGCGCGCCGTCTCGCTGGTGGCAACTTGGAAATTTGTCAGATCAATCTTTCGCATGTGGGTTTAGCCCGGAAGACCGTGACCACGTTTTTCACAATTTCTTGACACAAAGGTGATTCAGCGATCCTATTTAGTTCGTGACGCGAACTAAATATCACTCTCGACTTGGGAAGTCAACAGAAAACTTAACGCTGTTTGGGGAAACGGTGTTGTGCTTTCCCTTCTTTACCAGTACTTTCACAGCTCCTCAACGGAACTGCATCAGGGCATCGTGTTTATGTTGGCATCAGGGCATTCCTCTCTTGCGCTTACGGTACGGTCTCCTGGATAAGCACCGCTACTGGTTTATTGTCGGGAAGCCTGCTCGGAAGCCTAAGGCTTTCACTTCGACGATGCGGCTGTAATTGTTCCGCGCATTGTTCACCACCACCCGCACCTTCGTCGCCGATATCGTGTTGGGAAATGTAAACTGCCGCCACGCTTTGTCATTGCCTGTCACGCTGCCGCCGGGTACGGTTACCCAGGCAGTCCCGATGGTGCACGGACCACCGGCCGCACACGTCGTGGTGTTGGTCTGTACGTCGAAATCGAGAATGCCTTTCATGCTCGCCGACGTATCCAGCGTTGGTTCGCCGCCAGTCTTCCAGTTGTTCTGCAACGTGTAGACATCGATTTCATCTATCACCTGCAGGCCGTTGAAATCTACTTCCAGTATGTCCGGAAAGCTGCCGCGGGTGCCGTCATTCCAGCCGCCGCCGCTGCCCCAGGTATTGCCCGTACTATCGCCATCGATCGCCGCGCTGGCCGGATACCGATCGCTCAGTTGTGTGTCAGCGATCGCCGTCGAGCCTGCTGAGGCCAGCGCCACGTTGTATCGCGGATCATCCGGAACTCCAGTTCCCCACCACTGAGTCCACCGCTCAGCATCGATATCTGCCTCTCTCGATGGATAGATGTGAACATCTGTATTGACGTCCTGACCAAGCAGGAATCTATTTTTGAAGGCGTCTACCGCCGATTGCACGGGGGAGCTTGGCGTTGCACAGTGTCCGTGTCCACCATCTATCGCAAAACCAAACCTGTCTCCTATGCCAAAGGTCTCATAAATCTTTTGCGTTGCCCTTGAGGCGACAAGGTTGGATCGATTTCCCAGCCAAATAAAATCTGTATTACCCGTCTCCAGCAACGCCCTGGGCGCCACCATGGCCATCAACTCATGATGATCGTACGGAAATTTGTAGGCATTGTTGCCGGCAAATAGGGTTTTCGTGATGAACCAGGAACCATCCGTATTACTTGCCTTTTCTACGGCGCCATTAGGCTCGATAGCCTGCGAGACACGCCAGGCTGGGGCGCCCCCACCTCCATTTTCCTGGGCAAAGGTGAGCGCGATCCGCTCGTCAAACGCGCCGGCGAAGAGTGCCATTTTTCCGGCATAGGAGCATCCGTGTACTCCCAGGTATTTTACATCGATGGGGAGCGGATTCACGGCCTGATTCTTGGCGATTTCTATGCCATCAATTAAACGGCTCACTCCCCAAGACCATGCAGCGTATTGTCCCACCTGGGTCGGCCCGCACGGGGCAGGCGCCATCGGACATGGTCCCGCATTGTACTCCGGGTACATGAGGAAGTACGGGTCGCCAGCATGCGGAATTTGTTGTCCTGCTGCGTACTGCGTTACGTCATCATGGACGAAGGCAATGCTTGCAATGCTCCCTGTAGCTGCACCACCCGGAGCGAGCGCCATTTCGATCATTGCCGGATAGCCCGCTGCGGGCTGGGTGGTCGTTGGAAGGCCAATTGTCGAAGTCAGCCTAAGCGTTGTCCCATTGCTGAGCCTGGTAACATCCACTGTGAGTGTACCAGGTGAACCGGGGGTATAGACTGCATTAATGGTGAGATCGCTCTTAGTTGGCTTGGGGCCAATATCCCATTTTTGGATCTGCGCCTTGATCTCGTTACGCCGCTGCTCCCAGCTTGCGAACGAGGTGTCACGACCGCTTCCATCGGCCCACGCAAACGGGTCTGGCAAAGGTCGAATGAATGGGAGTTGATCGTAGGGGAGTAAGACGGGTGGCGGGAAGTTTGCACCCGTGTTCTCAACATCATAGACTAACGGAGGCGTTGGTGTTGGCGTCTGAGCCGCCGCGCTGCCGGCGGCGACGAGAAGTAACATCACCAAAAAAGACAAGGTGGTAAGCCTGGAATTTTTGTTGGACGTACGCATGGCACTCCTCCTTCTCTTCAGTTGGTTTGGAATTGAAGTACGTAAACTGGTGAACTTGCGCGACTCCTGAGAATTTGATGTTTTCATGATTCTCCCCCTCTCTTCAGTTCGTTTGGAATGACCGGCGTGCCGTCATTCATTTTCAGCAGATCAATCGGCATTGATTTCGGCCCTCAACAAGTGCTATTAGTTCGGGGCCACAACAAAACAGCTGCGCAGACAGTGGTTACCAGACGCTTTTCAGCTTCTACTGTCATAAGAATCAGGTTAAGGAAGACTACTTGAGAAATACTTGAGAAATACTTGAGAAAATCTTGGCTTGCCATCGAGAAACATATTTTGGAGAAAAACATGAGTCGCGCCACCGGGGGTCTGCCTTCTGATTGAAACTGCAGGGGGAATTTGGGGGGGAAATAGTCGGATGAGATGAGCTATTAATTCGTGGCGCGAACTAATAGCACCAGTTTCCCTGAAAGTCAAGAAGAAATACAGAAAAAATACCAAAAATTGCAGGGCCGATAATCATCGTCGAACCTCCAGTTTCTTGCTCGCTTTCTCCAGGTCTTGATCCCAGGGAATGACCGCTTTCTGCTACTCCCGTTTTTTCTGTTGCTTCATATTTGCCATCAGTAACGACACAAATCTCGCTGTGAATTCCAAGCGACAGTACAGCCTCAACTCTTGAACACTTTGCCTTGCCGACTCTTACCAAACGGTAGTAAATTTCTGCACGGTCATCCCCTGTCTAACAGATTAGTAATCCTGGGAGACACTTTTATGAGTCGCATCGTTATCGTCGCTATCTTCTTGCTCAACACGTTGATTGTTGGCTTTGTGAACGCTCAAAACGTCAATCGAGTGGTACCCATACCAGGAGATCCACTTGAGTTGGCGACTGGTCGAGCAACGATTGCCGACACTCCTGAAAAGCGCAGCATGATTCTCAACTTGCTCGAGCGCGCGCGCCAAAACAATAACCTGCACATGAATGGAATGAACGCCTTTGATCTAAAAGTGTCGTTCAACTCAACCGGGCCAGCAGCGTACGCAGCAGCCGGCGATTTGGAGGAGAGTTGGCTATCAAATGCGACGTGGAAATGGACCGCGCATCTCGGTGCTTATTCGCAGGTACGTATTTTTCACAACGGAGTTGCGTATGATTCACAGCCTCATACTTACCTGCCGCTGCGTTTGCTGATGATTCGTCAATCAATCTTCTGGCCGGTCTCAGGAAATTTTGCGAACGATGTGATTCGCGTTGCCGAATCAAGTTGGAATGGTAAGCCCGTCACTTGCGCGCTCATCGCAGGGCCTCGAGCGAAAGCCAGCCAGGAAACTGGTCGACAGTGGAATGAAGAAGAGTTTTGTATCGATCCGGCAACCGGTCTATTACAAACTTATTCGATTGCGCCCGGGATATACGACGTCTATGACTATTCAAATGCCCTCCAGTTTCACGGTCGCTCAATTGCGCGACGTATCAGCATTGTCGAAAACTCCAGCCCTGTTGTGGAAATCCAGCTTAATGACATTGAAGATCTAAACACGACAGATGCGGGTGTGTTTACACCGAGTCCGGACATGAAGGGTCCGGGAATAATGATAGGCTAGCCAATGCGTTTTCCGCAGATTGCAAAAAATGGCTCGGCTTTGCCCTCGCCCGGAGTTCAACCCGTGATTATTCAAGCGGTATTGGACGCCAGCGGAAAGGTACTCGAAGCCGAAGCTCTACAGTCGTCCGACTCTCTATTGAGCGAGGCAGCCTTGAAACTCGTAAAGAACACAAGCTACGGTCCAGTGCGTGGGCGCGAGCCTTTGGAACGCGACGTCTTCATCAACGTGCAGTTTGTGTCCTCTCAATAGTGGAGCGGTAGAGTTTACGAAACAAAGTAACCGGATGAGTTCAGCAATAATACGATTCGCCGGTTTCCCCAAGCGTCGCGTTGACGGTCTCTGCGATAGAGGTGAACGGCAGCAAGATCGTGCAGCCAATGGGCGCGGACGCACCGGAGATTACTGTTAGATTCAGCGACCCCGCCACGAATGTTCTCGGTTTGTATCAGCAGCCGAATTGGTTGGCCATTTTCCGAGTTCAAGAGACCTAGTCTCCTCTCCCCGTAGCACAACCAACTGATTGCTATCGGCATCACCGTTGGACTCTCTGTTGTAGCAACGTTCGTAATCCTTAAAATTGTTGACCTGGTGGTTGGCGTTCGTGTCAGTGTCGCTATTCGGCGTCGTTGTGGCCGGACAGTTAGCGGGAAGAAGTGCCGAACGCTCGGGAGCTACCGCATTCAACGTTGGGCTGACGCTTCTCGGGCGCGGCGAGTTCTCAATCATCGTGGCCAAACTCGCACAATCGGGCGCCTTTGATCCAACCGTTCGCAGCCCTTTACGTATTAATACTAGCGACGTTTGCACCGCTCTTGGCGAAAGAATCGGAGCGCATCTACGCGTTGCTCGCAAAACTCTTGCGGTGGCGCCGCACTGAGAGCGAAGAACGTCTTATTGGCCTTCAATCGACAGAACATTCTCAATTTCCATGCGATTTTATCGGACAACCTATTGGCGGACGCTAATGCCAGCGGTCGGTTGCGTCGCTTCGCCGTAGGTATCGGCAATTCAGTTTATCACCCACTTGAGATACCGCAGTTGATCGAAGGGTCTTTCCAACAGGTCCTGGATACGGCGGCAGCGATTCGCAATCCGTTTGAGCAAGCGTTCTTCGCGATGGTCCATCTGCCTTACCTACAGCCGTTCGAAGATGTCAACAAGCGCGTGTCGCGACTGGCCGCGAACATCCCACTCATTCGTCAGAACCTCTCCCCGCTCTCGTTCATCGATGTTCCAGAGCGTGCATACGTTGACGGACTGGCGGGCGTCTACGAACTCAATCGCGTCGACTTGTTGCGCGATGTTTTTGTGTGGGCCTATGAGAGATCAGCGCAGCGTTATGTCGCCGTGCGACAATCGCTCGGCGAGCCCGATAAGTTCCGATTGAGGTTTCGCGAGGAACTAATTGAAGTTGTCGGCGAGATAGTACGAGGCGGCTTAGCTCCGACCGTTGAAGAAGTAACAAGGACCATCGGCGAGCGCGTGCCAGCTGATTATTTGGATGATTTCGTTCGAATGACAATCAAAGACTTGGAGAATTTACACGAAGGCAATTTTGCGCGCTTTCGGCTGAGACCGTCAGAATACCAAGCTTGGCGCAAACTCTTTCCAGCGAAAATTTAGCTATCATTCTAGGTGTAATTGGACTCTTCACCTCCTCCAGCGATAGACTATCGCAATCCTTGAGATCTATCTTCAAATCTCACCATCCCGTGGAAGTTTATGAGTATGGACAGCGACGAGATCCTAAAGGCTGAGCTCAAAAAGGCCGTCGCGGAGTGTGACCGTCTGCGCGATGAAAATGCGCGGCTCCGACTTAGAGTTCATGAAACACAAGTTATCGTTCCTCTGAAGTCCAAGCACTTCACAGCCGACCACAACAAGAAAGCACAAGCACCGGCAAGGGTAACGGTTGGCTCGCCACCGGAAGCAAAAGTGTCCTTGTTCAGAAGCCTTTTTTGCGGAAGAGACGACGTTTATGCGATCAGGTGGGAAGGAAGAAGTGGTAAGACCGGTTATTCCCCAGCGGGCATTCGCGAATGGGAGCAGCAGGCTTCTGCCGGTCGGGGCCAGCGGAGGTCATTTCACTACAGCAAACTATTCTCGATGAGCGAGGAAGTGATTAGAGATCATCTGCTCGGGAAGCAGACCATCGGAGTCTATCCTCTGCTACAAGACGATACCTGTTGGTTCGTAGCAGTAGACTTCGACAAGAAAAGCTGGGAAGTGGATGCTTGCGCCGTCTTGAAGACGTGTCGCGAAGCCGACGTGCCTGCTTCGCTTGAGCGTTCACGATCGGGGAATGGGGGCCACGTCTGGATATTCTTTGCAAGTCCGATACAGGCAGCACTCGCGCGAAAGCTCGCGAGTGCCGTCTTGACTCGCACCTTGGAGCGCCGTTATGCGATGGGCCTCGATTCCTATGACCGCTTGTTTCCAAGTCAGGACACGATGCCCAAGGGCGGATTCGGAAATCTCATAGCACTGCCGTTACAACACGGTCCTCGCGAAAATGGCAACAGTGTCTTTGTGGATGATCAACTCCGGCCGTACGACGACCAGTGGGCATTCCTTTCCTCGATCAAACGTTTGACCTCGGACGAAATTCAAGCACTTCTCCGCAAGATGTATCCAGCCGGAGACGTCATTAACATTAAACACAGCGCGTCCGATTACGACGAAGCGAGTGATCCGTGGATCCTTCCGCCCTCTGGACAGCTTGCTGCTAGCGATATAGAAGAACCATTACCTCAAAGCGTATCGATCAAGCTTGGAAACCTGATTTACGTCGAAAAGAAAGACTTGCCTGATGTGTTCCTGGATCGCCTGATTCGCTTGGCCGCTTTTCAGAATCCAGAGTTTTACAAGAATCAAGCGATGAGGCTCTCGACCTTTGGCAAGGCCCGCGTCATTGGCTGTGCCGAAGACTTGCCTCATCACATCGCTCTGCCTCGTGGCTTGCTGCAAGAAGTGATCGATCTGTTTCAGAGCCATCGCATCGCAGTTGACGTTACCGATCATCGCTTCAACGGAGTTCCCATCGATGTCGAGTTCCATGGCGAACGTCGTGCGAGTCAGACAGAGGCGGTGAAAGCTCTGGCGGCCTACGACGACGGAATCTTTTGCGCTCCGACAGCATTCGGCAAGACCGCTGTTGCTGCTCAGTTGATCGCGATGCGCAATGTGAACACTCTGGTGTTAGTTCATCGACGCCATCTCATGGATCAATGGCTAGAGCGACTAGCGCTGTTCCTCGGGCTTAGCACCAAGGATATCGGCCAGGTTGGAGGTGGAAAGTCCACAAAAACCGGGAGCCTCGATGTAGCAGTCATACAGAGCCTGATTCGAAAGGGCGCAGTAAAAGACATGGTTGCGGAATACGGCCAGGTAATTGTAGACGAATGCCATCACGTCTCCGCCTTTTCATTCGAGCGAGTGCTGAGGAAGGTCAAGGCGAAGTATGTTGTCGGACTGACGGCGACTCCCATTCGCAAAGACGGCCACCATCCAATCATCCTCATGCAATGCGGACCGATTCGCTTCAACGTGAGCAGTAAGAAGCAGGCCGCTGAGTCCGCTTTCAAATACGAAGTCATACCAAGGTTAACCGAGTTTACCGTGCCACCCGAATGGAATGGGATCGGCATACAGGATATTTACACCGCTCTGGTTAATGACGAGGTGCGAACAGATCTTATCGTTGCCGACGTTGTCTCCGCGATAGAAGAAGGGTTCTTTCCGCTCCTGCTTACGGAACGAACAGACCACTTGCGGCTCTTACTTGAGAAACTGGAGCGACTGGTGCAGAACGTTTTTGTGATGAAAGGCGGAATGGGCAAGAAACAACGTGAGGCGATTGCTTCAGAGATTGACGCAGTTCCTGAAGACCAGCGGCGAGTCATTATTGCGACCGGGCGTTACATCGGAGAAGGCTTCGACGACCCGCGATTGGACACGTTGTTCCTCGCTATGCCCATCTCGTGGCGGGGAACTTTGCAGCAATACGTCGGGCGGTTGCATCGGCTTGATAAAGACAAGCACCTGGTTCGAGTGTATGACTACGTCGATGCTTCGGTGCCAGTCCTGAATCGCATGTATGACAAGCGCTTGAAGGCGTACAAAGCGGTCGGCTACACCGTGGCTCAGCCATCAGCGGAACCAGATGCTCAGGGTGATCTTAGATTCGCTACAATCGAACGAATTGCGGTTCAAGCCGCTATTGCTTTTGAAGAAGCGCGAGGTTGGAAGGTCGAAAGTGTAGAGAGCGACACCCGAGGCTTTGATCTGATCTCGCGCCGGGCGTCCTCCGGTACTTCCCGAGAACCAATCGAGACCAGGTTCATTGAGGTAAAAGGGCGCGCTGCCGTTGGTGAGATAGCGCTTACCGCTAACGAATACAAGACCGCCCAGCGCTTAGGTGATGACTACTGGCTTTACGTCGTGTTCAACTGCGCCTCTCAAGCCGAGGTAACGCTCATTCAGAACCCGGCTCGCTTCGACTGGGAGCCGCTATCAAAGATTGATTGCTACCGCATCGGGGCGGAAACGATTTTGAAGGACCTCTAGAAATAGGATGCCTCGGAAGAACAGAAAGAGAGCCTTACCTCCACGAGCGAAACGAATGGATCGTTCTGCTCGCCTTCAATCTGCTCGCACCTGGTTGACGACCTATAGCGGCAAGAACATTGCTGCGGGATACCGGAGGCATTTCGCCGTAGATTGGGTATGTGCGTTTAGAGAACTCGAAATGCTCGGTGTAAAAATAGACTCTGCTTACAAGGATCAGATATTGAAATCCGTGTTCACCGCTTGACTCCTTCTAAATTCTGCGCAGCGCATTTTGATATGTCTGCAAACATCCGGGAAGTGCTTCCGCATAAGATTACGTTCTTGATCAAGACGAATTATGCCGGCGGACGGTCCAATTTCGGAATTGCCGTCAAAACGCCATTAACCAAAGAGCCTTTCTGTTCGGAAGTCCATCGGCAGGATTGCAGTCGGACATAGTTGCCATATAATGCTATCGAAAACTGTCTGCTCGGCGAAAACTCCAGTGATTTGCGGGGCCAACGCGTCGGCGAAAGCACTTAACAAAATGGGGCAATTTTCTAATAGCGACCTTGAACACCGAAAGCGCATCGAGGAAGCTCTCCACGTCAACGAACATGATCTCCGCGTAGTCATCGACAGTATTCCCGGTTTTGTGCGGACTAACACCGCGGCAGGTGAGATCGAATTTGTCAATCAACCCTTCCTGAATTACTTGGGCAAGACACTTGAGGAAGTGAAGGATTGGGCAACGTCCCTGCACCCTGACGATCGCGAGCGAGTGAAAGCGGAGTGGAGTCACTCGGTAGAAACCGGACAGCCCTTCGACACGGAGG
>WNFA01005027.1_pt1 | contig 11037 bp, 9 predicted proteins | sample 5400481 | NCBI WGS metagenome assembly WNFA01 (sample SAMN13153340, study PRJNA577476) | soil metagenome | isolation source: 120 cm saprolite under Douglas fir tree site 2 hole 1 replicate 2 | place: USA:California | collected 2015-04-18
AGCAAGCCTCCGACATAAGTCATGCTGGCCAAGACGGCGGAGTCGAATTCGTGACGGAACAAGTCCGGCCATCGCATTCGCACCCAGTGCGAGTTGAGATAGCAAAGGGCGGCAGCCATCGCGAAAAGTACAGCCGTCGCATAGGCTGGGGGGATATCCGCGGCGCTCGCCAGACGGATCTGCAATAGTGGCGCGCCGGTGTCGAAGATCATTTGCGCGGAGACGATGGCCAGCGTCAGCATGCCAATGCGGCGGAAGACGATTTCGCAAGTGAAGACTCCGGCGAGCAGGAACACTTCGGCAGCGACCAGCCACAACATCGAAAGATCCGATCCGGAATAGCGGAACGGGACTGCGGCAACCAGCAGGGCCGAACCCACGGTCGAGAGAACGACAAAGGCGACGCGACGACGGCGCGCCGCTAACGCGGCCAATGCGAGCTCTACTGCACCGAGCGCGAGCAACGTACGAAAGGCCCACTCCGGATGCACCGATTGATAGCGCAGCAGACCCAGCAGGCCAAAACTGTTGAGCAGGGCCGCGGCGGTCGACAGGCGTTCCTGGTTGTCGTCGGCCACACGCCGGTAGATGTACGAAAGCCTGAATAGCAGCCAATAGAACGCGAGCAAGGCAACGCTGAGGCGAAACTCAGGAAATTCGACCCGATGGGGCCCCATCGCTTCGATCACGGGCGAGACCCACAGGAAGTGGTTGAAATATGTGGCAACGATTCCGAAGACTTCGAGCGCGAACCACTGCATCCGCAACGCGAGTGCAACCACTGTCAAGGCGAGGATGACGCTGGCAGCGAGGCTGTAGAACGATGTGTGATGGATTCCGACCGTCAGATACGACAGCACCAAAGCCAAAGCGGTTGTGGTCTGCGACCGGTAGCGCAGGCTGTACCAGACGATGGCAGCCGCGACTGTCAGCATCAGGAAGAAATCCAGCTCGCGAGAATCGATCACATGCGCGGCGGGCACGTGATAAACGGCATAGCTGACGAAATATAGCAGAGCCCAGCCTCCGGCTGCGCTGGCTCTGGCGAGAATGCGGTAGCGCTCGTTGGATTCGTAGCGCACTCCGACGGCGATCATGGCGGCGCTCAGGCCAACTCCGAGAAATACTTTTCCGGCGGGTCCGAGATTCTGGAGTTGATACGCGAGAAAGAACGCCAAGCCGAGCACCAGGATGCCAATGCCAATCTTGTTCAGCCAGTTGGTGCCGAGCATTTCTTCGAGATCGAGGCCGCTGCGTCGAGCGGGTTCGTGGGCGGAGGGCCGGGCGTATGGCGGAAGTGGTGTGGGCGGCGTAACTGGACGTTGGGGTGACGTGGCAGGCCGCTGCGGAATTACTGGGGTCGTAGGCGCCGCAGGTCGTGCAGGTTCCGGGCGCGGGATATCTACTGACGTTTTGGCGGGAACATTCGGAACAGATTCCGGAGTCGCCACTGCTGGCGGCGGGACTGGACGCATTGGTGGCGGCGTTGGTTCTGCGGGCACAACTGCTGCAGGCACGGCTGGCTTCGGCTCCCGCGCTTCGTGGGATGTCTCTGGAGATCCTGCGGCGGCCTGTCTCAGCTCTTTAAGATGAGTTTCGAGCAGATGCACGCGCGTCGTGAGGTCCTGCCAATGCTGGGTGCTCTGCTGGTGGTCACTCTCGGCGCGCCGCCGCATGCTCAAGACAGTCGAGACGAGCCAGATGGGCAGAATGATTATGACGGCGATCAAGGCGAGCGCGAAGAGGACGCCGAATGCTTCCATGATGATGTCCGCAGAGCATGGCTCGGCGGAAGACGACCAGTCTGAACCGGACGCATTCTAATACAGGTTGGAGGGGGGCGTACGCAACCTGTAGGACTAGCGATTGAAACCGATCCTTTACGCGAGTCTGGTATCGCGGCGCTCATGAGCCTGCAGCAGATGTGTCACCGGCTAGCCGGTTCAACAAAAACAGAAGGTTAACGGCGCACCTGAAGGCGCGTCCCTTCAAGACGGAGTTTTTCAGCAGTCTAGTGTCTCCAGATCTTCACGGGACTCGATACAGGTTGCACCGTAGGAATGGGTGTCGAAACCGCTGGAGCCGCGGGGGTTGCGGCGTCGGTCTTCGTTGGTAGCTCGTCACCGCGGAAGAACTTGTCTTTGGCGAGACGCATCTCGGGCATAGCGGTGTAGGGCTTGGAGTAATCGTTGTTGGCGTTCCAGAAAAGGAAGCCTATCCCGCCTTTGTTCTTAGCGACTTCGATCTGGACTTCCACATACTTCGGCGAGTACGTCTTGGTGCGCCACGCGAAAGCTTGCAGCCAGGGACGAATCACTACGCCGCTATCTTTGGTGATGAGCTTGAAACGGTCCATGGACTCGCCGATGAAGTGTTCGGGGGCGTCGCCGGGGCGGGCAATGCCGTCCATGCCGAAGAAGTGCGAGGGATAGATCATGGGCGAGAGCACGTCACAGTGCTTGGCCATGGCGACGATGTCCTGCCCGGTATGAGAAAGGTCCACGGGACGCTGCCAGGCCATGATTCCGAAAACATCGAGCGAGAACAAAGCGCCCGTGGGATGAACTTCGGCGTAGGTGCGCTTCAGGAAGTCGGCGATGACTTCCGAGCGCTGCCACTTGGGGTGCTCGGTCTGGAAGTTAAAGCCGGCATCTTTCTGGTCGCCTTCGGCTGGAAAACGGACGTAGTCGAACTGCACTTCGTCCACGCCGGACTGGGCGACGAACTTCGCCAGGGCTATGTCATAGTCCTGCACTTTTGGATTCGACGGATCGGTCCACACCAGCTTGCCGTTTTCGCGCCAGGGTTGACCGGTGCGGTGCGACTTCACTGCCAGTTCGGGGTGAGTTACTACGAGGTGCTCATCACGGAAGATCGCGATCCGGGCGATGGCGTGCATGTTTTGCGAATGCAGGAAGCGGGTGAATTTTGCCAGGTCGTGGATGTAGTGCTTCTGGCCGGTGGCGAGCGGATGATCGAAGGCAATGTTGACGATGCCGTCGCTATCCTTGATGTCAAACACTACCGCGTTGCCGCCGACTTCGCGCCAGCGACGAATGATGCGGAGGCCGCGATCGCTGCCGGCCATCACGCCGGTCAGGTAGATGGCGCGCACTTCAAAGTCTTTGGGAATGGCGACCGTTTTCTCTACAATCGGCGCGTCCAGAATTCCGGGGATGATCAACTGTTCGCCCGGATGGAGGAAGGTTCCCTGGCGGCCGTTATTGGCCTGGCGGATGGCGTCGCCGAGTTCGCTCGAAGTCAAGTAGCCGGTTTTCCTCAGATACTGGCGCGCAACCGAGGGAATACTATCTCCGCGACGCGCTTCATGCAGAACCGATCCGGGAGGCGCAATTACGGGTATGGGGTCCGGGGCTTGGCTCTTCTTCGCGGCCTGGTTCTTCACTGAAACCAGGTGCAGGGCATGGGGATTCTGCACCGCAAAAGCGGCCGTGGGAACAGCGGCCAGGGTAACGGGGAACGCGAGGGCTAGAAGGACGCGCGCCGACAGTCGGGACAATGGTTCTCTCCGGAAAGCAACGATGATACTAGCGTAAGCTGGGTGGCCTGGGGCTGCCAGTTACGGCAGGCCAAAGCGGTCAGCGGCTTACGGACAACGGCAAAGGTAAGTGGAATCATCGGGCAGGAGGGAAGTTCCCGCAGTCTGCAAAGAATTTCCCTTCAGGAGGATATGGGTAATCAGGGTTATGTCTCCTGATACCAGCTAGCCGCATCTAAAACGCTCAGGAAGAGAGGAATACGGGGTTTTGGGAAGATGGCTAGCCGTTTGCTCTGAGTAGGGGTGGGGCAGGACATAAATCTGCCTTTCTCCCCAGGCAAGGCGGTGCAAAATGTCCAGCTTCCCAGGCAGCCTACAGTTTCCCGAAAGAAAGAAGATTGTTGACCCTATGAGAACGAATCTGGCAACCGTCCTCGATCCGACTCGCCGGAGTAACGACGCCCGTGAGTTTGACAGTTCCCTGCGGCGCAAGATCGTCGGCCAGGATCAGGCGGTCGAAAAGGTGGCGGAAATCTACCAGATGTTTCTCGCGGGACTCAATGCGCCCGGGCGTCCGGTAGGCAATCTGCTGTTTCTGGGGCCGACCGGTTCCGGCAAGACGCGGGTGGTGGAAGCCATGGCCGAGTCGCTGTTCGGCGATGCGCGCGCCTGCATCAAGATTGATTGCGCGGAATTTCAGCACTCGCACGAGATCGCCAAGCTGATTGGCTCGCCTCCGGGCTATCTGGGACATCGCGAGACTCATCCGCTGCTCACGCAGGAAGCGCTGAATCAGTGGCACACGGAGAAGCTGAAGCTCTCCATCCTGTTGTTCGATGAAATCGAGAAAGCTTCCGACGCGCTCTGGCAGCTGCTGCTTGGAATCCTCGACAAGGCAACGCTGACGCTGGGCGACAACCGGCGGGTGGACCTGTCGAGTTGCATCATCATCATGACGTCGAACCTGGGCGCCAGCGAAATGACGGGACTGGTGGGTGGCGGATTCGGCTTCGCGCCGAAAGCGGTGCAGGTGGATTCGTCGCTCGATGAGAAAATCAATCGCACAGCGGTGGATGCGGCGCGGCGGAAGTTCTCGCCCGAGTTTATGAACCGCATCGACAAGGTGGTCGTTTTCAAGACGCTGCGTCCGGAACACCTGGAACAGATTCTGGAGATCGAATTGGGCATGGTTCAGCAGCGGGTCCTGATGGCTGCGGGCGCGCACCAGTTCGTTTTCAACTGCACGCCGAAGGTGAAGGACTTCCTGCTCTCTGAAGGGACCGATCCGAAGTACGGAGCGCGCCACTTGAAGAGGGCGATTGAAAAAAATCTGGTATTTCCGCTGGCCAACCTGGTTGCTACCGGGCAGGTCAAGCTCGGCGATTTCATCCGGATCGATCTGCTGGGCGAGAGCAAGCTTACTTTCGTGAAGGAAGCTGAAGGAGCGATGGTTCCAGTGCTGCTCGAACGCTACGGAGCGGCCGCGGGAGCGCCGGCAGTGGCGGCGCGGGCGGTGCGTCCGATTGCGCAGCGCAAGGAATTTGGCGCCGGTGGGTTGAACGAGAACAAGTAGAGATTGAGTTGCGGTAGGTGAGAGAGGGCACCGATAGACGGTGCTCTTTTTTTGCTGTGGGCTTCGAGCTACGGGCTGCGAGCTTCGAGCGATCTCATTGTTTCAAGCTCGCGGCTCGGAGCTCGAAGCTCGGCTCTGCAGACTGACATATCCAATTTGGCAGCTGACTTCACCATCTGGCCGTACATCACCTTCGGTAACCTGTCGTAACCAAACGCTTCGTGCGATTCTCCAAGTGCGGCAAGCCGCATCGACCGCGGACCTTCGGGCGCACTCCCATTCGGCCGCGGAACTCTAGAGAGGTTCAGACATGTTGCAGTCTCCGGAACCGAAGTATTCTCCAACGGCCCCCACGAACAGCTATATTCCAGTCAAGACGGCTGCTCCAACCATGGAGCAGGCCACCATCGGACGAACGCTCGTAATCAAAGGTGAAGTGAGCGGCTCCGAAGCACTTTTCATCGACGGCCGCGTGGAAGGGACCGTCAGCTTCCCGGAAAGCCGCGTTACCGTCGGCCGCAACGGACATGTGGCGGCCAATATCCATGCCAAGGAACTGGTCATCATGGGCAAAGTCCACGGCAACGTGGAGTGCGCCGATCGTTTGGATATCCGTAGCGAGGGTTCGCTTACGGGGGATGTGATTACCCATCGCTTCAGCGTGGAAGAAGGGGCGATCTTGAAGGGCGGAGTCGAAGTTCGCACGTCGGAAAAGAAGGCGCAGGCGCAGAATCAGTCTAAGCACGAGCAGAAGCCGGAGCCGCCCAAGGCGCTGGCTGCGAACGCGGGCGCGTAAGCGAAAAGCTTTCAGATTCAACAGAGGGACGGCCACTGGTCCGTCCCTCTTCTGCGTTTGGGGGTACTTGATAAGGACGGCGACGGGATGGGACCAATATTAGACAGAGTTTTTGTGGGAATCGTTTTGGGCGGACTTGCTATCTGGGTTGCGTGGGGATGGACAACTTGGGTACGCAAGCGTCCAGAGAACCTGCGCGTTGGAATCATATGTTCGCTTGCTGGATTCGCCTTTGCTTCACTCTCGGCTTCACTGGAAGTTGGGACGGGCATTTATGCCCAATTCACTGAAGGGTTCCCATTTATGGATCCGACGCTTCTTCGGATCTACGGATGGGGATTCGTTTCCGCGTTGTTGGGTCTGCTGTTGGGGCTGTGCGGCGCGGACGATAAGAGTCCCCTTCGATGGAAGACTCCCGCCCTTTCTACCATCCTCTTGCTGCTGTGGTTGGGACAGGCAATGGGCGAGTAGGCAAATTCAATATCAGCCCTTTTCGTACCCACTGACCCCGACCAAAACGGCGCGTTGTTTTTATTTCTTCGGTTTGAAGTCCAGCGAAGCCGAGTTCATGCAATAACGCAGCCCGGTCGGCTTGGGGCCGTCGGGAAAGACGTGTCCGAGATGGGCGTCGCAGCGGGCGCAGCGGGCTTCGGTGCGGGTCATGCCATAGGTGCGATCGGTGTGCTCGCTGACGTTCTGCTGATCGGCGGGAGCAAAGAAGCTCGGCCAGCCGGTGCCGGACTCGAACTTGGTCTCGGAATCGAACAGCGGGGCGCCACAACCGACGCAGTGATACATTCCGCCCTCGTGGTTGTTCCAGTACTTGCCGGTGAAGGCGGGCTCGGTGCCTGCTTCGCGCGTCATGTGGTACTGCTCAGGGGTAAGTTGCTGGCGCCATTCGGTTTCGGTCTTGGCGACTTTTTCGGTCAGTTTTTCAGGCATATTCCTCTCCTCACATAGGATGCGGGAAGGGCAAAAAAGTGGCAAGCCGGCCATGGTCCTGTGTTAGAGACGCGGCGTGCCGCCTCTCCGATGGCAGCGGGAACGCCGGACGCGGCGGAGACGGGGCACGCCCCATCTCTACGGTGAGGTTCTTGGCCGGCAACGGGCAAAAACCGACCGAGACTAGTGTGACGAAGGTCACAGAAATGGCCGGGGTCTTCCTGTTTCATACTGGAACGCCGGGATCGAACTTCAGGCGAGAGGGGACATCTCTAATTACATCCATGGGCGACTTGAGTCCACATTTTTCGAAGGCCGAACTAGCTTGCCGTCACTGCGGGCAATTGAAAGTGGAGAAGCGCCTGCTTGACGCACTGGAAGAATTGCGAAACCTGGCGGGCAAGCCAATCGTTGTCCATGATGGGTATCGGTGCGTAAACCACAATCAGGAAGTGGGCGGGGTGACCGATAGCGAGCACACGCGCGGGATGGCTGCGGACGTGGACATTCCCGGCCTTTCGTTGCAGCAGATGTATGAGTTGGCGCTCCAGGTGCCGGCGTTTGTCGAGGGCGGAATCGGCGCTTATGACAGCGGATTCCTGCACGTGGATGTGCGGATGAACTGCTCGCGCTGGGCGCGTGTGCGCGGACAGTACGTGGGCATCGCGCATCTGGTGCAAGAGCCGACGATGCTGGCCAAAATGCAGACCGATTCACAATCGGGGTAGCGCTCGACAGTGGGCCCCGTCTGGACAACCAAACTCCTCCTCACTAAACTTCTGTTTGCCAGCGACATTCCACTTGGGCCCGAACTCCGATGAAACTTGTGACTTTTGAACACGGCGCGCAGACTCGTATCGGCGCGCTTCATGGCAGCAACCAGATCGTCGACCTGCACATTGCGTGCGCGCTTTACCTGCGCGACGTCGAAGGCGAACCGATCTTTTATCGGCTGGCGGATGCGCTGGTTCCACCCGATATGCGGGCGTTGTTCCGGGGCGGTGATACCAGTCTGGAGGCCGCGCACAAAGCCGTCGACTATGTCGCGCACCTGGGAGCGGATGCCACCGGACCGCGCGGCGAGCCGCTGCTATATTCGCTCGGCGAGGTCAAGCTGAAGGCGCCGATCATTCCCAAGAAGTTCTTTCACACGGCGGGCAATTTCCGGGAACACCACGAAGAGGCCACGAAGGCGGGGTTTTCGCATCCGGTAATGCCATGGATTGTTTTCTTCCAGAACACCGACGCCATCATCGGACCGGACGAGGCGGTGATCTATCCGGAGCACCTGACGCAGGAACTGGATTACGAACTGGAATTGGCGGTCGTTCTCAAGAAGGCAGGCAAGCACTTCACGCCGGAAGAAGCCTCGAGCTACATCGGTGGCTACGTGATTTTCAACGACATCACGGCGCGTGACATTCAGCGGCGGGAGATGAAATCGGGAGTGTTCAGCTTCTGCAAAGGGATTGATACGTTTTGCCCGCTGGGACCGTGGATCGTGACGGCCGACGAGATTCCTGATCCGCACAACCTGGCTATGGAACTGCGTGTGAATGGCGAGTCCCGGCAGCGGTCGCATTCGAGCAAGATGTCAGTGAAGATTCCGGAGATTTTGTCGCACTATTCGCCCATGGGTTACACCGCGGGAGATGTTGTGTCGACCGGGACGGTTTCGGGCGTGGCGGCCTTTTCGGGCGATCCGAAAGCTTGGTATCTGAAGCCGGGTGATGTGATGGAGTGCGAGATTGAGAAGATCGGCGTACTGCGGAACCCGGTGATCTCGTGGGAGAAGGCGTATGGGAAGGCAATGGTTAGTGGTTAGTGGTTAGTGGTTAGTGGTTGGTGATGAGTGGTTGGTGATGGGTGATCGGTTTTCAATCTTTGGGAAATGACGGCTAATTCCAAAATCTGGGTGAGTGAGCTGAATGCGCGGCCGGAAGTGCGATCGGCATTTCCGAAGACGACCGTCCGTTTCTACGACACTACGCTTCGAGACGGCGAGCAGACGGTTGGCATCGTCCTATCGCCACAACAGAAGCTGGAAATCGCGCTAAAGCTGGATGAACTTGGAGTTGGTCGCATCGAGGCCGGCTTTCCGCGGGTTTCTCCTGAAGACGCGGAAGCGATCCAGTTGATGCAAAAGGCGGACATCAAGGCTGAGCTGTGGGGATTTTCGCGGGCGGTGAAAGCGGATGTGGACGAACTGGTCCGCCTGAACCTGCGCTTTTCGGTGATTGAAGCGCCCACCAGTGACATCAAGTTGAAGGCGTATGGCATTACGCGCGAGGAAGTCTTGCGCCGCATTCGCGACGCTGTTTCGGCGGCGCGCGAGGCGGGAATCACGGTCGCGTTTTTCGCCGTCGACGGAACTCGAACCGGCCTGGAATTCCTGAAAACGGTTTACCTGGCGGCGCTGGAGGCGGGCGCAAAAGAGTTCGTGGTGGTCGATACGATCGGCGCGTGCGGGCCGGAAGCGGCGGAATATCTGGTTCGGCAGGTGTGCCTGTGGGTAGGAAGAGACGTGCCGGTACACTTTCACGGGCACAACGATTTCGGGATGGCCACGGCATGCGCGGTGGCTGCGGTGCGCGGCGGAGCGACCTGGATCCAGGGGACGATCAATGGCATGGGCGAGCGCGCCGGCAATGCCGATCTCGGGGAGGTTGCGCTGGCGTTGCGCTGTCTTTACGGTGTGCCGGTCGAGCTGAAGCTGGAGAAAGTGCGGGAAGTTTCCGAGGTCGTCCGGCGGGCCGGAGGTTACACGCTGGAAGCGTGGAAGCCGCTGGTTGGGCAAAATCTTTTCATGCGCGAGAGCGGCGCGGTCGCCAGTCAGTTTCACCTGCCGGAAGCGATCGAGCCCTACTCGTCGGAGATCGTGCGAGCCGAGCGGCGGATCGTGCTCGGGAAGAAAAGCGGGCTCGACAGCATTGATCTTAAATGCCAGGAACTGGGAATTACGATTGCGCCCGAGCGACGGGGGCCGGTCCTGGCGGCGGTCAAGAAGGCCGCAGTCAGCAAGCGAGGACTGGTAACGGATGAGGAGTTCCGGGAGATTGTGGCGGCCAACCCCGGCGGCTAAAGCCGAATTGATTTTCGAGCAGTTACGGCGCGGCTAAAGGCCGCGCCCCTTCAAAGCAAAGTCACAGTCCGAGTTTTCCCTCAGGCTGGAAGGAGCCCTAGTGCGAAGCCGGATGTCTCCCCAAGTGTCCGGCCGCGTCAAAACCATTGCCCAGAGCGGAAAGTCGGCGGACAAGAGTGTCCGCCCCACACCGGCAACTTACCCCGGTAACGTTGGGGCGTTACTCATAAAGTGCAGAGGCTTGCATGCGAGCCTGCGCGTCCACGTTCGTTTCCTCCCCTAAATCCATCCTTAACAAGCATTTACCTTCTACCTTTCAGATGGTTTAACAGGTGCACTTGGTAAGGACAGCCCAGCGTTCGGGCAACTTGGGGGCACCTTGACAGTCATCTACACCGCGCAGAGTGAAGTTCCTCAGAAGAAGACGCGGGGCGCATTGCTTCCGTTGCTGGTTGTTCTGTTTCTAGTTTCGTACGGGATCCTGACCTTGCTAGTGGTGGAGCAGGGGCGAACGATCGAGGCCCAGCGCAGCCTGTTGCGTGAAATGCTAAAGGACAGTACGCAGTTGGCAACGCTGAAAAACAAGCTCGCGCGCGAGGATTCCGCTCAATCGCACGATAAGCCGGCAACCCAGACTGAGCAAAAAGATGCGGCTTCCGGAAGTTCCCCGAGCATCGCGCCGAAGACGCCCGCCAAGGAAACAAAACGTCCGGGCAAAACGGCCCGTACTCTGAGAGAAATTCCGGAGAAGCCGCCGGCGGACTTGCAGGATGTGCGGCGGTCCACGCGGGTAATCTAAGACACGGTTCTGTGAGAAAACGGCCTGTGGTAGGGCCGTGATTGAGAGAGACAGCAGCTTATGAAGGCCCTGACCCTAGCCTTGATCTTGTCTCTTCCCGTCCCCAGGTTGGCACCCCCAGCAAAGCCCTCCCTCACCCCCAGTAAGCAGGAGGTTCACAAGGGAGGGCGCTGGCACATGGCGGCGAACGGGCACGCGGTCTATTGTTACGGACCGGTGATGACGATGCCGCAGGCCGCCGGCGGCCTTCTGCGAGTTGCAACTTTTTGCCGTGGGGATCTGACCATGGTGCCCCTCAAAGATTGACCTGAGAAGCTTGCCGCGAATCCCTTGACAGGCTGGGCAA
>WNFA01013564.1_pt1 | contig 11037 bp, 11 predicted proteins | sample 5400481 | NCBI WGS metagenome assembly WNFA01 (sample SAMN13153340, study PRJNA577476) | soil metagenome | isolation source: 120 cm saprolite under Douglas fir tree site 2 hole 1 replicate 2 | place: USA:California | collected 2015-04-18
TTCGCCCGCGACCTCCACGACCGGGACGGCCTCTCCCTCACCGACGCCGCCGTCGAAGCGACCCGGCGCCGGTTCCGGCCCATCGTGATGACCTCGTTCGCCTTCATCCTGGGTGTCGTGCCCTTGATGGTTGCCACCGGAGCGGGCGCAGCCAGCCAGCAGGCCATCGGCACCGTGGTGTTCGGCGGGATGATGGCCTCGACGCTGCTGGCCATCCCGTTCGTGCCGGTGTTCTACGTGGCCCTCGAGGGGATGAGCGAGCGACTGCGGAGCCGGCGGCCTCAGCCTGCATCGCACGGCGAGCCGCATCCGCCATCTCGCCCGGAGGTCGCTCCCGAGTAGGCGAGCACGCATCGATCGCTCGATCCCGAGCGCTATCTGCAATGTGATGTTTCGTCGCCCCGCACGTTCGCGGACCAAGGTCAGGGCGCTGTCGAGTGCCGTTGGAGATGGAAGTCCGTGAGTTCCAGTTCCATCCGCCCCGCTTCGATCTTCGAGAGATCGAGGATGTCGTTGATCAGGGACAACAGATGCGTGCCTGACGCGTAGATGTCCTTCCGGTACTCCTCCTGCTTCTCGTTGAGCTCCCCGAACATGCGGTCCGTCAGGACTTCGGAGAAGCCAATGATCGCGTTCAGCGGCGTCCGCAGCTCGTGGGACATGTTGGCCAGGAACTCCGACTTGTGCTGGCTGGCGACTTCGAGCTGACGGTTCTTGTTCTCGATTTCATTAAATAGTCGGACGTTCTCAATTGCGATCACGGCTTGGTTGGCGAAGGTCGGGAGCAGTCCGATCTCTGGATCCCGGAACGCGGTCCGATCTGGGCTTTCGCCATTCAATGCGGAGAGGCCGGATCTCAAAGCCGATCGTGCCGCGCCGGCCCGTGGACAACGACGGGCGCGGCGCGGCCGAGTACTCGGGCAGCACGGCTACTGCGTACTCTCTAGGCGGGCCGGAGCACCGACGGGCGGGATGAATCGCGGTACGGCGCTAGCCGCCAGCGGCCGTAGGCGACGAACACAGCGAGGAGCGCCACGATCACATTCATCAGCGCCACTCCGACCATACCGCTGGACCACATGACGATCGTCGCTCCAATCATGATGATGACCAACCCCGCCGCGGCCAGCGAGGTCAGGCCCGTCCGTATGCGCAGAAGCCCGGGAAGGACCAGGCCGAGCGCGCCGAGCACCTCGGCCAGGCCGATGAACCTCAAGAACCACCCCGGCAGCGCCACCGGCCCCGTCATCTGGTCGAGCGGCAGAACCAATTTCGCGCCGCCGGCTAATAGAAAGACGGCCGCGAGCAGCCCCTGAACGATCCACAGTGCTACGTTCATTGTCGATGTCCCGCGCCCGGTATCCATATGTCACCTACCTTTCTGATTGTGTCGCCTGTTGTTCAAAGCCTGCCCTGCTGAATAAGGCGCGTCTGAATCGCCGAGATCCGTATCTCGGCTTCACGCAGCGCCGCGGTGCTTGTGTGCACGGAATGGGAGCCCAAGATAAGGTCGCGATCATGCGGGACAGCCGAGCCCAGTACAAACTCCGCGTCGAGCTGGGCCTCGAATTCGATCGGGGCGCTCGACGGACTGAAGGCCATCAGATCGCCGTGCTGCAGCTCGTCCGGAACGAGAACGGCGCCCATTCCGACGGCGGTCCAGAGCACTGTGTGCTCGGTGGGCGGTTGGTAGCTCCAGCGTTCTCCAGCCTTCAAACGCACAGCGAGGTAGTTCATCGCTGACGGGGCTTTGATCGCACTTGTCGCGGTTCCGTAGTTGCCGAGGAGGACACGCGCCGGCCCATCGTTGGGAATACGCTCCGGTCCCAGATAGACGCTCTCCGATGGTCCCAGTTCGAGCTCGGGCGGCAAGGCAACCCAAAGCTGGAAGCCCCGAGTCCGCACCGGTTCGCCGGCGCCGCCGCCATGCCAGACGCCTCCGCCGGCCCGCATCCATTCGAGACCCCCGGCAGGCAACAGGCCCGTCGCCCCGTTCGTATCCTCATAACTGACGCTGCCCTCCGCAACGTAGGTGAGGGTTGCGATACCCGAGTGTGGATGTAACCCGAACCCAGTGAACGGTTTCCCCTGAGTGTCGAAGAGATCGAGGAATACAAACGGTTTCAAAAGACGGCCAAAGTCGGACGGCGACATAAGGCGTGTGATCGGGCCGTGACTCTGTCCGCGGGTCCGCCTGGCAATGCGGAAACCAGGACGTTGCGTTAGGACGGTTGCGGCCTGAGGGCGAGTAGCAGTTTTCATGAGTTCCTCTCTTCCTTAGTTTGGCTATTTAGCGTTGCGGGCTGTCTTCAGGGCCATCGTCCACCACAGCAAGTCATCAATCATCGTCTGCGCTTGTGTCTCAAGCTCGGCGAGTCCTTTGTTCACGTCGCCGCCCCGGTAATGCGCCCACAGGGTCGCGACGGGGATCTGGACGGTCGAGCGAACCGGCGCAATCTGAAGTTCTATGGCCGTTTCCCGCAACTGCTGGACGCTGCGGGCGCCCATGGCGCTGCCATAGCTGACGAAAGCAGCTGCTTTGCGGTTCCACTCCGGATAAACCCAGTCGATCGCGTTCTTCAGCACTGCTGAAGGGCCGTAGTTGTATTCCGGGGTGACGAAAACGAACCCATCCGATGCGGCGATCGCGGCGGTCCAGCGTTTGACGACGTCATTCTCGTACGGCGCGCGGCCCGGCGTGGCGGGCGAGACGGCCTGGTCAAAGAAAGGCATGGGAAAGTCGCGAAGATCGAGCAGTCGCGCCTCGATTCCGCCGCGCTTCTGGAGATGCTGAAGAATCCATTGCGCCGGCTTTTCAGAAAACCGACCCTGACGCGTGCTGCCGACGATTACAGAAATAGTGATCATCTCTTGTTCCTTTGCTGATACGTGTTCAGAGAGCGATGAGGCGGCCCCTGATGGGGACGGCTGGCAACGCACTTGTCGTGATCATCCGATTCCCTCCCGACTCGCGAAGTCGGCCGCGGCAAATATATTGAGGTCAATATATTTGACGTCAACAGTATGACGCCTTACAATGGGGAAGGGATGCAGGAAGACACGTGTGGAGTTCACGTCTGGTTGGTGCTCATGAAGGCGTTTCGCGCCCTGGCCGCTCATGCGGCGAAGAGCTTGAACCTAAGCCGGGCAGGCCTCGGCGACTCGGATTTCCGTGTGCTCGAGGTGCTGCTCCACAAGGGACCGTTGCCGGTCAATACGATTGGTCCCAAAGTATGGCTCACGCCGGGATCGATCAGCGTCGCGGTCGATCGGCTGGAGAAGACAGCGCTTGTGAAACGGAAGAATACCGAGGACCGGCGGGTGCGCCTGGTCGAGCTGACGCCGAAAGGGCGCGCGCTCATCACCAAGACCTTTCGGGACCACGCGGCCGCGATGGAAGAGGCCGCCGGCGTCCTGTCAAAAGAGGAGCGGCTGATGTTGCTGCGGCTTCTTAAAAAACTGGGAAAAGCGGGGAAGATGAATCCTAGCGCAACTGATGATTCGATGAGAAAGCGCGGTCGGCAAGGCGTATAGCCGGCTAAAGATTTCGCGGTCGCTACTCCTGCGAGCGGATTGGGTGATTGAGGAAGATCGGGTGCCGTCCGCTCGTTCGCCCGGACGTGGACGCCCCCCCCTTGGGGAAACGGCCGAGAAGGGCCATTATGTCGACTGCCCTCCAAGCCGCACTCGATGCCGAGAGGAGACAAGCCATGTCCCACAGCATATCGACCTTGCTGACCCGCAATCTTCACGACGTCTTCGGTGAAAACGACCCCGCGCGTCGGCGCGCGGCCATCGACGAGATCTTCACCGAAGATTGCGCGTTCTACGAGCCCAGGGGCGTCTACCGTGGCCGCGACGAGATCGAGCGCGTCGCTGGCGCGATCAAGGCTACTCACCCTGACTTTCGATATCAGCCAATTGCCGGGCCCGAGGAATTGGGCAATGGCGGGCGGATCCAATGGGTATCGGGCCGCGCTGGTGAGGCGCCGGCTTACGCCGGGACTGATTTCATCATTGCCCGCGACGGCCGGATTGCCGCCGTTTATCTCTTTTTCGACAAGCTACTCTGAGCTGGACTCTGCCGTGCGCCGTCCTATGCGTAGGATTGGCAGCGGCGGGGGCAATATTTCGCGGTCGCCCAAGCTACCTTGCTCGTGGTTTGGCGGCTGCGACGAGGGATAGAGATCTTGCCACCACGCTGACGGTGTTCGATCGCTTCTTTGATTTGGGACGGTTTGTATGTTGAGGTGATTGGCACGGTTAATTTACCATTACTACAACGTGGTCGCATCGTTCGATCGTGTCCTGTATGGCCCGGCTGGAGTCCGAGCACTGTACCGCCAGAAACTAAGAAAGTATATAAGCACGTGGACGGAGGGGCAGTGACGTTGACGCGTGCCAGGAACCAGATGGGAGGCAACGCAAGGCGCGTCGTTAGCGATTGCCTACGTTTGACGCACACAACGATGAGGAAGCGGAGCGCCCGGAGCCGTTCTCTGCCTCTCATCGGGACCATGAGTGACGTCGATGAGCTGGTAACGAGGAGACTGCAATGGATCGCCTAGTTCAGTTCTGATTGAATAAAGTCTCCCCGTCGCCGAGAGTTTTCTTCGTCCGCGATGTCGAGAATCCGGTCCGTGCTCCGAGCTACCGATGAAGGCGCTGATCACGTCGCCTGAAAAGGAGCCAAAGCGATGAATTGGAACCCGAAAAAGCTCGAGACGCTCCCCACTGCCACGGTGCCGGCAAGCCTGCATGACGTCGACTTCATGGTGAAGGACAGCAAGAGGTTCGCGGACAGCAGCGGATGGGGATGGGGCGCGTTCAAGTATGACGCCGCGTCCGATACGTTCACGCCCGCCACCCAGGCTGACGTGCCGCCGCAGGCGAACGACGCCAAGTGCGGGCTCGCGTGCCACACGATCGTGAAGACAAGAGATTACGTTTTCACGGACTACGGGAAGCGGTGAATCGTCCGATTTTGCACCGCGGCATAGGAGGAGTCACCGCCGGCCCCATCCCCTTCAACCCAAACGCCACAGGAGCAAGCCATGCCCGACAACACCGCGATCCGTTCGTTCCAGGTGAGCTTTCCTGAAACCGATGTCACCGAGCTGCGCCGGCGCGTCAAAATGACGAGATGGCCGGAGCATGAGCTGGTGTCCGACGCCGCTTCCCGGCGGATCTGGTCGACCCCGGCGGCGGTGGGGCCAACACAAGGCGTGCAGCTCGCCACGATGCAAAAACTCATCCAGTACTGGGGGACGGATTACGATTGGAGCAGGTGCGAGGCGCATTTGAAATCGCTGCCGCACTTCATGACGCAGATCGACGGTCTGGATATCCACTTCATCCATGTGAAGTCGAAGCACCAGAATGCGCTGCCGATGATCGTGACCCATGGCTGGCCGGGTTCGGTCATCGAGCAGCTGAAGATCATCGAACCGCTCACGAACCCCACCGCGCACGGCGGCACCGAAGCGGACGCATTCCATCTCGTGATCCCGTCGATGCCGGGATACGGCTTTTCCGGCAAGCCCACGGAAACCGGCTGGGATCCGGAGCGCATTGCGCGGGCGTGGGTCGTGCTGATGAAGCGCCTTGGCTACAATCGGTATGTCGCGCAAGGCGGCGATTGGGGAGCGCTCATCACCGAACAGATGGCCCTCATCGCGCCTCCCGAGCTGATCGCTATCCACACCAACATGCCGGGGACCATTCCGCCCGAGATTGTGAAGGCGCTTGCGGCCGGCAGTCCGCCCCCCGCCGATCTCGGCCCCGACGAGAAGCGCGCCTACGAGCAGGTCGCGTTCTTCTACAAGAACGGTCTGGGCTACGCCAACGAGATGGCGCTTCGTCCGCAAACGCTCTACGGGATCGTCGATTCACCCGCTGGCCTGGCGGCGTGGATTCTCGATCACGATGCGGACAGCTACGCGTTGATCGCCCGCTCCTTCGATGGAGAGCCGGAGGGCCTTACCCGCGACGACATCCTCGACAACATCACGTTCTACTGGCTGACGAACACAGCCATGTCATCAGCACAGCTCTATTGGGAGTTCCGGCAAACGGCGAAGGCGGGCTTCTTTGACGCCAAGGGCGTCACCATTCCCGTCGGCGTGAGCGCGAACCCCAGCGAAATCTACACGGCGCCGAAGAGTTGGGCCGAGCGCGCGTTCCCGAGGCTTCTGCATTACGGCCGCACGCCCAAGGGCTGCCATTTCGCGGCGTGGGAACAGCCGAAGATCTTCACCGATGAGGTGCGCGCCTCATTCAAGACGTTGCGGAAGTGAAACGACGCATGGGGCGGCGCGCGCATGACGCGCGCGCCCTCCACGGCCCGTGACAGCTGAACAGGAGATCTGCAAGTCGGAGAGAATGCGATGAACTCGCATGCTCAAAGCACTGTGGTCCCCATCGACAACGAGCCCGCGCCCAAATTGACGGTGGAAGTGCCGCTTCCTGGTCCGTTGGCGCAAAACGTCGTGTACATCCCATATCGCGTGGAGAATTTGCGCATCATGCCATAGGGTGGATCGGCGGCACGCAATTTGTCGCCGCGCGTCGGGCACTTGCACATCACCGTCGACGACCTGCCGTGGTCATGGGCGGATTACGGCCAGAGCAACACCCTCATTCTGGTGGGGCTGCAGCGCGGGCCGCATAAGGTCTTGATCGAGGTGGTGGATCCCGAAGGGGCCGTCTTCACCAAGCAGACGGTGTCGTTTGACGCGCCTGGGAAACCGGATCGCGGATGACGAACTCCTCCGCCACGCCGCATTTTGATTTGACGCCGCCCAGTGAGGCACAACTCAGAAAAGAACCGTTTTGCGGCGTCTTCCTCGCCGAGAGGCGCGAGGGCGTGTTCACCTGCCGCCTGAGCAGGCTGCCCCTGTTCAAGGCCGGCACGAAGTTCGAGAGCGGCACCGGCTGGCCCAGCTTCGCCGCGCCGTTCGATGAAGATCACCTGCGCCGCGTGCGCGACGCCCGCTACGCGACGGAGACGTTTGAGGTCGTGTGCGCCCGCTGTGGCGCGCAACAGGGGCACGTCTTTGACAGACGAGGCCGGTACACCAGCCCTGTATCTCGGTGCGGGCACGGAATTGCCGAACTCCGCATGGTGAGCCGCACGGTGACGCAGCTCTACGACGACGTCCTGCGACATCGAGATCCTCAAGGACAACGCCAGTCCGCTGGCCGGCCCGTTTACGGCGCTCTCGACATGCCGTGGGCTACGCTCGTCGGCCAGATCGCGAAGGCCTACGTCAAGTAAGCGCGATCGTCGTCGATCGGCGCGTGCCGACCGGCGAGCCTCTCCGGCGACCTAGCTCTTGACGGTGACGCTGATCTTCGTGCCCTCGTCGCTTGTATCGACTAAATCAGATCCACCTCAAACTTGAGCGCGTTTGATATCGGTGATTACAGGCCCTCGCAATCACCGGAGGCCACAACGCGGCCCGCCGAGAAGGTCAGTCTGATTCTCATTTTCCCAGGAAAGTCCCGCTCGGATTCCCGGCTGCTTCCCAAACTTCTCAGATGTGGTCCCGGCTGATGAGAACTCGTGGGATTCAGCACGGAGAGGGGACGCAAACCACAAGCGAATTTGAGTCCCTGGAGGCTTGATGTTTAGTCAACAGCGCCTAACTTCTTTCGACCCCTACGAAAGCGCGTGGCGGACGGCAAACACGGGTGCGAATCCCGTTGGGGCCACCAGTTCGAACTTGCAGAAATCACCCGCGGAGAGTCCCCACCCCTGAGTTCGTACAGTCGTCGGAGAGCGCGCGAGAGACCGCCATTCGAAAGGCGGCACGGGCGACGTAGAGGAGCCACGCCGCAGATCCCGCCCCTTCGTCTAAAACACACCCCGAAGACCGACGGTGCCAGCTGCACGCGCTCCGAATCCGATCGCGTTGTTCGTATTGCCCGTCGCGTACGTGTGGCTGCCCTCGCCGCCGCCCCACGCGATCGAGAATTCCGCCACCGCTCTGCCGCCGAGTCGTAGCGCGAGGCCAAAACCGATGCTGTGCTTCAATCGGTCGAAATCGAGCTCACCGGGGTTCAGCCCCACTTTTCCCCATTGCGCGAATATGGAGAAACCGAACGGATCGATCAGTCGCCTTTCATAGGTCACGCCAAACGCGACCGTGTTCGGCGCCGTGAACCGGTAGTTCGTATAGCTCCGCAGCCAATTTTCGTTATGAATGTCGCCGCCGCCCAATGTCGGCTGGAGATAGAACGGCACCGCGTTGTGTGCCCGCGGCTCGCTGATGACCAGATTCGCCTCGCCACTGAAGCGGCTCGAGCCAAGCAGACTTCGCAAGAATGGGAATTTCCCCAGGGAGAAGGGCTGATCCTCGATGCCGTAGTGCAAAGCCATCCGCGCTTCGAATCGATCGAACGTGAACTTCCCACCCGCCAGCGCCTCGTAGGCCTCGTAACTCACGCGGGCCTCGCCGGACAGGCCATACAGCACGTCCGGAGAGCGATAGCTCGCGATGAGTCCGGGGACGATGTACGTCGTACGCGACCGGATGCCCGGCACCGATGACTCGGAGAACCGGCTAAGGAAAAGCTGGGACGGATCCGACGTCGCATAGAGCGCGGTCGCCTGCGCAGACAACGTCAGTCCGTATGCCACGGGGAAATCCATCAGGATCGGCAGTTCGGTCTCGGTCAGCTTGAACAACGACCGGTCGCTGAGCGAGGTCTGGTTCCCCAGGCCGAAGAACGGCATCGCGGGAAGATCGAAATGTTTGACGGCGACCGTGATCTGCGGCATCCGGAACGAGCCGACATCGTACGCGCGGTACCAGTCGAACTGCATGTGCGACAGCGCGCCGGCCGCCCAGAATCCGTTGTCCGACCCGCGCGCCTCGACGCTGGTCGTGAACCGGATGTGCGGCGTCTCGGTGATGTGCCACTCGTCGTTCAGCGCGGCGCCGAACGCGATCCCGCCTTCGGGGACGATGCGGCCGATCGTCGGATGCAGGCCGCGGCCGGTGAAGACGTCGACGATCAGGTCCTGGACCGTCCCGAATTGTCGTTCGAGCATGCCGCGGAAGCCGTCCTCGTTGTAGTCCTCTTTCACGCGGCAGACGTCGAAGAGCAGGTCCCGGAACTCCGTCCGTAGATCACGCGCGACCGGATTGGTGCTCTGCGCCACGGACGGTTTCGAACACAGGGAGAGATCGAACGACTCGGGCGGTGCCGCGTTGGTCACTTGCGCCTGGGTCGCGTGCGGCGCGGCGAGGGCGGTCAGCGCCCAGACGACGACCGCGACCGTCAGCGGCCGGCGGGCCGGCGGCCTAAGAATCGCGGCCCTCCAGCTCGGAGTGGAGGGCTGCCAGCGCCGTGCGCATGAATTGCCCGACCGCCCGCTGTGTCGTGATGCGACGGGGATCGAACGCGGACGCGACCTTCGGCATCCGGGACGCCAGGAGCTGATGCACGTCGCGGACATGCTGGATCTGCAGCGACGACGCCGGTCGCGTCGGTCCGAAGGTCGGGCGGTCCGGTATACGAGACTCGGACAGCGAAGCCAGGATCACGCGGTCGTCCCACCACTCACTCCGCCGTGGGGGCCGGCCGAAGTCGGGTCGCTCCATGCGCGGCGCCATGTCGATCAGGAGCTGCTGCAGCGTCGGCGCGTACTGCTCGCGCCGGTACGGCGCGTGTGCGTCGGGCGGGCCGATGAACTGTTGCGTAACGGTGGCGGGGATCGACGCGTGCTCGAACAGTGCGTGCGAGACGCTCGGCGTCACGTAGGGCGACACCACGATCGCCCCGACGCGGATGCCGAGCCGGTCGAAGTTGAAGCCAGCCACCGGCGACCTGAAGGTGTCGCCGTACGGCAGCGTCGGCGGCGACACGTGGTCGAAGATCCCGCCGTGCTCGTCCCAGACGATCAGGAACAGCGTCGAGCGCCACACCTCGTCGCACGAGCGGATCGCCTCGTACACGCTCCGGATGAACTGATCGCCCGCGAGCACGAAGTTGTCGGGATGATGGTCGGCGGCCAGCGTGCCGTCGTCCTGATCCACATACGGCGGCTCGATGAACGCGTAGTCCGGCAGCGCGTTGTTCCTGCAGTCCCTCACGAAATCGCGATAGAGCCCGAAGTAGGACGACCCCAGAAATGTCATCGCGATCGTTCCGCTCTGCAGGCTGTAGTAGTAGATCTTTGAGGACCTGCCGCGATCGCGCAGTCGACCGTAGATGCCCTTTTCGTGGCGCCGATCGACCATCGCGAACCACACGGGGCCGTTGTCGACGCGGCCGAAAGACGTGCCGAAGTGCGCGAAGGCGCGGTTGGGGTTCGTCGGGCCCGGCACCGAGGCGAACCAGTTGTCGCACACGAGGTAATTCCTGGCAAGCGCGCGGATGGTCGGCAGTCGCTCCGGGCTGAAGCATTTCATGACGTGGGCCGGGTTGCCGCCGGCTCGCGCATAGGTTGCGGCGAATCCCCGCATGTCCGGTTGTGGCTGCTGCGTCGGCTGCCCCGGGTGCGCGTAGATCTGCTGGTGCACGCTCCAGAAATCGTGCGGCGGGTCGACGAGGAACTGCCCCTGGTACGCCGCGTCGGCGGTCAGCGGATGCACGTTGCCTTTGTCGTCGACGTTGGTCCAGTCGCCGGTGTGGACGCCGCGCAGGTCGGGAATCTCGTTCATCAACAGCCCGAGCATGTGATCGAACGAGCGGTTCTCCATCATCAGCACGACGATGTGCTTGATGCGCGGATGGCCACCGTTCTCGTCCGACCGCGCCGCGGGTGGTTGCCCCAGGGCGCCCATCGCAACGCCGGTGGCTCCCCGCGCGACGATCGACAGCCACTCTCGTCGTCCCGTCGTCTTCGCCATGCTCAATGGCTCCGGCGGGCTCGAGGCCCGAGGTTCGCGGCGCGACGCGCTGGTGCATAGGGCCGCCGGGGGCAGGACCGAGTTGGTGGACGGCGTTCGTCACGAAGAACTGCTTCGTGACTCCCGGGATCACTCAAACCTAGAAACCTCTCAGCGCCTCAGGGATCTCGTCGCCCCG
>WNFA01011416.1_pt1 | contig 11035 bp, 12 predicted proteins | sample 5400481 | NCBI WGS metagenome assembly WNFA01 (sample SAMN13153340, study PRJNA577476) | soil metagenome | isolation source: 120 cm saprolite under Douglas fir tree site 2 hole 1 replicate 2 | place: USA:California | collected 2015-04-18
ATAGTTTTTCAGTTATACTCGAACAAGTAAGAAAGTACGGCGGTACACTATATCTCGCGCATCAAACAACAAGCCAATTGAGTAAAAGCATGACAGGTTCTTGACAAAACGCTATTTCCATACTCTTTAAATTGGGGTACGAGGATAGCACCTGGGCGGCTCAACGGTTTGTGAGAAAACAAGACGAACAGGGTTCGAGCCTTATTGATTGGGTCATGCGCGGCGGTCAAAGTCAAGAAAGTTCGCCATTTGACGAGACGAAAAACACGCAAGAGGCAAGACAAATTTTTGAGAATTTAGAACGGGCGCACGCCATAGTCAATATTAATAACCAAGCTCTGCACATTAGAACGCTTACCATACCCCGTGTAAACGTTGCCCCTCGCCGTCTCGCGGAAATAGAAGATACCTACGCTGCAAAATTACTAACTCCCTTGTCTCGCATTGAACGGGATCAAACTGCGGCTAGCCTAGTGTCTCTATCCTCTGTCGCGGTATCGCTTGCAAAGAGGCGCGTTCTTTGCTCTGTTGTAGCAGGTGAACCGTTGCAGTTTATCACCGGCTCACTTTCGGATGATCTTTTGACTTCTTTGTTTCATCTGCATTACGCTACACTCATCCAATTATGCAAGTTGCTTGACCGTGAAAGCAGTATTAACCATGTACGCAGTAAGCTCAACAATATGAAAGCTGATGGTATGGTGGATAGTACGACATTTCCCGTAACGTCTGGTAAACCCCCGACTATCTGGTTTCTCACGCAAGGAGCGTTAAAAGATATTGCCGATTCTTTGGGTCTGCCTGTTCCCCTGTCTTCTGGTGAGAAGAAACACGGATATTTACAGCACACGTTAGCATGTTCTGATTTGGCCGTGGCTAGTATAACGCTCCCCCAGGTCAACAAGTCCTTTACGCTTATGAATTTCAAGCATGAACGGACACTAAAAAACGCTGCAATAAAAATCTCTGAGGGGGTCTATCTTGTTCCTGACGGGTGGGTGCATCTCCGGCTTAACAATGCTGAGGACATAGGAATTTGTTTTGAAATAGACCGCGATACTGAGGAAAAAGAGAAGATTGTTGCGAAAATCAACAATTATGTTGCGTTCGCCCGTGGTATCTATCAAAGAACGTTCGGGCTGTCTTCTCTCTCGATTGCGTTTGTTGTTACTGATGGCGGCCATAAGAGGGTCAAGCAGTTGCTATCCTGGGCTGAACAAGCATTAGACGCTAACTTAGGTGCTGCGTCTCTCTTTCTCTTTGGCTCTGTCTCCCCTGGAGCTTTAGAACCGGATAGCTTTTTCTTGGATAGCACGTTTCTTTCACCCTTTGATACTACCCCTTATGCCCTGGTGGATACCCCATAAAATATTGGTGGTTAGCCTGGTGCATATTCCCTTTTTTTCGGTGTATCATCCACCAATAGAAAATCTGTTCTTAGCGCTTTGCTGGCGGGGTTTCCCTTCCCTTCTCCACCCCACTACCTACAAAACTCACACCTAACCTAAAAAGCGGTTAGCTGCTCGTTTGTGTAGGTGTATTTTCTCTCCTGGTTTGAAATTTCCGAGCTTGCCGCGCTGGTGATTTTTGAGCGTACATTATGACGATCCGGTTTCTTCTGTTTCAATGGAACTGGTAAATAGTACCAAGTCATTGAAAAAACAGCATGAAAAAGACGGAGATCCAAGATTTTCAGGTGGTTTGTTTCACGTCGCTGAAAAACCGTCTACAATGCGTTTTTAGGTCATTGGTTCTTTTGGACGTACAATTTATCATGTTTTGGAATAAATCTTTTCTCAGGGCTTTTCATGGCGTTACAGGTGTATTGTACTCGCGCTTTGCAAAGTTCTTTGTGAGGAACAGAAGAAAATATGATACGTTACTTGCTTTTCAGCTTATCAGTTACTTTTTCCCACTGCACCGCTTGAAAGTAGATGTCAAGAACAGTATTGGCAAACCTGCCAGCACTGCCCGTATGCTTCCTCGCGTCAAGTGAGTCTACCCAGGTAAACAGTTGAGCCTCTAACCAGTCCTGAAGCAAAGTATCTGCATTGGTTAAAGTCTCCGCGTCTTTGACAATTGCTCGCCAGTCTGTTTGAGAAAGCAAATCATAGGCAAGGGTTGTTAATGCGTTCGTCTCCCCTAATTCTTTTTTCTCCCCTCGCAGCGTATCTACTACCGGCGTCCATTCAACGCGCCGTACTCCGTTCATTAAAAAGCCCTGCACTAACACTCTCGCCGCTTCCGCGTGTGGCGTAGGTTTCCCGTTTTTCCAATGCTCAACAGTACCAAGAATAGCGCGTCTCACTGCGCCTCTCCCCCCCGATGGTTGAGATGCCATGTTTTGTAACATATCGTATGTTTCAAAGTAACTTGTCATGTTAGTAAACACGCTCCATGTCGGAAAGTTTTGCGTTCCTTGATACGGCTCAAACTCCACTGGCAATGGCTGGTGAAACTGCGGGTTATGTCCTGATTGTCGTTCGCCTGGGTTTCCTGGCATAGTGCTTTATGCTAGATCAAGCCAGGAATGAAACAGGTAAGAGATTACAAAGAAAGGAGTAAGAATAGCTACCTGTACGGGTGTCTCCTCATGCAAGCGATCTTACTAACTTCTTTCTTTTCTCTTGCTCTGTCTGTAAAACTTTGATACTTTGTTGCTGCTCTGCCCTATGCCGAGAAAAAAGCAAGAAACTTTACAGCCTGAGCACTCACTATTTGACGTTCTTACCGATCCTGGGTCTCAACCCTCATCTATTCACAACGACGTTGCAGATATACATGTGGAAGAATTACCGGGTGATGTTGAACCAACTCCCCTGTTTGCTGACGCGAAACCCGCCCGCCGGGTGGTGACTGCAAAAAAAGTGTCGAGTGAACCGCTAGACGTTTCTGCTCTGACGCAGCCGGGCATGTTTGGAGAAATTGAACAAGTGAAAATAATAAAGCTGGAAGAGTGTTTTGTGGTGGCAAAGCCAACCGCACGAAAAGACGATGAAACCGGTTTGAAGACTTGGTTATGCATCTTCATTACTCCCCCTGATTTATGGCATGGCGGCGATGTATTAGTACATGCCCGGACAACTAACCGTGAAATTATGAAGATGGCGCAGGAAACAAAATTGAGACCAGGTGATTATGTTTCGGTTACTGGCATTGTGACAAGTGATGAAAAGGAAAAACCGATGAGCAAGGGTGAAATGAAGAAGCAGGTTATCTATCTCAATTTGACAGGGCTTGGTAAACCTTTTCGATCTCCGCAAACAAAAGAAAATGTCCTTCTTCCCAAACGGCGGCGCGGGTAAAGCTGGTTTAGTTAGAAAGTCTTCGGATGGTCTCGGAGAGTTGAAGTTGTAGAACTTACTGACCGTTTAAATGTCCTACACAGGTGTTTCCGTCATTGTTGCTATTTGTTCCATCTGCACAGGTGGTATTTGACCAAATTACTCCGGTAAGGGTATTTCCACTAAAAGTGTATCCATTTAGATTTGCATTAGTAAAGTTAGCATTCGTAAAGTCATTCCCATTCAACTGACCCCCATTATTACTAGAGATATTCGCATTAGTAAAGTTAGCACTCGTGAAGGTATTCCCATTCATGGTAGCATCATGCATATCGGCGCCTGTAAAGTTAGCATTGGCAAAATTAGAACTGCTAAATGATAGGCCAGAATTGCTATTTGGAGGGGTAAATATAACATTGGTAAAATTGGCACCTGTAAAGTTATCACTGCCTGAAATCAAATGTGCCATATAAGCATCCTTAAAATTCGTATTTGTGAAGTCATTTCCACCTGTTGTCAAAAATGGAAGATATGCTTTTTGTACGTCTTTTCCGCTCAGCCTATTAGCAAAAATTGAATCAAAGGTGCAAGATGGACATATAAATGGAAGGCTAGTGGGACTGTTATTTGCATGCGATATCTGGGGAAAGCCATTTTTCACTACAACACCAACGAAAAAAAGTGCCAATACACCCAAGAATATTCCCGCTGAAAAGATTAACAATGATACTACTGTAAAAATTGATTTTGATTTAGTTTTCTTCACTTAATTTATTAAGTATTATATTGCTGAGTTTGTCAAGGGGTATCTTTTTTGTGAATTTTACTCAACATTTCGTGTATGCTTAATGAAGCGAGGTTATTGATTGAACAATTTGGTCTAGCACATCAGGAGTAAATGCAGTAGGTTCTGGAAAGCGTATTGCAAATACCTGTTGCCCTTGCTGCAATACAAGCACTAGCGTTTGTTCCGTCGTATCGCTGTACACGTCCATTACGGCTTGAAATCCGGGGAACTGAACGGGATTAGACTGCTGTAATTGGCCAGGAACAAGAAAGAGAACTGTCACATCACTTAGGTTTCCACTGGACATCACAGTAGAGTAGATAAGCAGTTCGTCTTTCATATCAGGGTGAGAAGGGTCAGAGAGTGAAATTAATTGAGAAGTAGTTTGAGTTACTTGAAGCGTTTGGGGATAGATGAATGCCAGGTTCATTGCTGTATTAGTAAATTGCTTCCACCCTGACGGCGCTGATAGCGTTTTGTGCCGAATACTCGGTTCAGGGATATTGGCTTTTTGATTGAGACTATTCAACTGCTCAGTGAGAGCCTGTTTATAGGATGAATCAATATTGGGGTTATCAATAATACTCTTGAGATCCTTTTTTTCATCATCAATCTTTCCTAACTGACCCTTAGCTAATGCAATATTATATAGCCATGTCTCGTTATAAGGCTGACTCGCGTGAGCCTTTGTAAAGTAAGTCAATGCTTTTTCAGGTTGGTTTTGCCTCCCGTAAAACGTCCCAAGATCACCGAGAATTTGTACATTATTTGGCTCTAGCGAATATGCTTTTTGGTAAAAAGAACCAGCTTTATCGTATTGTCCCTGGTACATCAAGTAGTTTGCAGCATTGTCGTAGGAGATAGCTACCTCAATGATAACATTTTGCAGTTCACTTGTATAAATATGTTCGAGGAAATTCGGCTGCGTTTTGGGAAAACCATTGTTCCAACGATAAAAGAAATCGTTCAAATTAAAGGGGGACTTTGCGTTCTTGGGTACAACTTCTTGTAACAAGCCGACTGGAACTAGCCTAAATCGGTCTGGATCAATTTGCAGACTTCGTTCACGACCCCCATTAAGCAGTATATCTTCATAGGCCTGTTGAGTTAAATAAATATGGTATTTATGTATGTTGTCCCCAAAGAAGTCATTCATAAACTTCCTGTATCCCGCTATACTATCTTGGTTGTAAGAGAGTAGATTGGGTAGTCTGATATGCGCCTTCTTTGCTAAGTTCAATGTCATTTGCTCAGAGGTTGCAAGATAATTTACCCACAGAGGAATAACTTGGTGCTTGTTGCTAGTGGCGGCATATTCATAGGAAGAGACAGCATCGAATACATCTCCCTGACCGATCACAATCGCAGGGCTTTTTATCGGTTTATAGAAATTGTCTATGTAATCCTGGGTAATGTTCCAGCTATGCCGATCAAGCGTTTGCCACCAATAGACTAACGGAATGAGTGCAAGAGTGAGTAACCCTGCTTGAGTAATCCGAAGATCAAGCTTGGGTATACGAGCGGATATAACCTCTATTATCCATGCACAACCTACACCGGCAAAGACCGCAAATACAACATCGGATTGTAAGAACCAGGACTCCTGGTTACCGGATAAGTAGAGGCAAGAGAATATGAAGTTTGTTATCACAACTAGAAAGAAAGCAATGAAAGTACGACGTTGATAACGCCACAGATACACACCGCCCAAGATAATTAAAGGCAGAATAATAGGGGTAAAATCCATCCATGCCATCACCAGATATTGCCAGGCGCTTGTCATCATGATAGTAGGAGACCAGGTTAGACCGTTTGCCAAACCGACTTGAGGCACGTACAAATTCATATCCTGACCTGTTGCAATATCCCAAACACCTTTGACTGTTAATTCTCTCATGTAGTTTTGCAAGGGATGTCTGCTTGCCATAATAGGCAGATACGACCACGCAAGAACAATACCTCCAAGTCCTAATAGGAATAGAATAAAAAGCCGCTTCTTTCCTAATCCCGCTTTCCAGTACCAAGCTACTGATAAGACTGAGGGAAAGATACTAGCGATAACTGGAGGGTCTGTTCCGGTTGCGATACCGCAAATGCTGACCACAATAGCTAATTTCATAAAGACTGTTTTGTACGCTATTTCACTCAGAAGCAGATTTAAAACCACAAGCTCTATAAAACAGTCGAAAATAAAGGTCTCAACATTTTGCGCTTGCGACCAGAATTGATATGAGAATGCCAACACTAACATACTAAAGATGCCAGCAAGCAGCAATGGAGGCTGTTTTAGTGGAACCTGATTTTTCTTCCGAAGCAATATGGGCTTTTCCAAAATACTAATGACCAATCTATACAGCAATAAAAGCGTTCCTCCGGCGAGGAGGGCTGAGAAGATTTGTACGCGGAACAAAATAGAACCGAAAGGCAAATAGATAAAGAAATGGGCAAGGAACACATATACCGGTTCAGCAGGGTTGGCAATGCCGAGCGTAATGATTGCACCGAGAAAACGAGGCGCATCATTCCAAAGCATGAAAGTAGCAGTATATAAGTAGATAGCAACACTAATAAGAGCTATGCCAAGAACAATATAGTTACTAATTGCTTTTCTTGTAGTTAAATGAGTAATAAACCGTTTGAAAGAAAAATCCTGCTCGTTATGAAACATACTCTAATAAGCAGAACAATAATAGCATATTTTTGTTGCTCCCCTCTTCCCTCCCTGCCAGGTCAAAATTTTGAGCGTAAGTTGTCACGATCTGGCTTTTTCTGTTTCAAAAGATTGGTTGCTCCGTACTAATTCACTTCAGAATTGTTGAGGAGGAGATCACGGTCAATGTATCCATCATGGCTTAGTAACTCTGCTTGTTCATCAATAGGTAGTTCTGCAACTTCTGGTAAAGCAGAAAGCTGCGGCGGGGCTATCTCTCGCCGTTTCATAAACTGCGGGTAGTTTCTAAAGTCAACTCTTCTCACCTTTAATGGTGGCAAGCGTCGGTGAAACGCTAACACGTCATGATCTTTCATCTGCATGATTTCCTGTGCGGTATACAGGGGTATTCCCTGCTCACTTTTTCCTTGACTGGTTTCTTGCCCTTCCCGTATGGTTTGCGATCTCGCATAGGCTGATTTCCGGCCTAGCCGGTGTTCTAAATATTCGGCGGTTGCTAAATCTGTTGGTCTATAATAAACCTGGCTCTCCATGTTGTCTTTCAGCACCTGGGCGCGTGCTTTCCCGTAGACCGCTTCAAGTTGTGACAAACTTTGAATAGCAAGCCATAAAGAGATACCGCGACCTACTACCGTTGTCGCGTGATCCGCTAAACTTGGTATGGCTGTTCTTACCGCCTCGTCAACTAAGAGTAAAACCGGCTGACAAACCTGCAAAACACCGGATAACCCTTTCTGTGAGAAGGGGTTTCATGCGGTTGGTTAACGTTCCCCAGGCAGATTTGAGAAAGCGGTCATTGATAAAATCAGCATCTTTGTAGGCACAATCTAAAAATTGTATTGCCATGTGCGGGTCTAAACTGTGTAAGCGTTTCGCGGTTGCCTGTAACCCTGATCGAATGATCTGACGGACATACGGCAATGGAGGCGCGTTCTCGATCCTGGCCGCTAAAAAGAGCTGTGTTAACATTGCGGTGGCACGCTGCGTAAATATTGCGCCGTCTCCTTCATCGGCGTGAAACAAGACACGGGTTGCCGAGGCGAATAATTCATCCTCTGTCTGTTTGTTTAGGAGTGGATCGTATCGGTTGCCGTAGCCTGTAGGGTCAATAACATACACCCTGCCAAGTGTCGCCCTGTATCCTGCGGTAGATTGGAACAGGTCGCCTTTAATGTCATTGACAATAACACTACTTCCCCAGGTGTTTTTGTTGGACGGACAAGAAAAAAGTGCTTAAAGCGGTTCACGGCTAACAGCAAGCTAACAGGTGGCGGGTCGTTTGCGGTTATGGAGGCTGCTTCGTCAATGGCTGCAAAACGCGCTCTGTGAAGCCGTCTATCAAAACCCCATAAAAGAAGCCGTAAGGCTTTTCTCACTACCGTTGCAATTCCCATTGTGCATTTTTCCCCCTCTCCTGTGTTTGTTGCGCTTCACGGGTTGCGTCTTTCTCTCGTCGCTGTTCTAACGCTATATCTGAGGCTATCTGTCTCAAAGATTGCAAGTCTTGCACCTGTAACCGCTTTGGCAGAATGGCGAGTATGTGGACATGGCGGTTTGGCGCGTGGTCGTCGTGGGTTGCCGCGACCCATTGTATTTGTCTTTGTAAGCGATCTTCTAAATTGAGCATGGTTCGCTCGGTTATATCCCGTAAATAAATATCTTTGTGGGTGTCCTCTTTCAGCGGATCGGGGCTTATGACAAACCGAAAAAAGAGGCTTCCCTTTTGGGCTTCATCAATCATGCGGTATGCCTCTTTTCTTTCCATTTTCCCGTCAATTCCCCACAAGGTACGGGTTATCTTTGCGTTGTCTTTTCCTGGCCGGTGTTCGATATAGCGGATACCGGCCTTTGCTCCGGCGGCTTTATTCGTGTAGGTGGCCTTGAAGATTGCCATGTTAATCATTTTGTCTCACCTCTTCCATAAACTCTCTTTGCACAGCTTCAATAAAGGTTTTCAGTTGTGGCGTGATGCGGGTTATATTGGCTCTTGCTTTGTTATCTGAAGCAGTGAGAATTTTTGCAAGGTCTTTTTGGGTCATGCCTGGATGTCTGCCTAAAATATTGGTAACAATGCTGAGTACAACGTCTGAAGTAACGAGGCTTCGCACCAGCAAGACTGCTAAACGGTTGCTGTAGGATCGCATGTGTTTACCGATTGCTTTTTCTATGACCGTATCGAGGAGCATCGTATGCTGGCTATGGAGATTTTGCTGTAAGGATTTCTCAAGAAACGCCGCGCCTGTTGAGGAAACGCTTAACCCTTCCTGACTTGCTATCCGTTGTAACTCCGCTTTTACTACAGGTTTAACCCACAAAACAAGCTGTACCGTCTTTCGCTTGGGGGCGGGTCGCTTTTGTGAACGAAAACTATTTGTTTGCGACTGCTGCGAGCGCATGTCATTTGTGTGTGATGCAGGCTGCGGTGTGGCTGTGCGAGCGCGGGGAGGGGCGGGGTTATCTTGCCGTACAGCCCGCAGGGTCGTAAACCCGTTCGCCGTGCTGTAGCGTCGCGGTACGCTGTTGTCTGTGAAGTGGGTATGGGCAGTGTTCACCATATGCTCACTCTATGGTATGAAACAAGCAAATAGAAATAAGCCAAAGATGTGTATGAGTGGTGTAAGAGTCCTGCGTGATACTCTAGGGTGCTTCGCGTCGGTTTTTTCCATGTAAGCGTTCTGCCTGATATGGATTGATCTAGTTTGACCGGTCATAATTACTAGAGGTCTTCCCTTAACGACTTATTGCGTAAAACTATGGGGGAGCCTAGAGTGAACGATTTTTGAAGCTATCGCCGCGTTTATTGCTACCTAACTGAAAGGTACTGCTTTTTCTTCGTGGGTATTTCGAGCTGCTTAATGCAATTTCAGGCAGAGAATGAAACGTACATAAAGAAGCTTCCTGTTTAAAAGAAGACGGCTCCCCTTCCCGCTTTGAAACGAGTAAAAAACTCTAGGTCTATAGTCGCGGTGTGGCTCCTGTTACGTGACTTTTTATTTGGAGGCGTAACTATCGTTTCGTCCAGTGGACGATCATATAGTTGCTTCTTTCAGTAGTTACCTCTTGCCGTATCGGTTTCTCTGTCCGGTGACGGTTCCGGTGCTACGCGCATGAGGCCGCAGGTAGGCAGCCGTGTTGTCCTGCTGTTACATACTTTCCCCTCTCACCGGAAGACTGCGGCTTCTACCTAAGTTTAACTCCGATGCTTCGCTTAGGCGTTTGTTATCTGTCAGAGTTCTTACACTTCCCCCCTCACAGAAGCCAAGTTTACCCGCTCTGTACAGTAGCTTTGGCTTGGTTTAGCCTCCCCTACTGCTTCAACTGCTTTCCTTGTCGAGCAAGAAACGCAGTTTGCGAAAATGAAAGTGATACATAGAGTTATAGATTGATAGGGTTATTGAGGCACAAAAAAATACCACTTGACACAAGGTAAGTGGTTTGATAAGCTTTAATTGTTCAGATTAGAGCTATATCAAATAACCGATTTCAAAGATCGGTTTTTTTGTGTCTTTCAGTTCTTCTAGCATGGCAAAAAGATAGGCTGCTTGTCAAGGGGAGAAAAATACCGTATTTTACGGTAAAACGGTTTTACTATCTGCACTGTCAATGAGGCGGCGGATTAGGTCTTGTTGGTTTATTCGTACACCAGTTCGCTTTCTAAAGTCCTCTATCAATTCATAGAGCTTATTAACCTGCTCCGGTGTTGGGTAAATGGTGATTTTCTCGCGCTTTAGCCTCTCATTCTCTGATTTTATAACTTGCCTCTTTTGTACTGCTTTCCTTTTTCCGAATAAGTTAAATGATGGCATAGTTTTAATCCTTCAATGAGAAAAAATAATCCATTGCCTCCTGCACAATATCATAATCATTCTCGTCGTGGTCAAGTGAATACTGCTTTATCGCTTTTATGGTTTCTGATCTGAGGTGCGTCGTATACTTAACCACTGGTGTACTTGTGGTTTTCCTGTTTTGTTGGGTTGTAGGTTTCTCTATTTGTGGCTTTGTTGGTTTGTGGGCTTTCCTACTTGTGGGGTTACTTACTTGTGGGTTTGTGGATTTACCTACAAGTATACTTGTGGTTTTGTCTACTTGTTGAGTTGTAGCTTTGTTGGTTTGTGGAGCTAAGATATCAACAGGTTTTATAACCTGTCTCTGCTCTCTCAGAGTTACGGGGTTTCTTTTTCTCAATATCTCGTCTAATGATTGGTTATTTTTGCTCTTGCTCATAGATTGCTTTGGAAAGTTTTATATATTCCTGGGCTGTCTCGTCTTGCTGGTCATAAATGACTAATGGTA
>WNFA01005032.1_pt1 | contig 11034 bp, 11 predicted proteins | sample 5400481 | NCBI WGS metagenome assembly WNFA01 (sample SAMN13153340, study PRJNA577476) | soil metagenome | isolation source: 120 cm saprolite under Douglas fir tree site 2 hole 1 replicate 2 | place: USA:California | collected 2015-04-18
ACTCGGCAGAAAATTGGTTGGTAATGACCTGGAATTCCTGGATTGCATCTTCGGGTACGAGGCCGACTGGGCCGCCCACAATATTGTCGTTGAAGTTGCCGCCATCCACGCTGATGCCTGAGCTCCGTGCTGTAGCACCGCCCGACACCACGCCGCCGTAAAGCCGTTTGGTTGGGTCATAGGAGGGCGACGGCGCCGCTCCCGGAATGAGGTTCGCAAGTTGTTGAAAATTTCGGTCGTTAACTGGCAGATTCGCGATCTGCGCCTGCGTGACCGGCTGCTCAATCTGCGAACTCGAGGTATCAACCTGGGAAGCCTCGGTGCTGACGTTGACGGTTTCCGTCTGACCGGCAACTTTCAACACCATGTTGGCCGTGGTTGTATCACCAACGGTCAGAGTTACATTCAAGCTTTGGCTCCCGAATCCCGCCTTTTTTGCTTGTACCTGGTATTGTCCACGCGGCAGCAGGTTAAATCGGTAAAGCCCGTCGGCATTGGTTTCCGCGCTCCGCTGAATGCCGGTCTCAGTGTTAATTGCCGAAATTGTCGCGCCGGCCACGACAGCGCCGCTAGCATCCGTAATCACGCCTTGCAGGTTGGCAGTGACTGCCTGACCATGGGCCCCCACCGCAGCACAGAGCGCTACAAAGATTAGCAAACTCGCCCTAACATGGCTCATAGGGAACCCCGCTTTTCAGTTTTGGTCGAGGTTAGTTGGTACGCAGCTCGAAAATTGACTCAAAGTTTTCGGACTCGTAAAGCGAGGTGACAATATTCGCTCTGAAATTCTTGGGCATGATAGTCGCCTCGCGTTTCGGCACAGTATACATCTCAACTCCGCACCACAAAGCAAGATTTGGGTCAGAGAACTGTACAACATCGCCCTGTTACTGTTTTTCCAGGACCGCAATTGAGACGTTCGGACTATGAGCAGGGAAAAAGTTGACCGCGGTTCGCACGCAGGACAGCCCGGAAATCGCCGGGGTGTGCAATAGGTCACCGCCGTAAATGATTGGGCATCCCGCTACCCTGACCGGGCAGTTCGAACTAGTAATGCCCTCACCGCACCTTGCTCGAGTTCATGCTGGAGCCGTGCCGGATTTGTGGTGTCCATCATGAAGCTGGCCTTCCATTGACTTTTGGTCTCTGGGTGCTGGTGAAGTTGACGGACGAAGTCGCGCCGTGTCTTTCGTCACGATACAGGGCTCGGCAATGACGTAGGCTCACATCGCCCCCTCTCCGCTTGCGGCTCCTTCGTCTTCGGGTGTGTTCAGGTGTAGTTTCGCTCGAACCCCGGGGTCCGTGCGACAAAGACGCACCGGAACTACACTGGCAGCGCTATTGTTGATCCAACTCGACGGCATTCCCGAGGTTGGAGTTGCCTTCGAGGAATTCAATTTCACGAACGTCGTTCGCATGTGGTCCTGTATAGCGCAAGATAAAGAGACCATTACGAACGTCGATGACGTAGATCAGCCCGTTCTTGATGATGGGGTAGCTCCACATAACGACCTTGGTCTGAAAGTCGGGGTCGTTGGTATTCGGGTTGAGAAGCTGGTTCACCGTTGTTGCAGGCCCTTGGCTGAGTGCCGGGTCCTCGGTGGCGACTACTGGGATCGGCGTCGGCCGGAAGAAGCCGGCCTGGCTCAGATGGGCAGGATCGGAAATGTCGATGGCTTGCAACCCGCCCGAGTGCCAGTCAATGAACGCCAGGTTTTGAAGCACGGTAGGGTTGTGCGACGAGAAGCTCCTGAACTGCTCCGATATCGCGGTATCGGCCGCGCTGCCGCAGAACGAGAGCTGGTCCTGGTCAATGAGGTATTCGCCCGTGATGAACGGGTGTGCCGGGTCGACCACGTCGATCAGCCGCGCCCAGCCCCACCTGCAGCCTTGGTTGTCGAAGGTGAAGGTACCGTACACCTCGTCTGTGGTGAGCGCGAGCCGCCGCCCCGGCACCTGGACCGCGGAGTGGCTGTTGGGGCAGTCCTTCGATGATGGGTTAAAAAACGGGCCCGGGCCCTGCCTCGCGCAGCCCCCGGGGAACACGCCAGGGACAGCGGCTGGATCTAGCGGATCCTGGAGCCAGACCGGCCGGTTCTTCGGGTCGGTGAGCAGTTTGTCGTTGAGCGACAACACCGTACCCGGTGGAATCGTGTTGTTTGCGATGTCGCCCGTGTTGACAACGAGGAAGTGACCGGCCTCGAGCGCGAGGTACGTCAGGCTGCCATCGGGCTTCACGCCCATCGAGTGGACGAAGAGGTTGCAGTCGTAGGGACCGCAGCCATCACCACCAGGAGAAGCACCAAAGGGGTAATTGGCTTGGTCCGTACCGGGGAACCGGTTATTCCAGTTCCCTTCCGCCACTTCGAGGGGAGTGCCACCCTTCGGAACCCGACTGATATCGACCACCATCAGGTTAGGCGTTGCCGGATCGGTCTCCAACGCCGGCGTTGACAGGAAGAGCAGCGCCCGGTCGTCATTCTCTGGGTCGACCCACAGAAACATCTCGTGCGGCTTGACCTTCACACCGGCTTTGGAAGTCGGCACGAAATGCGAGATGAACTGCGGATTCACGGGATCTTTCAAATTGAAGAACTTGAGGTCAAAAGGAGACGTGGTGTCGTTCGTGCGTGGGCAGGCGTGTATACCCGAACTGCAGCGGAAGTTCATGGTGATGAGCAGCTTCTTGTTCGGCCAGACCCGGAGTTCGCGGGAGGTGATGCCAACGGGCTGACCGGCTGGGTTGAGCGGCGCGGGGATCTCGCCGACCACCGTCGGGCTGGTCGGGTCTTTGATGTTGAGAATCAAGATGCCCGGGTGCACGTGGGGGCAGGAGTTCAAGCCAAAGTTAGGGTCAGTTCGACGAGGATCGCCGATCCCGCAACGACTGGAGCCGTCCGTGCGGTTACCGACGTAAAGAAAGTTCTGGAAGATTGTCAGCGCGGCGTTCATCCCGCGGTTAAATAGGGGATTCTGGCCCACCACTTGGAAATTCAACGACACTTGAGGGGCTGCCGGGCTCGTAAGGACTACCAGGAACAACCCCAGTGTGACTACCAGCCTGGACTTCATAACTTCCTCCTTCTTCTCACGATGCATACATGCACGTATGTATTCAGCACATTGTCAAGTCTCAGTCGTGTTGGATTCCGAGCCACACTCAGTTCTCTGAACCGGCCGTACTTCTGGAATCGACTCACCTCACGAAGCCGGTAACGAATTCGTTTTCATGCTGTCCGCTGACGTTGCGTGTGAGCACGAAGATACCGTCAAACCTCCCGGTCAGCGGAAAGGCCAGTTCGGCTTGGGCGTTCCCCTGCCCCGCCTGCAAGCATGTCCATGTCAATGTGCGAGAAAGCTGCACGGCCGCTGGCATCAAGGTCGGTGATGCGAACGAGGTTGGTCTCAAAGGCATCGCAGCTTTAGCATCACTCATGACTTTCGGATCGAACACGGAACGGCCACACGACAAACAAGGCAAGACTCAACAGGCAACTCACGATGCGGCGGTCAACATTGTGGAATTCCATTGCGCACTTCCGATTGATGAAGTGGCAGCGCGTTAAACAGATTCCTCGATAAAGCGCCACTAATCCATGGGCTACACCGAGACATCGGTGACCGGGATGTTCGACCTCCGCCGGCTCCGCCTGAGGGAAAAGCGACCCCCACACCTTTACTGGAGGGAACGGAAGAATTTGTCAGCGAGATGTAAATTTCTTGTCGTTCTTTTTTGACACGGGCGGGGTGCTGACAGTGCTTTCTACAACGAACTGCACCGATTGGCCCGTCGCTACATGGCAGGTGAACAGTTCTTTCAGACCCTGATCTGGGCTCGCGGTCAGCACACACTGAAACAAGCAACCCACGCGCCGATGGTCTCGTGGGTGATGACTGGCCCATGTCGGGAATGACAAAGTTTTTACAGGCAAAGAGCTTGTGAGTCGGCTCCCCGCAACAAAAGACCTTGCAACTGATGACCTAGCACTCCCGACCTGACGCTGGAACGATGATGAAATTGTCTGGCATCTTACCTTCGCTAAACGATAGATGGCTCGCTTCAGATCGCCCGCGGTCAAGCACCAGGTGTGGCGACGATCTGACCCGGCTCGAAACTTAGCCCCTGGCACGGCTACGTTCCTGCGAGAAACGGCGTCGCGGTTTGCGCGGTGGTACGGGCTGGCTTTGCTGTTGCAGGACGAGCGAGTGCCTTCTCGGCCAATTTTGCCTCGAGCGCAGCCCGGAAGTGTTTGGCATCGACGTCCGCTTCGGCACGCTCCGTCCGGACCGCATCTGTTTTTCGAGATCAGCCAACGTCTCGACGAAGAACGAACTCTACTGCTCATGATCACAATTAGAACATGACCTCGCCCGCATTGAGCCGAAAACCTGTCATTGATGAGTTAAGCTGGATTCGAGTTTGCAGGCCTGGAATGTTTTTCTCAAATAGGGCGATACATTCCTTCGCAACTCCTATCGCGATGCTAGCCTGATCGTAAGTGAAGCGATTTGCCCCTTCGTGTACAGCTGCGTTTCGGCGTCCGTAAAGCTCCGTCTCCCACCGCTGGCAGATCCCAGAGCCAACAAAGCGGATAAATGGATGACCGTTATCGGCGCAGAAGCGTTCGGTCCACTCATCTAGCCGTCGAAGCTTGTTTTTACCCCCCAATAATTTCGATCCGTGTCAATCATCGTGTCGGCTTGAATTTCCGCCATTCCATAGTGCAGCATCAGCTTGACCAGGACACTTCTGTTGTTAACCTCCACCGCCGTTTCGGCATGTACGATCGCAAGGCGATAATCTCTGAATCGTTGTAGGTAACGGAGCGCATCTCTAGCACCAGTTCATAGCTCAGTGGGAGTACGTATTCCTCCTTAATGAACTCTTTGAAGAAGCCCATCATAGGTTCGTCGAGTTGATTGCGCGGACCAAGGAGTTCGTATGAATTGGCACGCAAAATGTTCGGTGCACCGTGGCCGAGCTCCTTTTGGAACGCGCGTCCCGATTGAAGGCTGTCAAAGAGTGTCTTGACATCGAGCCCACGTTCTTTTTCCTCAAGTGGGCTTGTGTGGCAGGTCGCGAAATAAAAGTTTCTTTCCATCGACACAGGTAAAATTCTGTAGTCCTCGTTGAGGATTTGGTATTTTTCCAGGAATGGATTCAGTATCTCGCATACGCGGCTGAGGATCATACCTTGCTGTCCGATCGAGTTGATATCGTCCGAAAGGAACGTGACACATACTTCGGTGTAGTGACTTGCATTCGGCGTAGCCGCCATGTACTCCTGAGTTCACGTTGAGCGTTGCTTTTTGCTTTCCGTCTGGTAGTTTACTCGTGGCGAGATAGTTGCGGTTTTCTCGCGGGCGGGCTTGTTCTTGTTGTGCCTTGCGGAGCTCTTCGAAGGAAGTGGGACCCGTTATTGGAGTGTTGCTGAAAAAGGCCCGGGATCCTTCGTTAAGCGTGACTGTTATCACGGCAATGTCCCTTTTGGGGTCGTAGCTAACATAGCTGCCGTTCGGCACAGAGATCGGGAAGGGCACGTCGAACAGAACGGCAATAAATCCGGGCTTTTGGACATCAACAGATGTGGGCGGTGCGACCATTGGTTCCCCCTGTTTTGCTAACCAAGTATAGGCGAGAGTCGGAACGGCAACTCCGTACAGGACGGTCGCTAACGCGGTCAAATGCTGCGGAATAGGTGAGAGATTGCCATCTCGAATACGACGGCGCGGATTTCCCGAAGCGCAAAACGGCCCTACAACTCTTGGTTTAGAGCGCGGTCATGCCATGATAAAACGCTTCCGGCATCGGTTTCAGGCCAACGGCTAGGATCCAGCCCTCGACCATTCTGCCGGAATTGAGGGTGAGTGCGTCCATGATGCGCATATTGAGCACCTGGCTCCGGGAAAAGTCCTGTTGGCCAAGCCACCAGAGCGGAGTTCGGTCATCGAAGAAACCTCCCCGGGAGGAATGGCGGGCTGTTCGCACAAGTGCGCAGGATGACGAGAGCGCAAGTAATACGACGCGATTCCGATGTCTCGTAATGTACTTGGCCGCCCATACGAGTCGGGCGCAGTCCGAATTGAGCAAGTCCACCCAATATTCACAGCGTCGATAACGGTGGCTGCCTACTCACTAGCCTGTTGACAGGTTCATTTCCCTTGCAGTAAACGTCCTACGTCGCGAAAGAGCAGTCACCGGTCACGGCAGGAGCTGTTTTCGCACGGCCCCTGCACGAGTCTAGGCCGGTGATCAGGCTGTCTCAGGCTGGAGCCGACCCTAAGCCTTGCTATCATCGGAATCCAATTCGTTTGCCTCGAGCACGAGTCGTAAGGAGAGTGTATGAACCAGTTCGCCCAGCTTAACAAACAGAACATCAGCGGAGTGTGGCGGGATGGTAAGAGTGAGAAAGTCCTTACCGACACCAATCCTTATAACGGTAGCAAGATCGCTGAATTCAGGTTGGGCAACCTGGGCGATCTAGACGAGGCCTATCGCTCGGCCGCATCAGCCCAGAAAATCTGGCAGGAAGTGAATCCCTTCGAGAAGAGGGCGATTCTGGAAAGAGCGATTACATGGATCGAGCGGCACGAATCTGACATCACGGACATCATTATCGAGGAACTGGGCGGCACCGCGCTCAAAGCTTTCTTCGAAATCGGTCTCGTAAAAAACATAATCAAGGAAGCTTCAACCTATCCTCTACGAATGAAGGGGGAGATCCTTCCTTCCACCGTGGACGGCAAGGAAAACCGGCTGTATCGGGTTCCGGCGGGAGTGATTGGCGTCATCAGTCCTTTCAATTTTCCATTTTTCTTGAGCATGCGTTCAGTTGCGACCGCCCTAGGCGCGGGTAACGGTGTCGTACTGAAACCGCACGACGATACGGCAATAACTGGGGGAACTCTCGTCGCGAAGGTGTTCGAAGAGACCGGACTACCAAAGGGCCTGCTGAACGTGATTGTGGCTGACATTCGCGAAATTGGGGATGCTTTCGTGGAGCATCCGATTCCTCGGATTATTTCTTTCACAGGCTCCGAGGGCGCCGGGCGCCATATCGGCGGGCTGGCCGGTCGATGCCTGAAGAAGGCAGTTTTGGAACTGGGCGGGAACAGCGCTTTGATTGTCATGCCGGACGCCGATATCGACCGGGCGATTAATGCAGCAGTCTTCAGCCGCTTTACGCATCAGGGCCAGATCTGCATGTCAGCGAATCGGATCCTCGTGCACCGCAGTCTCTATGGCCAATTCCTCGAAAAATATGTTGCTCGCGTGTCTCAGCTCAAAGTAGGCGATCCCAGAAAATGTGAAACCGACCTGGGTCCCCTCATCAACAAGGCGCAAGTGGACACCCTCACAAAGCAGATTCAGAAAGGCATCGATGAAGGAGCCAGCGTTGCCCTGCAGGGCAAGGTGAATGGGAATCTCGTTTCCCCGACAATCTTCGCCGACGTGTACTCAGACATGTCGATTGCTCAGAACGAGATGTTTGGTCCGGCAGTGTGTGTGATGCCTTTCGAGACTTCCGAGGAAGCGGTACAGATTGCAAATCAAAGCGCTTTCGGGCTGAGTGGAGCGATCCATACCAGGGACGTAGAACACGGCGCCGAACTCGCAAAGCAGATCGATTCGGGGGCGATTCATGTGAATGATGGGACGATCAATGATGAACCGCTAGCTAAGCTAGTTTCTGTCGCGAAACGGTTTTTTTTGACGAAGGATCGGATTTTCAGAGAGGCAACGCAGTCGATCATCGCCGTTGGTGGCGTAGAGGTGTGCGAAAGTGGCCGGTGGAATGCGGCATGACGAGTCCACTGAGTAGGATTGTAAGCTTGCGGGTATAGCCAGCAACACGTCGACCTAGCCAGGAAGAGGAAGATGGAAATGGTGTTAGGCGGCTCTTCTTTTGCGGGACGATCGTTGTATCAGGAGGTCCGCGATGCGCAGCAAGTTGTTGGCGAGTACCGCGGCGGCTACGAATAGCTCGAAGCGCTCGCGCCCCTGGCAAGACAGCGCTTCATGCCACGCCCCCGGAACAACACCGAGATGCGCCCCTCGATGCCGGCCCGGAAGCGCTGTCCCTTTTTGAAGCTCGCGCTCTTCTCATAGACTTCGCGCGCGGGCGTTTTCTTCCCGCCGCGTTGCGGGATCGAGATCTCCGGAACCCCTTTTTTCGCGCAGGTCCGTACATTCTGTTCGCTGAAGAAGCCCCGATCCGCAGCATAGCAATCTGGGGGATGGTCGAAGGTGGCCAGGTGATTCAGGAGCGAGGCTTCCACCTGATCCTGGTCGGCAGGATTTCCGTCCAGTACCTCATACTGGGTAATCAGACCCTGAGCGCTTTCGGCGAGAAACACTTTGTGGCCGAACTCGACTGGGGTTTGGATCTTTCCGCGCTTGATCAGATCGGTGTGGGGTTCAAAGATGGAAAAGATTTTTTTGGCGGGAGGAACCGCTTCGCCCTCGAGCACGCGCCGGCGCGCCTGATCGATCACGCGCTGTCCCAGTTCCCGATAGTGCTCGATCTGCTTGCGGAGCTCGGCAATCGCCAGGCCCTGGATCAGGTCTTTGTGCTTGGTTTTCCTGGTTTGCTCGAGCACCGCACCGGTGCTGGCCACGACCTGCTCGGTAATGCCGATCAGTTGACGATATTTTTTGTTCTGCTGTTGGTGCCGTTGCTGAGCGGTCATGCGCTGGATGGCTTGCATACGGCGGCGGGCCGCGCGGGTGTGGTTACGGAACCCGGAAAAAGTTTGCTCGGTAGCTTGCCCGAGACGGCCGACCAGGCGGGTGAGCACGCGCACGCTATCCCACAACAGCGTGCTATCGGTGGGGTGATGAATGTCGGTCTGAACCACCGTGCAGTCGACCCGGAGTCGGGTTCCATCCTCGAGTCCCAGGTCGATCGCGGTCTGCAGCACGAGTTCATTGATCTCTTGCAGCGTCGGTTGAGTCAAGCGATTAAAGGCGCGGTTGAAGGCATCGTGTTTGGGCACGGGCTGGCTGAGGAAATGAGTGAAGCGTCGCAGGCTATAGCCGTCGGCGATGCGTTCGCTCAGTTCGCGCAGGTCCCAGCTTTTGGTCCGCATCAACACAAGGGAACGCAGGACCTGCGCCGGAGTCAACCCGTGGCGCCCGCTCGCGGGTTTCTTCAGACCGCGCTCCAGATCGCGTCCTACCTGCTCGAGGAGCTCGGAGTGCAGGTCGAGGAAGTCAGAGATGGACTGCAGCACGGGAGGCCAGCGAAGGTCCTGCTGCAAAAACTCCAGGTCGGCAAAGCTGATTTGCGGCTCAGGAGCTCGGGCCACGGTTCCACCCTCCACGCCAGCTTTCTTTCGATTAGCATACGGTATATAGTGAGTAGGCACAAGAGGCAAGTGTAAAATGCAGCCCATGAAGAAAAGGGAGAACCAGCAAAACCACCCGGGCACTCTCCCCAAGTGGCAAACACGCTACGCGGAACTGAAGCAGCAACTGCTCCAGGAGGTAGGGTTTGTCTGTGTCGGCAGCCTGCAAACCCGCTATCTGAAATGCGGCAATCCAGGTTGTCATTGCCATGCCAACCCGGCCAATCGCCACGGGCCTTATCATTACTGGACGCGCAAAGTAAAGGGTCGGACGATTGCCGTGTTGTTAAGCGAACCCGAGGTCGGGATTTATCGGGAATGGATACAGAATAACCGTCGCCTGGACCGGCTGGTACGCGAGATGCGTCAGCTATCGGCGCGCGCCTTGACCATCCAAACCGGCAGAAAGCGCCCCTGATCGTTGCCCGCTCGACAGCATAAGATGACTATGAAAGTACGTTGCGGTGAGGCACACACCCCGCTGAAACTGCGGGGACATCAAATCTGTGAGGCTCGAAAAGTCATCGAGAAAGACTTGAGGAACCCCTGATTTTATGCACGATTTTCAGTTTCGCGACAGAAACTAGCTAGTTGCTTTCGGAGGTGAGAAAGCTTCCGGCGTGGGCCGCCTCAATGGTAAGTGGGCCTTGGAAGAATTCACCACCTTGAAGTGGGTATCCGTCCAACATAAAACCCGGCATTACCCCTTTGAAGTGGCTGAATCGGCAGCTTGCTCCGCCAAGTGAAGTGGCCAGAAAACGTACTCGAGACCGGCATATAAGGGAACAAAACGGAGTATCGTCGCCGCAATTTGCGGGCAGGAAAGAACTGACGCGATGATGTCACGATCTGGCGCTTGCCTCTAACGCAACTTCCATTTCTGCCAGCAGTTCATCGCTGGATACTACACGTCCGAACAACAGGTCAATATTCTTCAGAGTTGCCTGGTGCATGGCTTCGTCGAAGGTGGCGTTCAGGTCGCTGGGGAAAACTACCTTATAGTCGCGCATGAAAGCCGAGCGAGCCGTTGATTCGCAGCAAGCATTCGTGGCCGTCCCCGTGATGATCACGGTGTCGACCCGGTGATAGCGAAGGATGGTATCCAGATCGGTTTTGAAAAAGGCGTCAAACTTGTGTTTCACAATCCTGTATTCGAGCTTTCCCTCGTGCGGTTGCAGCATGTGCGGGTACAAATCATAGCTGGGCTCTCCTTGCCAAAGAACGTGGTCTTCCGCGATCGGCGGGAATTTGCGCAGCATCAATCCTCCGTAAGGAGGGCGATGATCTGATTGGGTCCAGACGATCGGGATTCCGGAAGAGCGAGCGAACTGGATCAAATGCTCCAGGCGGGGAATCATGGCGCGAGCAGGGGGCGTCTCGAAGACTGCGCCCTCAGCCACGAAAGCATTCTGCATGTCGATGACTATCAGGGCGCAGGCGCGAGGCTCGATAGTGAAAAAGGTTTTCCCGGAAGCGCTGGGACTGGAAGACATGTCCTCTCCTTGCTACATCCTATCTGTCCGCACAGCACACGACCTAAGTCGCTTTGCCCGAGATCACCTTTTCATCTCGCCAGGCGTTCGATGGCCGATTCCAGCTCCTGCCTGCCCAGTCCCTCGCGCTCCGCTATGGCCTCAAGCGCATCCGGAGCTCTCTTCTCCAGAGCCCCTAGTGCGAGTTCCGCCA
>WNFA01006274.1_pt1 | contig 11033 bp, 8 predicted proteins | sample 5400481 | NCBI WGS metagenome assembly WNFA01 (sample SAMN13153340, study PRJNA577476) | soil metagenome | isolation source: 120 cm saprolite under Douglas fir tree site 2 hole 1 replicate 2 | place: USA:California | collected 2015-04-18
CTCGATCCAGGAAGTGTCGCTCGCCACGTTCGCGGCGCACGATCTGCCCGACGGCGTCGAGCCCTCGCTGGACTCTGACGCCACCTTTGACCCGGAGAACTTTTCCTTCCCGCACGGCACCCACCTGTGCGCGACCGAAGTGGACACCGAGACTGGGTTCGTCAAGATCCGCTCGTATGTCGCCGTCGACGACATCGGCAAGGTGGTCAACCCGCTGATCGTGGACGGCCAGGTGCACGGCGGCGTTGCCCAGGGCATCGCCCAGGCGCTGTACGAGGAGGCCGTCTACGACGAGGCAGGCAACCTGCTGACGACCACCCTGGCGGACTACCTGCTGCCGTCTGCGGCCGATCTACCTTCCTATGTCACCGACCGGACCGAGACTCCGGCCGCGACCCGGCTCGGCGTCAAGGGCGTCGGCGAGGCCGGCGCGATCGCGTCCACCCCGGCTGTGGTCAACGCGATCGTGGACGCGCTCCGGCCCTTCGGAGTCAAGGACGTCATGATGCCATGCTCGCCTGAACGCGTCTGGCGGACGCTCGAGGCGGCCCGCGCCAGTGAAGGTCATCGCGGGCGGCCAGAGCCTGCTGCCGTTGCTGCGGCTCCGGCTCTCCTACCCCGACCTACTGGTCGACGTGGGCGCCCTTGATGAGTTGCGCGGCGTCGCGGACGTAGGCGACGAACTGCTGATCGGGGCCAGGACCACCCACTATCAGCTGGTCCACGACCCGCTGGTCGGCGAGCACTGCGGCATTCTGGCCGAGGCCGCCGCGACGGTCGCCGACCCGGCCGTGCGCCACCGCGGGACGCTCGGCGGCTCGCTGGCACACGGCGATCCGGCGGGCGACCTGCCCGCAGTGGCGGTCGCGCTCGGCGTCACCATGGTGGCCCGTGGCCTGGGCGGTGAGCGGAGAATCGCTGCTTCCGACTTCTTCCTCGACTACCTCACCACGGCACTTCAGCCGGGCGAGATACTGACCGGGGTACGGGTGCCCAAACTAGGCGGCGATTGGGGCTATCGTTACGAGAAGTTCCACCGGACCGCGCAGGCTTGGGCGATCGTCGGAGTGGCCGCATTGGCGAGGCGATCGAACGGGCACGTGGCCGAGGCCAGGGTCGGGCTGACCAACATGGGGTCGGTTCCGGTCAGGGCCAGTGCCGTGGAGGCCGCGGCTGCGGGCGCTGAGGCGACCCGCGACGCGCTGAACGCGGCGGCCGCAGGCGCAGCCGACGGAACCGAACCACCGGCGGACCTGCACGGAGCGCCCGATTACCGGCGTCAGCTGGCCCGGGTCCTGACCGGTCGAGCATTGGCAGCGGCGGCGGGAGCTTAACAAATGGAATTGGAGCACTCATTCACTGTCCCGGTCCCCAAGAGCCGGGCTTGGGATGTGCTGCTCGACGTCGAGCGGGTGGCGCCTTGCATGCCGGGCGCCACGCTCGACTCGGTCGACGGCGACGAGATTCGCGGCAGGATAAAGGTCAAGGTCGGCCCGATCAACATGACGTACGCGGGCACCGCCCGCTTCGTCGAACGTGACAAGGACGCTGGCGTTGTTACTCTCGAGGCTAGTGGCAAGGAGACCAGAGGCGCCGGTACGGCGTCGGCGTCGGTCAGGTCGGTGCTCGTGGACCGCGGCCAGGAGACTGACGTCAAGGTACTGACCACGCTGAACGTAACGGGCAAGCCCGCCCAGTTCGGCCGCGGAGTGATGAATGAGGTTGGCGGAAGGCTTCTGACGATCTTCGCCACGAACCTCGCGGCAGTGCTAGCCGAGCAAGAGGGAGCCGCTGCCGGTGGCCAGGCGGCTGCGGCAGCGGCAACGACAGCCGAGCAGGCCGGAGCGCCGTCCGCAGAGCCGGCCGGGTCGGAGTCAGCCGAGCCGGTCGCCACGGCCGCGTCGGCCGCCGACGCGCCAGTCGACGACCTGAAACTGCCGCCCAGGGCGACGAGCAGCCTGCGCCGCGAGGGCATCACGACCGTCGCCCAGCTGGCGGCGAAGACCGAGGACGAACTCCTGGCGATCGACGGTATCGGCCCGGCATCGGTGGAGGAGATCAAGGCAAAGCTCACCGATCTCGGTCTCACCCCCGGCCAGCCGCTGCCTGCGGCCGCTGCGGCGCCGGCCCCGGTCGCTGCGACCCAGGCCGCGGACGGCGCGGCCGCCCCGGCGGCGACCGGTGGCACCGCTCCCGTAGTGCCGCACCCCAGCACGGCCCGCGAGCTTCTGCATAAGGCAGAAGACGACGCGATCAACTTGCTCAGGGTGGCCGGACTGCCCGTGCTGAAGCGGGCGATCCCGGTCCTGGCCGGCCTGGCTGCGGCGCTGCTGATCGGCCTGCGCAGAAGGGCGGCCCGCCGGCGCAGCCGCTGACCCAACCAGCTGGCCGGCTTTCGCGCGTCGATCCCTCGTCAACTGACGCGGCTGGCCATCGACCGTCAGGGGCCGTCGTCCGCCCGGTCGGCTAAATACCTGCGGGCACGTAGCACTTTTCCTTCATTGTGCCCTGAATAAAGACCCCAAGATTGCTTAGTTAATGCGTTTGCCCCGAGAACTGATCGTGCTTCTTCGGTACTGGCAGGCCCGTATAATGTCGCTGATGCGCTGGGTCGCCGGCAACTGAGAGTGACTGAGCACATTCATACAGTCTTCGTTCTCAGCAAGGAGCAACAGTGAGTGTCAGTCTCAGCAAGGGCGGAAACGTCTCGCTCTCCAAGCAGGCGCCCGGCCTCACCGCGGTCGTAGTCGGGCTCGGCTGGGACCCGCGAACCACGACCGGCGCGGATTTCGACCTCGACGCCTCAGCGATCATGCTCGACATGAGCGGCCGGGTCCTGTCCGACAGCCACTTCGTGTTCTTCAACAACCTGAAGAGCCCGGAAGGTTCTGTCGAGCACATGGGCGACAACCTGACCGGTGGTGGTGAGGGTGACGACGAGCAGATCAAGGTCAACCTGGCCGCCGTACCCGCCGAGGCCGGCAAGGTCGTGTTCCCGGTCAGCATCTACGAGGCCGAGCAGCGCCAGCAAAATTTCGGCCAGGTGCGCAACGCGTTCATCAGGATCGTCAACCAGGCCGACAACAGTGAGATCGCCCGCTATGACCTGACCGAGGACGCCTCCACCGAGACTGCGATGGTCTTCGGCGAGATCTACCGCAGCTTCGGTGAGTGGAAGTTCCGTGCGGTCGGCCAGGGCTACGCCTCGGGCCTGAAGGGAATCGCCCAGGACTTCGGCGTCAACGTCGGCTAGACGCGAGCCCGCGTCTGCTCGCGGCCGGTTGCCTGAGCCAAGGTCCTGGCAACCGGCCGCGCTGGCCACATCTAACGGGGCAATGGAGGGTTTGTGCTGGCGCTGTTCCGGCTCCCGATCGCAGTCACCATCATCGGCATTGCCGCAGCAGGGATTATCGGCGGACCATCGATAGCTGGAATAGTCGCCATCCTCGCCGTCCTCGAGGTGTCGCTGTCCTTCGACAACGCCGTGATCAACGCGACCGTCCTGCAGAAGATGAGTCCCTACTGGCAGCGGATCTTCCTGACGGTCGGGATCCTGATCGCCGTCTTCGGAATGCGCCTGCTGTTCCCGCTTCTCGTGGTCACGATCGCCGGCCACATCTCGCCCATCCATGCGCTCGACCTGGCGCTGAATCATCCGCACGAGTACGCGCTCAAGCTCACTCAGGCGCACCCGGCCATCGGCGCGTTCGGCGGGATCTTCCTGCTCATGATCTTCCTTGACTTCCTCTTCGGGGATCAGGAGATAAAATGGCTGGTGCCAATTGAGCGCCAGCTAGCCAAGATCGGCAAGCTCGACCAGGCCTCGGTCATCATTGCGCTGGTCTTCCTGATCATTTCCGCGACTACATTCGCCCGGCAGGACGCCATCAAGGTGCTGCTGTCAGGAGCTGCTGGACTAGCCACCTATCTGGCGGTGTCCAGCCTGAGCGCCCTGTTCGAATCGGAAGAAGACACGGTCATCGGAGGCGAGGGCGCAGCGGACGACGAAGCCGCCGCGAGCGGGGAATCGCCCGTCAAGGTTCCAGCCAGCCTCGCCAGGATGGGCTTGTTTACGTTCCTGTACCTTGAGGTGCTCGACGCCTCTTTCAGCTTCGACGGCGTGGTCGGCGCGTTCGCGATCACCGACATGATCTTCGTGATAGCCCTGGGCCTGGGCATCGGTGCCTGTTATATTCGCGCGCTGACCGTCTACCTCGTTCGCAAGGGCACTCTGGCCGAGTATGTCTATCTCGAACATGGCGCTCACTGGGCCATCGGGGCGCTCGCCGTCTTGCTCTTCATCACCATTCGCCATAACGTTCCCGAGCTCGTGACCGGGCTGATCGGAGTCGGCTTCATCGGCGCCGCGCTGGTGTCGTCGATCGTCAGAAATCGCCGGGCTGAGCAGGTCGAGGCGCAGCCTGTGCCAGAACCGCTTGGGACGTGAGGCCGTCGCCGCACGGAGGACGCCAGCCGCAACCGGACCTCGAGGAGGGCCGATACCATGCCGATCGACTACACCAAGGACCGCCGCCCGAAAGCCGCGCAAGGGGCTGGCGTCAGTCTCAGCAAGGTCACCCTCACCAAGAACTCACCGACGGTCTCGCTGAGCAAGCAGCAGGGAGGCAGCGCCGGCGGCGAACTCCGGGTCAATCTGAACTGGACTTCCCGGCCGCCATCTGGCGGGCTCTTCAAGCGGATGGCATCGGCCGACATCGACCTCGACCTCGCCTGCCTCTACGAGCTTTCCAACGGCAGGAAGGGCGTCGTGCAGGCCCTCGGAAACTCGTTCACCTCGCGCAACGACGGCAGCCCGATCATCTCCCTCGATGGCGACGACCGGACCGGGCAAAGCACCGAAGGCGAGAACTTGCGAATCGATCTGTCCAGGCTGCGCGAGGTCCGCCGCATCCTGGTCTTCACCTTCATCTATGAGGGCACGCCCAACTGGGCGGGGGCGAATGCCGTCGTCACCTTGTACCCGCAGGGCGGCGCCCCCATCGAGATCCACCTCGATGAGGCCGACCCCGGCGCTCGCACCTGCGCGATCGCCCTGCTGGAAAGCACGGGCACCGACCTGTCGGTTCGCCGCGAGGTCCAGTACATCAAAGGCACGCAGTCCGCCCTCGACGCCGCATACGGCTGGGGCATGTCATGGACGAAGGGCCGCAAGTAAGTGTGACCGGCGGAGATGCCATGACAAGAGCGGACACCGGCACTGACCCGGGGGAACCCGGAGCTGGCGGGTCCGGCGACGCGACGGCCGGGCTGGCATCCGCTGAGCTTCACGCCACCACATCCGATCACGCGGTCAGCGCGCAGCCAGACCAACCCGAGTTGCCCGACGAGCCCGGCCAGCCGGCCGAGGCCATGCAAGACACCGATGCGGAATCGGCGATAGAGGCCGCGCCCCCGGAGGAGCCCGCTCCCCCGGCAACACCCGCTCCCCCGGCCGAGCCCGCTCCTGCCGACGAACCCCCTGGCACCGAGGAACGTGCCCCCGCCGATCCGCTGCCGGTGAGCGAGCTTGCCGGAATCCTGCCCGCGCTCAGCGCGCTCGGCGGGCGGATGGACGACATCGCGAGCGCGACCGCTGAACTGTCCAGGCTCCGTTCCCGCGACACCGATCTGATCGCCAGGCTGCACGAGGACGTCACCAGGCTGCGCAGCGGCGAGATTGCGACCGCAATGAACCCGGTCGTGACCGGCATGATCAAGCTGCACGATCAGATGGTCAGCCTCGGCGCGCTGGACGATCCGGCCAGCCCGGTAGGTATGCTGCGCACGCAGCTTCTCCAGATCATGGAGTTGACCTGCGCCGTGACGCCGTTTACCCCGGCGCCGGGCGAGCGGTTCGACGCGTCGCACCACACAGGCGCGCGGCGAATCCCGACAACAGACGCATCGGAGGACGGGACGATCGCGAGCACGATCAAGGCCGGGTTCGCCCGCGCCGACGGCTCTGTCGTCCGTGTCGCCGAGGTTGAAGTGCACAGGCTAACGGGGTGAACGCGCAGCCCGGCAGGATGATGCGTCCGAGCATGGAGGTATTCCGTGGCTAACAAGGTCTTCGGCATCGACCTGGGGACGACGTACTCATGCATCGCGCACGTGGACGAGTACGGCCGCCCCGCCGTGATCATCAACGCCGATTCTCAGCCCACGACGCCGTCCGTGGTCTTGTTCGACTCGCCGACCGATGTGGTCGTCGGCGTGCAGGCTAAGCGCCAGGCGAGGATCCGGCCAGACGACGTCGCCTCGCTGGTCAAGCGGCACATGGGTGAGGGCGAGTGGCGATTTGCCGCTCACGGCCAGGAGTACTCGGCGTCGGCCATCTCCAGCCAGGTACTCCGCAGCCTCGCCAACGACGCCGCCCGCGCCCTCGGCCAGCCGGTCAGCGATGTGGTGATCACCGTGCCCGCGTACTTCGGTGACGAGGAGCGGAAGGCAACCAAGCTGGCGGGCGAGCTCGCCGGGCTCAACGTCATCGACATCATCAACGAGCCGACCGCGGCGGCGTTCAGCTACGGATTCGCCCAGGAAGGCTCCACGGCCCAGACGGTCCTGGTCTACGACCTAGGCGGTGGCACCTTCGATTCGACCGTCATCACGCTGGCGGACAAGAACATCAACGTGATCGCCACCGATGGCGACCACGCACTGGGCGGCGCGGACTGGGACGACCGGCTTGCGCAATACCTGTCGCAGAAGTTCCGCGAGGCGGCGCCCAATGCGGGTGACCCGCTTGATGACACCTACGGGGCGCAAGACCTGATCACCACTGCGGAGGACGTGAAGCAGGCCCTGACCGCCCGCGAGTCCGTCGACGCCCTCGTCGTGTTCGGCGCCGACCGCGCCAGCGTGACCGTCACCAGGCAGACCTTCGAGGAACTCACGAGCGCGCTCCTGGAGCGGACCATCGCCCTGACCCAGAAGGTCCTGGCTGCCGCACAGGAGAAGGGCGTCCGCGGCATCGACAAGGTCCTGCTCGTCGGCGGCATGAGCAAGATGCCGGTCGTGGCGCGGCGGCTCGCCGAGGCGATCCCCGACCTGCCGCCCGCGGAGCTGACCGACCCCGATCTGGCCGTGGCCAAGGGCGCAGCCATCTACGGCCAGAAGAAGGAGCTGGAGAACTACGTCATCTCCGACCTAGTGGCCCAGGGCAAGCTCGCCGAGGGCCAGACCATTGCCGACGCGAACCCGGTCGACCTGAGCAAGGCCGTCGCGACCACGGCTAGCGAGTACGGCCTGGCCAGCACCGCCGTGGCCGATCTGGTTCAGACCCAGGTCAGCAACGTAACCAGCCGTGGCTTCGGCGTCATCGTGATGGACAGGGAGACCAACACTGAGTACGTGGACTTCCTCGCGCACGCGAACGACTCGCTCCCGATCACCGTCTCGGAGCTTTACTACACCAACGTGGACGACCAGCGAGTCGTGCATATCCAGGTCGTGGAGCAGGCCACGAGCGTGGAGTCAGCCAGGCCGGCAGACAACAAGGTCATCATCGAGGGCCCGATCGACAACATCCCGGTCGGCTTCGCGCGCGGAACGCCGGTCGAGGTCACGTTCGCGATGGGCCGCGATCAGACGATCGAGGTGACAGCCCGCCACGCCGCGGTCGCCGATCCCCTGGTGCTGCGGATCGAGGTCGGCGTGTCGTCAAGCGCGATGCGCGAAGAAGAGCAGGCAAAGGTCGATTTGCTCAAGCAGAAGACCTGAGATATCTATCGCTTGTCGCACTGCGATTTTGTCGCTGCGGCGATGTCTGACGGTGTGCGGGGAGCTGGGCGATGAGCGGGACCGAGGTCGGCGCGTTCGATGCGACCGGCTACCGGCAGCATGTGCTTTCCACTCTGCGGGGAGCCTCCAAGCTTGACCTTTCCGACCCCTTTTTCATCGTCGACCTGCCGGTCGATGTGGACGACACCGAGCTGATCCGCGCGCGCATCACGGCGCTGGTGGGATTCTGGAACAAGGAGCGCAGCCCGAACTACAAGGCGCTTACCGCCGAGCTCGCCAAGCACCGCGCCGACCTCGAGGCGGTCCTCCTGGACCCGGCCCGGCGGGCAGAGTGCGCCGCACAGGTCAGGGCCGCAAGGGCAACTGCCGACGCCGACCGATACGGCGCGCTTGACTCGCTCGCCGCCAAGCTGGTCGCTCGCTATCAGGGACTCCCGCGCTCCAGGCTGTCGAGCCTTGCGCGGCTCGCCAAGACCAGGGGGCTCGAGGAGGCGGCGTTCGCCGCCTGGGTGGACCGCCAGCACGTGATCGAGGACGGCGCGGATGCCGAGCCGCTCGCCGCCGGCGTGCGCGCGCAGATCCGCAGCGACCTCGACGAGTTCGGCAGGCTGACCGGCGATTCCAGCCGGTCAGCCACGCTCTGGACGTTCCTCGGCATCGCGCCGACCACGTCGGCCGAGGAGATCGCCGCCCGGCACGCGGAGCTGACCAGCGAGAACGAGCGCCGCCAGCACGACCACCTAATGACGATCGTCGCCAACCTGCTGACCTACACCCGGCAGCACCTGATGACCGGCGATGCCGCGCGCTATGCCGCCAGTCTCATCGAGGACGCGAAGGACCGGCTGCGCGACACCGTCGCCGAGAAGGTCATCGTGGACGGCGAGCTGAACGCAGCCGACTACGAGGCCTGCTTCCGCAAGGTGATCGGGTTCGGCTTCGGGCTCTCCAGCGAGCAGGCGAGGCTCGCGGTCACACGGGTCGCCACGGAACTGGGCGCGACGCTCGCGGTCGCGCCTGCCGTCGACTATCTGATCTGCCCGAACTGCAGGGAGCCGCAGCCCGCCTCCGGCCAGCAGGCCTGTCGCTACTGCGGCGCGGACGTGTACCTGCGGTGCCCTGCGTGCGGCCAGCAGGCGGAGGCGGCGGCGGTTGCCTGCCCGCACTGCGGGACCAGCTTCCGCGCCATCCAGGCGGCGGTTGATCAGCTGGCTGCTGCACGTGAGCAGCTGGCACAAGGCCGCCCGGCAGCGGCACAGGCCGCGCTAGCACCCGCTGTTGAGGCAGCGCGGAACGCTCCGGCGCTGGCCGTCGAGGTCGCGGCGGTCAGCGACGAGGTTGACCGGGTAATCGCGACCGCGCAGTCGGACTGGCGCAGCGCCGAGCGTGAGCTGGCCGGCCAGCGCCTATACGCGGCCGTGGACAGGCTATCCAGAATCGCTCGCGTGGCCGCCGACGTGGCGGGGCCGTCCGGGCAATCGGCTCCGGACCAGCTTGCCGAACTCGCCGCAAGGAAGGCGACCGTGCAGGCCGACATCGCCACCGCCAGGAAGCTGCCCGATGCGGAAAAGGAGGCCGCGCTCGGCCGGATCCTGAGCGTCGCAGCAGATTGCGGCGAGGCGATCGACATGCTGGCCGCGCTGCCCCTGGCCCCGCCGTCGGACCTGCAAGCGGAGGTAACCGCCGATGCGGTGGCACTGCGCTGGGAGCCCTCCTTGTCGCCCGGTCCCGTCTCCTACAAGATCACCCGCCTCACGACGGCGCAGGACGGCGGGCAGCCAGAGCGCCGGGTGCTTGGCACGACCAGCGCCGTCGAGTTCAACGATGCGGGTGCTCCTGGCGGCGCCATGATCGCGCATGAGGTCAGCGCCGTGTCGGGGCGGCGAACTTCGGCGGGCGCGACAACCAGGCCCGCCCTGATGCCCCGTGACGTGACCAGCCTGGCGGCGCGGGCCGATGCCTCGGGAATCACTCTTACCTGGGTGCTCCCGATCAGCCACGGGAATGTCGTGGTCGAGCGCGAGGTCGACCCGCAGGCCGGTCTGAGCCTGCCGCTGCGCCGCGCCCGCGCCGACGGGCAGTCGTGGCGAGACACCAGTCCGGCAACTGGGGTGGAGTTCAGCTACCACGTCTACGCCGAGTACCGGGACGCCGACGGCGTGATGATCCGTACCCCGGGCGCTACGATCCGGGCCAAGGTCGCGCCGCGGCCAAAGCCGGTCAGCGAGCTCTGGGCCACCACCAGCGCGGGCCACACGACGATCGGATGGGTCAGGCCGGCCAGCGGCGAGGTGCGGATCTACGCCGCCGACGCTGCACTCGCCGCGCCCGATACGGAGGTGGATCTCGCCGAGCTTGCCCACCGCGGCCGGTACGTCGGAGCGGGCCAGCGCCGCGTCGTCGACGAGAACGCGGGCCGCAGACTCGTCACCTACACCTCAGTGACAGTGGACGGCGGCCAGGCCGTGGCCGGGCCATCGGTCGCGCACCTGCCCGTCGCCGCGCCGAGCAACGCGGCCGTGACAGACAGCGGCTCCGAGCTGCTGCTCACGTTCACCCTCCCGGGCGGCGTGACCGAGGCGGTCGTGGCTGGCCGCCGCGACGCGATGCCGGCCGGGCCTGCCGATCCGGCGGCCCAGACCTGGAGCGTCGCGCCGGAAGACGGGCTCGGCTGGTACTTCAGCATCCATTCGGTGCTGCGGGACGGGTCAGCCAAGCTCGCGGCGCCGGCCGGGGCGCAGCTCAAGGCCAGGGACTCGACCCCGGTCACGGCCAGCTATACGGTCCGCCGGGCCGGCGTAGTCAGGCGGTCGATCGTCATCGAGGTGACTGCCAGCGACCCGATGCCCGACCTTGTCGTGCGCGCGAAACGGGGTGCGGTGCCGTCCGGCGCGCAGGACGGCGCCGAGGTCGGACGGATACCAGGAGGCGGCAGGACCGCCCGGCTGGAACTACCGGCCGGGGCGCTTACCCTCCCCGCTGGCCTGCGGGTCTTCCCGGCGGCAAGCCTGCCGGGACGCGAGTTCACCATCACCGACCCGGCCGAGCCAACGCTGCTGATCACCAGCTGACTCGACCACCGACGCCTTTCATGATCACGGACACTCTTCGACGTCTGCCGTGGGAAAGTGTCCGCCATCATGAAGCACAGCTCCGCGATCGCGGACCGCCCCCCGACCTCGGGCATTTCTGGTCGTCCTAACGGACAGCGCATGCATCCAACCAGCCCTGGGTGATCTGGGCGGCGGCGGCGTGGCCCGGCTGCGACGTTACGGTGAACTCCCCGTCGG
>WNFA01009415.1_pt1 | contig 11032 bp, 10 predicted proteins | sample 5400481 | NCBI WGS metagenome assembly WNFA01 (sample SAMN13153340, study PRJNA577476) | soil metagenome | isolation source: 120 cm saprolite under Douglas fir tree site 2 hole 1 replicate 2 | place: USA:California | collected 2015-04-18
AGTTGCATGGAAAGCATAAGCAGTTGCGAGAGTGGATACAAAAGCGTCCGCTAGCAGTAACAGCGGGTAGATGTATTGTTGTAGTGCTTTGTATAAGTCTTATCGCTTGGGATGCATGGTCTCGCAATATGGAGGCTATTATCATAGCAATTCCTGGGGTAAGTTTCTGGATAATACCGATACTCTGGGAGCCGCTTCATCGCAAAGGCAATGGCGGTGGATGGGATGAAGATGACAGCGGCGGTCCTGATGATAGTCCTGATAGCCCAACAGGGGACTCGGCTGATAAGTGGCTGAGGACAAGAGCAAAAACAGCAGGAAAGGGGTGAAGGATGTTAGAGCCTGGGATCGTCCGAGCAGAAGATGTAACTAAAACCATTAGCGCGATGAAAGAGAGAGGCGAGCCATTAACACTCAGGGGTATCTACGAGGCGATAGAACAGAGAGTCAGTATCGATGATATCAAGAGAATGGCAATGGTGCAGGGGATAACAATAATTTGTCCAAGTTCCAAGTTGTGGATCAGGGTTGTTCTTACCAGATCCGATACACATCTGTAGCTCGAAAAGATAAGAAAGAAGGATTTTGATGTCAGACATTAGACAAGGTGATGATCATGTGATGGGCGTGGGTCCGTCAGGTGGAGTCTATCGCGGAACACAATTTGTCCCCTACGAGACAAAACCGCGCATTCCCGTGATTGACGATGCCTACGGTCTTGCAGAAGAGTTGCATGAGGGGCAAGTCCGCAAGAGTACGGGTAGGCCATACTTTGAAGAGCATTTGCTCAAAGTAGGCAAGATAGTACAGGCGGCTGGAGGATCTGATGTGGTTATCATGGCAGCTCTCTTGCATGATGCCATTGAAGATCAACCTGATAGAGATCCTGATGGTCGTATTCGTGAGGTGTGCGGCCAAGAAGTACTTGATTTGGTCAGAGAATGCACTGAAATTGGTCCAGGCGGCGAAGACAAAGCGCCATGGATCGACCGCAAGCGTGCCTATCTAGAGCATCTCAAATCGGTCTCAGTGGGCGCTCTGCTCATCAGTGTCGCGGATAAGCTCCAGTCGGCACGGGATGACCTAAAGCCGTATGTAGAGGCGCAAGGGGACAGCTTCTACAATATCTTCAAGAAAGCTGGTGATACGCAGCGGGAACGCAAGCAGAATACGCTGTGGTTTCACCGTCAACTCGATGATGCGTTCAAGGCTCGTCTAGATGCTCTTGCTTCTGAATATGGCATTGACGATTTAGACGGAATTGCGAGATTGATTGGGAAATTCCAGGAAGTCGTTTCCTGGCTGGAGAGCCATTAAGTGATTTTGTGAAGCTCCTACCCGGCGCGATCAAACTTCGGGTGGGAGCAAGACCCTAAGTTAGTAGGGCTGGACCTGTAGGGCTGGACCTAGGATATATCAAGTCTGGCCCCTTAGCAAGCAAAGAACGAAAGTTCGAAGGAGGCCAGATTTTATTATGTCTGGAATAACAGAATCAAACGAGACACTAAGCTTAGATGATGCTTGTAATGGTCCACGTGACCAAGAGATTGTACAAACATCTCAGGCTTGGTGGCAAGCAAGGAGGTGCATCGTGACACCAGAACGAGCAGATTTCCTCGTAAGTGCCGCTTTAGCGGGTAACGAGAAGGCGCTGCAGATTGTCAATGCGATATGCGATTTAGGAAGCGAGAGGGAAGTACGTCAAGATAGCGGTGATGAGCCTGATCTGCTGCTTGGCGATGCCGAGTTCATGATGTGGCAGCAGAAGCAGGGAGGTGCAGCATGTTGATTTTGTTGATGTCAGCAAATTTTCGTGGGGTTCCCGGTGGAGGTACAGTAGATCCCAAAGCAACTCGCCAGTTCACCACTGGCGAAGGATTGGACAACGGTGCATATGAAGCGGCTGCAGAACATCCACCACACCAGCTTTGAAGATCTCTATTGGTCTAATCGAGTTGATCTGGGGTGTTTTTACTAATGTCATTCAAGTTACCACCTCCACCATAGGGATCATGTCAATGATCCTGACCGGAGGAGCAGTAGCTCTTACAAATGTGGGGGACCTCGCAAAGGCGTACCCTTGGGTTTTTACGCTTGCAATCATTATTGCGGGGGGAATACAAGTTGTTCTGCATATGAATGCACAGGTTATGTCTGGCACATGGGAGAGGCTTCGTCACATCCAGAATTTCAATATTAAGTCAAGCCATGCAATTGCTGATGTGGGGGCGACAATAACATTTAGGACAGCGCTAGGAGGGCTTGCTTTAATAGCTGATATCGTGTCTGATTCAACGTTTGTCAATCTGTACACACATAATGGCTTTGTTATCCTGATGTGGATTGTCTTCCTAACAGGATCAAGCACGATTGTCCTCTATGACGGAGCAACACGTATATGGGGCGCTATTGAAGACTTTAAAGACTATCAGGCATATCATGAAAAACATGACATGCCAAAGGAGAAGAAATAGATGCGTTATATTAGCAAACTTCACAATCCGATCTATCTCTTCATCCTTTTTGGCCTTGTGGCGTTCTTGTCAGGAACGTTCAGTGGACTTGGAACAGAGGGGATTACCTTCCTCGTCGTTGGCTCAGCGGGGGTGATTATTCTTGCCCCTGTAGCCTTCAAGGCTCTGCTGCGTCAGTGGCGTAAATTGATAGCAGGGAAGCCATCAAAGCTTGATTTTATGGCAGCTCCTAGCGGGTACAGACGGGCGCGTTATGCAGAGTCTGAGCAGGAAGCTATAGCAAAAACGGTAGTTGTTCCGACTCCCCACAGGCCACTTGTCATAGAAGAGAAGACGCAGGGAATTGATTTTGACTTTCACAATGCCTCTACTGTTGCTGTGCCACCCGAACTCATCCGGCCACAAGCGGCAAGATCACGGACAATAGAGCCTGTGAAGATGATTGATGACCCAAGTAATCCTAGGCTTAAGCTAGCATCTGATTGCATGCCGCCACTTAGTGCTGTGTTAGGTCATTCCGTCCTGGGAGTAGGAATGAGAGGCAGTGGAAAGACCAGCCTGGCAGCTCTTATGATCGAACAAATAGGAGAGCAGCCCATTCCAATGGCAATTTTCGATTACGAAGAGGACTATATTACTCTCCCGTCTGTGCTCAGAGAGATGTGTGTGATAGCTGGGTCTCCTGATTGGGGGGAAGCAGATCGCTATGGAGATGGGTACTGGGAAGTTTCTCCTGAGAACGCGGACGAGATCGGATATGAAATTTTAGAGCGCGGTTTACAGATGGTAGTCGAGATCGGCACCTATGTGAGCTTAGAGGATGCAGCCTCTGTCATGACAGGCATTATCAAAGGGATGTTTGCATGGGCAGACGATCATGATCCTGATCAGCGCGTACCGTGTTTGGTATTCCTGGATGAAGCTCAGCACTTTTTGCCACAGGACAGCTCGGTATCAAATATTGCTGGCAAGCAAGAGGCAAATGATCTGCTCAAGGCTTTTATGGATGTGAATGCACGCGGGCGCAAACGTGGTTTTACCCTTGCGGTGTTTACCCAACGCATTGCGCAGATCCGAAAGGAAGTTATTGCTGGCTCGGAGATTTACTTCTTCGGAAAGCAGACAATGGACAACGATCTGAACCGCTATGAAGACATCGTTGGCAAGAACAAGCTTGATCGTGTCGCGGTACAGACCCTTAAGGCGGGAACTTTTGCAGTGTTTGAAGGCGGCGAAATCTTCTTTACCAAGATGTACACCCGAAAGAGCGAGCATCGGGGAAAGACACCAGGACTTGAGAACGCGGTTCGGAGATATAGCAATAGATCTTCAGTCACTACTCAAAAGTTTCGCTCAGTACAAACAGCCCTACTTGATGAAGAAATCGACACTGAGTCTGGAGAAGACATTAAGAATGATGAGAGCTATCCATTTTCGCCTAGCAGACAATCTGAGATGCCTAGGACATTGACGCCTATTATCCCAGATAAAGGACGCAGAGCTGAAGACGTCGATCTCAATGCTGCTATCGCTGTCTTCAATACTGGGAAAACCAGTCGCTATGATCTTGCTAAAGTATTCGGTCTTGGTGAAAGCCAGGGGCGCAAACTCAAAGAGCTTATTGAAGCGCAAGTAGGTGAGTCGGTAGGTGGGCAGGTGGGCGGGTAGGTAAATGGTCTGAGCTTAGAATGGAGGGGTATAGGTTACCCGCCCATTCACCCAATTGACATTTTGTGGCCATACGGCACGGCCTGAGAAACTATACCGTATGGCAGCACCCAGTGGAGGGAGCCACTTCTATTCTATCATGGATGGCTCTCGAAAGGAGCCGTCTGTGAAGAAAATACCTATCCTGTCGGGGTTGTGCCTAATAGCCTTGATGCTTATGGCTTGTGGGGATCTGCAAACAGGTGTCAATTATCTGATGGCTGGGAATACGTCGTCATCAGGATCGTCAACAGATTACCGTAGTATAGCCTATCAAGACGCTGTAGATGCCGGCATTCCACCAGATTTGTTTGTACGTCAGATAAATCAGGAGAGCGGATTTAACCCGAGTGCTCAGTCTTCAGGGGGAGCGGTAGGAATTGCCCAATTCCTACCTAGCACAGCCCAGGGGCTTGGTATCAACCCATACGATCCTGTGGATGCGCTCAGAGGATCTGCACAGCTTATGAGTCGCTACTATGCCAAGTATGGAAGCTATGATAAGGCTCTAGCTGCTTATAATGCGGGTTCAGGGACACTGGAATGGGCAATAGCAAATTGTAGCTATTATGTAAATTGCTTACCAGCAGAAACGCAGCGGTATATAGCAGCAATAGATTAGTTCGTAGGAGGAAAAGAGTGAAAAATCATATTGCAAAGGTCATCACCAGCCCTTGGATACTCTTGAGCATCCTAATTATCCCGGGCGGTATATGGCTGGTCAACAACCTGTGGGTGATCACCAGTAATCTCAATAAGCCGTATGCTCTGGCAATCGTCCCGGTAGCAGTCGCAAGCGTTATTATTGGTTGGGTTATCTTCAAATTCTTTCGCACCATCGAATCATGGTGTAAACGTGCTTATCAAGCGGCTTCACAGGCCAATAAAGAGAATAATTCAGCACGGTTTTTTATCTTCGTTATTATCGTTTTTATGGTTGTCTCAGTCCTAGAGGCAGGCCCGTTTTTCAACGTCATAGAGCACGGTGCTCTCTTTGGTCTGCTCGGCTATATCACTGTGTTTGCCATCGACCTCATCGCCATTCAGAGTATGTTTGCACGCCTCGAGGCGGTCCGTATGCGTGATGAGGTTGGCGCTCGGATCTATCTGCTGGGTGTGCTAGTCTGTGCTGGTCTCTCTGCCTTTGCCAACGGCTATTCAAGCCTCAGTGGCTTCCAAGAGGCAGTTTCAGGGCAGTTGCCAGAATGGATGAATACCGTTGCGCCTTGGCTTGGTATGGGTTTTCCACTGCTCATTCTGCTCCTGTCGATCACGGCAGACTACACAGTGGACCGCACGTCCTCGAAGCTCGATGCTCAGAAGTACAAAGAGCAAGAGGATAAGCGCATCGCGGTGCTCAAAGTGAGACGTGAAAGCCAGCAAGAGATGCTTCAGATAGAGCAGGATCTTGCAGACATCACACGGACACGCAAGGCTGTTCAGAAAGGCAAAAGCGAGCGAACATTCTTCTTGGTCAGGATGCTTTTTCCTAAAGATCCTTTGAACATGCAGCAGGTAGCTAATGCTGCTCTGGAGACAATGAAACCGCAAATTCAAGCGCTCATTGATCAGAATAACGCACTACAAGAGCAGGTTGCTATCATGGCAAAACAGGGCCAACAAAGCCAAGTATTACAGCGACAAGACCGCGCTATTATCGATCATCAAATCGAAGCAATACAGACGCAAAGAGACGTTGATATGGAGGCGTTGATAAGACACATTGAAGCAGCTAGTCAGGGGAGCAATGAGGCTATTAGCGAGGAGATAACGACCGATGAAATGGAGGCTGTTGCCAGTGATACTCAGGATGGAACCGAAGAGTTAGATGAGGCGACACAAAAAGTAGTATCTGACTACCCTATCGTCTTGTCATGGCTTTCTGGAAGTGCTCGGAGCGTTTCCTTGCAAGAGGTCATGAAAGGCACTGGTCATAGTGCCCAGCGGGTTCACAAAGCGGCAAGAGATAATCTCTTTCAACGGACGAGGCGTGAGGGATATTATCGCATTGATTCCGTTGTTAATTGGCTGAAAACGGCACCATTGCCAAAGGCGAAAGATGCCAGCAAAAGCAGACCAATTACTGACGAGTTACGTCCGGTATCGAACGGACACCGAAACATCACCAAGCCGCTGGGTGAACTAGTCGAATTGAGAGTATAAAAGAAAGGAGGTGATCTCATGGTCATTGACGACAAGGAACTCAAAGTTCAGAAACAAGCAAGCGTGAACGGCACACTGTGTACCCTATATTGGCACCCTACACTCGAAACATACTTCGTGTGCAAGGATGACAAGGTGATTCACGTAGGCAGCAAAAGCAGCTCTGTATACGCACCAGACAACTACGATAGGTTGATTAAGGCGTGTTTGAATCAGCCTTGTGTAACTGTAACTATCGTAGAAAGTTCGCTAGCAGAAGTATAGAAAGAGTCAGGAACCCATGGCTAAATCCAGGGGCTTGAGAAACGGCTAGCGCAACGTAAGTTCCTGTCTAGAGGGCTCTCTTTTCGAAGAGAGCAGCAGCGATACGGGCTAAGAAATAGCGAACTCCCAGGCTCATGTGCTAGGGAAAGTAACGAAAGCATGTTTGGATGCCACCCTAGTCTAAACCACTGCCCGCCACGCCGAAGCGGACGGTCACGGACCTATGCCTGTATTGCCATCTCGAAGGGTCATTACACCCTGGTTTAGACCAGGAGTGGACCGAAATCGGTCAACAGGTTGGGACGCTCCTGCTAGAAAAGCGTTCTCTCGCAGGGGACATCAACAGAAAGGAGAGCAAGAGAGGGTGCTTACGCACAAGTCCAGCTGGCTGACAAACACGCCACTGGTCTTCCCCACACCCCATGCGTACAGGAGGCAATTCCTCCCCATGTCTGAAGCCAGGGGTCTCCTCTCTTTACGAGATGAGTAAGAAACTGACCAGCACAATCCTGTTATTTGCAGTCTTTATTGGCTTCCTCTGCTGGGGATTGTCTATGTTAATTTCCAATCTTAGTGCAACGGTAAAAGACGGAGAAAGTATTGTCTATTCATTAATGCTTCTAGGCTGCTCACTTGCCGCACTAGTAGCAATTCTGATGTTACCACGCAGAAATCAGCCTTAAAATCATTTAGAGTATCTTAATAGTAGCGGAACGATACCATATGTCTGATCAGCAGCCCACACCAGCATTAGTTATCCGCCTCGCTACGCCCGAAGATATCGAGCAGATCGATTACCTTGATAGTTTCAGCACTTCACCTACACGAGAGATCCACCGAGATCTAGACAAATACTTTGGCTCAGTCGACCCTTCTACTCATGAGCATACTCTCATTTTTCTCTTAGAGATCGATGGTTCGACTGTAGGCAAAGCCGAATTGATGCTACCTCCCCAGGACACCTCCAATGCAATTGGCTATCTCAAACGCATCGTTGTCCATCCGAACTTCCAGGGCAAAGGATTAGCCCAACAACTCCTCACACATATCATCACCTACGCTTGTAGCGAACGTAAACTAGCCGGGCTCGATCTGCACGTTTGGGAGCAGAATCTGCCCGCGATCCGCCTCTACGAAACGCTCGGCTTTGAACTGCAACATCGTGAACTCTACTATCGGCTCAAGCTCTAAAGCTCAAGAATTTGTAAATCTTCCTATCCACTTAGTTCTATTTGTGACGGACTCTTTTTTCCTTTCGTTCTAAGGACTAGACCGAGAGAATGTCTCTCCTAATATGTAAGTAATCTGTATAATAAGCTTCTCGGTACTTTGATGGGAGGTAACAGCTCACAGTCTTACGCGCAGTAGTATCATTGTGTCAGTTACCGCTACCAGTCCCAGGCTGGCACAGATAGGCGTTAGAACAGAGCACATAGATTTATGTCACAGGGATTAATACCTACACAGACGACTTTATTAGAACAAAAACGCATATTATTCAACTATAGATGGATGCGGTATTTCTTTACTGAAGATCAGTCAGCACAAAGTCGTCCGATCACCGACTTGCAACAGAGGGCTCTCTGGATTGCTCTCGCTCTCCTACTCCAATCCCCTAATGAGATTGACCATAACTACTATTCGTTCCTAGGCCCTTTGTCGTCTCTCATTCCTCTTGCGCTGTTCCTCGGTAGCTTTTACGCTATATGGATGGCGATGCGTCCGGCAAAATCACGCAAAGGGGAACAGGAAGCAACGCCACTGCAGCCACGCCTCTGGCAGCGGATTGTCCTGATCCTAACAATGATACTCACCATTGGAGGAGCTGTGGAACTCGGTTTCACCATTGTGAACAGTTTGATGCCACCACTCTTCACAAACGATGGCACATCTCTTGATACCAATGCAGCTATTTTGCTTACGCAGGGACGCAATCCTTACACTGACTCAAATATGCCAGAATTGTTGCGGCGTTTTTATATTATTCCTACCTGGACAACGCCACTACGTCAGGGGCAATTCGCCAATCGCCTCGATTATCCAAGCGACGCTGAACTGCAATCCGTTCTCAATACTTCACTCAAAGCTGGAGATGTTCCGGAATTTGAAGCGAAAACAGACTATCCGGCACTATCTTTTCTGACCCTTGTGCCCTTTGTGATGACTGGCAATTACAACGTCTTACCATTTTACCTTTTATGCTATTTATTGCTCGTCGCACTTGCCTGGAAGTTGGCACGTCCTGAAATACGCCCCTGGATACTCCTGCTAGCAATTGCCAATGTACCCATGTTATCATCCACCAGGGGAGGCAACCTCGATATCCTTTACATCCTGTTCGTCATTCTGGCCTGGTGGTTGCGCAACGAGCGCTGGAGCTCCGCTGTGTACTTCGGGCTGGCACTGGCCAGTAAACAAATTGCCTGGTACTTCATGCCCTTCTACCTGATTATGACCTGGCGCCACTACGGTTTCAAGGAAGCTATCCGCCGTATGGCTATTGCTGGCGGCCTTGGAGCACTGATCAATCTACCGTTTATCATGTGGGATTGGAAGGCCTGGTTAGATGGCATGATGGTGCCTGTCGCTGCTCCCATGTTCCCTCTTGGGGTTGGCCTAGTCAACCTGAGCGATACACACCTGCTGCCCTACTTTCCCCAGATGGTTTATACGCTACTCGAAGCTACTGCGTTGCTTCTCGCACTGGTCTGCTACTGGCGTATCTGTCGTAAGCGCCCAGAAGCCGCGATGCTTCTCGCCGTCTTACCATTGTTCTTCGCCTGGAGAAGTCTTCCGTCATACTTCTACTGCGCGGCCTTCCCTATCTTTATTGTGATGGCAGCAAAGATGGAGCCTTTCTCCCATCGTGCGCTAGTATCTGCTTGGCTACGCAAACTCGCCCAAAGTGTAGGTGTGCCGTCTCCAGTGAGCGTCTAAGTTGTGGGACTTTTGCCGAATTTAGCTTGATCACGCTATTGTTCTCGACTCTTCACCATACTTCGTGGTACAATCGACACGAGGTACTAAGTTATCACGTCGAAAGAAGAGTTTTATGTCCCAGAAAAAAGAAACAGGTGCTCAGCTTTCACAAGAAGATCATCAGCAGATAGAAGATTCGCTTTCACGCTATCACCAGATAGCCGAACGGCTGCGTAATAGCACAGATCAGGCTCAAGCCGAGGCAATTCTGACCGATATTACAGTATTGCCCACGCCGGTACAGCTTGTGCTGCTCAAAACGTTAGCCAGAGAAAATAATACCGATGCCGCTGATGTCCTGACTGCAATCCATACGCTAGGTATGCACAAAGATGTCCGGAAAGAGGCTCGTCGTGGACTCATTCGCCTTGAAGCGACAAAAACCTATTCGCAGTGGAAACCACCTACCGTTCACGCAGGATACGACTATAGCGAAGTCCGTGTGATCACATTCAGGCTCCACTACTGGTATGCAGGCATCAAAGAAGTCTTGACCAACATACTGTCTAAGCGTCGTCTCGACCAGTTCACAGACAAAGTGCGTGCTACCCTACCAGATGGTGTTACTCTGGTTGACTGCACGCTGGCAGAAGGCAAGCGCCTGATCGAGGAAGCACTCTCTGCCAACCAGTGGCATAGAAGCGCACCAGATAAAAGCTATGATCACCTGCTTCCTCTCATCAACAAGCTCATCCTGCAGGTAGCTGATCTCGGCGAGGACCGCGGTTACACCTTCATCACTCCTGAACTGGAGGAGCAGGAAGTGATTGTCAATTTCCTTGGTGCCTGGTCTTTTGGAGACTATGGATTGGCCTATGACTTGCTGACTCACGATAGTAGTATACGTGACAGCCTATCACGCGATGAGTGGATTGAACGCCTTCGCATTTGGCACCAAGAAGCACATCCCACCCGTATAAAGCTGGGATTTGTTCACGAGCGTGAGGAAGGTCAGAGTGCACTCTGGCTACCGTCCTCTGTCGGCTTGCGCTCACCTTCACGTAAAAACATTGAGGTTGGCTGGTCACTCGAGCTGAGCAACACGCCACTGAGCGGAACACTCAAAGAAACGCCCATGGGCACTACCGTCAACAAAGAGACTGGCAGGCACTGGTTCTGGACAAGCTATGCTCTTGTGCGTGAAGAGGGGGTCTGGCGTATTCAGCAGGCTACAGATGAGGGAGCGGCACTTCAAGGCTTATCCATTCACGAGTTGCAGTCACGCATCAAAGATTACCAGCAAACCACCGAAAACCTTGCCAAGCAGCAACATGCCAATATGGAGCAAGCTCTAGAAGAACTATCCCGGCGCCTCACACAGATGTTATATTTCTACGACGTGCTGCTTACCCTCCTGCCTCTGGACTACCAGATCCATCAAGAGGCCTACGCTCATGTACATCTACTAGTAGAAGACCTTGAGCGTATAGTCGTGTACCTAGAGA
>WNFA01005035.1_pt1 | contig 11030 bp, 10 predicted proteins | sample 5400481 | NCBI WGS metagenome assembly WNFA01 (sample SAMN13153340, study PRJNA577476) | soil metagenome | isolation source: 120 cm saprolite under Douglas fir tree site 2 hole 1 replicate 2 | place: USA:California | collected 2015-04-18
TCCCGACGACCACGACCAGCAGCACGATCCTCCCGCCGACGTCGCTGCCGCCGACCACGGTGCCGTGAGCCCGAGCCCGCACCGTTTCGCCTTTGTCACCGGGGGCCCCGCGAGGGGCCCCCTTTTTTTGGCTCGAGTTGTTCCTGCTTGAGATTGACGTCCCGCCGATGGGATACTGGATGACGGTCCGGCCCGGCCTCGGTTGCCGTGCACGAAGGAGGAATCAGATGAGATACGTCGTTCGAGGGCTCCTGATCACCGGGTTGATCCTCGCCACCGCCCGGCTGGGCTTCGCCAGCTGCAGCGACGACGACCCCGATGGCTCGAAGCGCGCCCAGGCGCGGTCCGACATCGCCATGTCCTGCGACTGCGCGACCGCGACCAACCACGGCGCCTACGTGAGCTGCGTCGCGGACCACGCGAACACCGAGGTCACCAACGGCGTCATCCCCAAGAGCTGCAAGGGCGCGGTCAAGAAGTGCGCCGCGCGCTCGACCTGCGGCAAGCCGGGCGCCGTCACCTGCTGCGTCACCAAGAAGGGCAGCACCAAGTGCAAGATCAAGAAGGACGCGTCGAAGTGCGCCGACGTCGGTGAGTGCGTCGGCAACTACGCGAGCTGCTGCGACGCGTGCAACGCCTCGGGTTGCGTCCCGACGACCACGACCAGCAGCACGATCCTCCCGCCGACGTCGCTGCCGCCGACCACGCTGCCGGTGCCGTGAGCCCGAGCCCGTACCGTTTCGCCTTTGTCACCGGGGGCCCCGCGAGGGGCCCCCTGTTTTTGGCTCGAATTGTTCCTGCTTGAGATTGACGTCCCGCCGATGGGATACTGGATAACGGTTCGGCCCGGCCTCGGTTGCCGTGCACGAAGGAGGAATCAGATGAGATACGTCGTTCGAGGGCTCCTGATTACCGGGTTGATCCTCGCCACCGCGCGGCTGGGCTTTGCCAGCTGTAGCGACGACGACCCCACCGGCTCCAAGCGCGCCCAGGCGCGCTCCGACATCGCCATGTCCTGCGACTGCGCGGCCGCGACCAACCACGGCGAGTACGTGAGCTGCGTCGCCAGCCACGCGAACACCGAGGTCAGCAACGGCGTGCTGCCGAAGAGCTGCAAGGGCGCGGTGAAGAAGTGCGCCGCGCGCTCGACCTGCGGCAAGACGGGCTTCGTCACCTGCTGCCTCGCGAACCAGAGCGGCCACGGCCACAGCAAGTGCAACGTCCGGAAGGCCGACGGATCATGCCAGGCCAAGGGCGGCTGCACCGGCAACTTCGCGAGCTGCTGCGACGCCTGCGCGGCGGACGGGAGCTGCAACGCCGCCACGACCACGACCAGCACCGTCGTGCCGCCGACGACCCTGCCCTGAGGGCGCGGCCGCGCGCCGCGAGAGTCCCACGGGGGCCCCACCGGGGGCCCCTTTTTTTTCGCCGTCCAGATGATAGGGGCTCGCTCCATGGCCGACACTCGCGTCGAGCGCGACAGCATGGGGGAAATGATGGTGCCCGCGAACGCCTACTATGGCGCGCAGACGGCCCGGGCGGTGGAGAACTTCCCCATCTCCGGGCTCCGCTTCCCGCGCGGCTTCATCGCCGCCCTGGGTACGATCAAGGGTGCCTGCGCACGCGTCAACGCCGGGCTCGGCCTCCTGGACGGGCGGCTCGCCGACGCGATCGCCCGCGCGGCCGCCGAGGTGGCCGAGGGGAAGCTCGACGGCGAGTTCGTGGTCGACGTCTTCCAGACCGGCTCCGGTACTTCGACCAACATGAACGCCAACGAGGTGATCGCCAACCGCGCCCTCGAGCTGCTCGGCGCCCGGCGCGGCGACAAGGCGGTCGTCCACCCGAACGACCACGTGAACATGGGGCAGAGCACCAACGACGTCTTCCCGACCGCCATCCACGTGGCCGCCTACGGCGAGATCACGCACGCCCTGCTGCCCGCGCTGCAAGAGCTGGCGGCCGCCTTCGAGGAGCGCGCGCGGGCGTTCGCCGACGTGGTGAAGGCGGGCCGCACCCACCTCCAGGACGCCGTCCCGATGACCCTCGGGCAGGAGTTCGGCGGCTATGCCAGCGTCGTCCGCCACGGCATCGCGCGCGTCGAGGCGACGCTGCCGCACCTCGCGGAGCTGCCGATCGGCGGCACGGCGCTCGGCACCGGGATCAACGCGCCGCCCGGCTTCGGGGAGAAGATCGCGGCCGAGCTGGCGCGCGTGACGGGGCTCCCCTTCGTGGTGGCGCCGGACCGCTTCGAGGCGATGCAGAACCGCGACGCGGCGGTCGAGACCTCGGGCGCGCTGCGCACGCTGGCCGTCGGTCTGATGAAGATCGCCAACGACCTGCGCCTCCTCACCTCGGGCGGGCGCACGGGCCTGAACGAGATCGAGCTGCCCGCGACGCAGCCCGGCTCGAGCATCATGCCGGGCAAGGTGAACCCGGTGATCCCCGAGGCGATGAACCAGGTCGCCGCGCTGGTCATCGGCCACGACGCGACCATCGCCATCGCGGGCATGAACGGCAACCTCGATCTCAACGTCATGATGCCGGTGATCGCCCACGCGCTCCTCGAGTCGATCGCGGTCACGGCGGCGGCCGCGCGCGTCTTCGCGCGAAAGTGCGTGACCGGCATCCGCGCCAACGTCGAGCGCTGCCGGCAGTACGCGGAGCTGACCGGTCAGCTGGTGACGGCCATCGCGCCCGTGGTGGGCTACGACCGCGCGGCCGAGCTGTTCAAGAAGGCGGTCGCGCGCGACGTACCCATCCGTCAGATCCTCGAGGAGGAGAAGGTCCTGCCCAAGGAGGAGATCGCGCGCCTCCTCGACCTGCACCAGCTCGCCCGCGGCGGCCGGGCGGGCGGACCGCGATGAGGCGCGTGCTCGCGCTCGCGGCGCTGGCCGTCGGCGCGAGCGGCTGCTTCGTCTCGCTCGGCGACCTCGGCCTCAAGCGCGGCGAACGGCCGTTGGAGGAGACCAAGCTGGAGGGCGAGGGGCGCGCGAAGATCCTCCTCCTCGAGGTGACGAACGTGATCACCGACGTGCCCACCAAGCACGCCTTCGGCCTGGTCGAGGAGGAGAGCACGGTCGCGCGCGTCCATGCCGAGCTGGCGAAGGCCGCGGAGGACGACCGCGTGAAGGCGGTCGTGCTGCGCGTCAACAGCCCGGGCGGCGGCGTCACGGCGAGCGACGAGGTGTACGGCGACATCGTACGCTTCAAGAAGGAGCGGCATGTGCCGGTGGTGGCGGCGCTCGGCGACATGGCCGCCTCGGGCGGCTACTACGTCGCGTGCGCCGCGGACCGGATCGTCGCGCATCCGACCACGGTGACGGGCTCGATCGGCGTCATCCTGACCGGGTTCAACCTCGAGGGCCTGCTCGCCAAGGTTGGCGTGCGGAACCAGACCTTCAAGGCGGGCGAGCACAAGGACCTGCTGTCGCCCTTCCGCGGCGCGACGCCCGAGGAGCGCCGCATCGTCCAGGGGATCCTGGACGGCCTCCACGCGCGCTTCGTGTCGGTCGTGCGGGAAGGGCGTCCGACGCTGGACGCGAGCCGCCTCGGCGAGCTGACCGACGGGCGCATCTTCGACGCGCCACAGGCGCTCGCGGCGGGCCTGGTCGACCAGATCGGCGACCTGCGCGCGGCGATCGAGGTTGCGAGGGCGGCGGCGGGCGTGGACAAGGCGCGCGTCGTCGCCTACCGGCGGTCGGACGAGAACCGTGAGAACATCTACTCCGCGGCGCGCGGGCTGCCGGCGCAGGTGAACGTGCTGCCGGTGGATCTCGGGGTGCTCGCGGGGAGCGGGGCGCGATTCATGTATCTCTGGGCGCCGGGGCTGGGAGACTAGGGCTTCCGAGACGGTCGCAAGAACGGTGAACGAATCAGTTCGCTGTGGATGGAGAAGGCGCTGGATGGCGCGTGGTAGGAGCTGCCGTCGCCGCCTCGCGGCTCACCCCTTCCGCGCCACCCGGAACCCGAAGCGCGGGAAGTGCACCACGATGTCTCCCAGCGCCGCATCCCGCCGCCGCACCGCGATCTCGTGCGCCGTCGAGAACACCAGCTCGCCGGCGACCGGGTCGAGCCCGTAGTCGTCGGGCGTGACCGACACGGCATCCCCGGGCTTCAGCCCGTTCGGCTCGTGAGGATCCGCCGCGGCCTCCGCCCTGGGGCGGCTCTCCTTGGCGATCGCCAGCGCCTCCGCCGGCGTCATCTCCACCCGCTCGCCGTGGCCCAGGGCGTCGACCCGGTCGCGCCAGGCGCACAGGCGGCGGAACTCGTCGACCATGGCGCTCGCCTGCGGCGCGACGCGGAGGAACCAGACCTCCTGGAAGCAGGTGGCGTCGGCCAGGCTCGGCTCGGCGCCGAGCAGGTACGGCCGGCCGTCGGCCAGCTGGGACTCGACGACGGCGAGGAGCGCGCGCACCTGCTCGCGCGCGTGAGGCCCCAGCTTCGGCATCTCGCCGAAGTCCCGTCCCGGGATCATCTTGGACCGGTCGGCGATGAAGGCGGGAGGGAGGAACTGCCAGGTCTCGGCGAACACGGTCGCGACCAGGGGCAGGAAGAGCAGGCGATCGGCCCACAGGTTCCAGGCCTGGCAGGTGCCCTCGCTGCCGCCGGGGTAGAGCGTCGGCGTCGGATGGAGCCGCTCGAGGACCGGCACGATCACCTGCGTGTCGCAGTAGACGTCGGCGCCGATCTGCAGGACGGGGATGCGCCGGTAGCCGCCGGTCAGCGGCACCAGGTCCGGCTTCGGCATGATGCTCGGCTGCTCGACCGCACGCCACTCGAGGTGCTTCATCCCGAAGATCTTCCGGATCTTCTCCGAGAACGGCGAGGCGTCGTAGTGGTGGAGGATCAGCGTGTCGGCCATGGCGTCTCCTATCGTCCGATCTCGACCGGGAGCCCGGCGTCGCGCCAGCCCGGCACGACGACGCGGCCCGTCTGGTCGCGCGCGCCGCCGAAGCCGCCGCGCACGTTGGCCACGTCGGTGAAACCCGCCTGCGCGAGCAGCTCGCAGGCGTGCTGCGAGCGCCCGCCGGCCTGGCAGCCGATCAGGAGCTTGGTCGTGCTCGGGATGCTGCGCGTGACGGTCGCGACGAAGTCCGGGTTGGGTGTCGGCCGGTGCGTGCCGGGGTCGAAGAACACGACCGGAACGTTGCGCGCGCCGGCCGGGTGGCCGGCCTCGAACTCCGCCTCGGTGCGCACGTCGAGGTAGACGGCGGCCGGGTTCGCGGTGAGCGTCGCGTGGGCCTCCGGGGGCGTGGTCTGCGGGATGTCCATCCCGGCAGCCCTAGCAGAGGTGAGGCGGGCCGCGCCATGGGCGGCCCGCCTCCACCGTCGCGCTGCCGGAGAGCGGTCGGCGCGCTAGAAGCCCAGGAACTTGAAGGTGTCGCCGTCGCGCTTCGTGACACCGCCGACCATGCCGCTCGCCTTGAGGCTCAGCTTGTTGATCCGCCGGGTCGGGTCGAGGGTGATGCTCACCTTGCGCGAGCAGCCCGGCGTCAGGGGCGTGAAGCTGGTGAGCGTCGTCCGGCCGAGCCTGGACCTGAGCAGGGTGAGGTTCGGCACGTTGGCGAAGTTCACCAGCACGCGGCACGTGTTGGGGGGCTGGGTGCAGTCGGCGTCGGTCGCGCAGGGATCGCCGACCGGCCCCGCGCTGCAGAACCCGATCGGCCCGCAGGTGCCTGCGGTCGCGCATGCGGGATCGGTCGCCACCACGGGTTTCGCAAGCGTCGGCGACACGTAGGTCAGGATGACCTCGCCAGTGCCCTTGGCGGGATAGCCGGGAAATTTGGCGGGCTGCGGAGGGATCTCGTTCGGATCGTTCGGGTTGCAGCCGGCTGTGTTCTCCACCCGGTCGCAGTAGCCGTCGCCGTCGGTGTCGGCCTCGGTGAGCGCGCCACGGCACACGCCGTTGTTGCAGGTGTCCTGCATGGTGCAGGGGTTCTGGTCGTCGCAGACGAAGCCGTTCCGCGGCACGGGGTCGTGGGTGCAGCCGCCCTGGGGGTCGCAGCCGTCGGCGGTGCAAGGATTCCCGTCGTCGCAGTTCTGTGGCAGCTCGGTCCCGGCGCACGTGCCGCCGTTGCAGGTGTCGTTGCTGGTGCACGAGTTGCCGTCGTCGCACGCGGTGCCGTCGAGCGGGGCGCCGTCGTTCACGCAGCCGCTGGTCGGGTTGCAGGAGTCCTGCGTGCAGGGGTTCTGGTCGTCGCAGTTGCGCACCGAGCCGCTGCAGGAGCCGCCCGCGCAGTGGTCGTTCACCGTGCACGCGTTGCCGTCGTCGCAGGTGGCCGTGTTGGGCGGGTGGATGCACGCGCCGGCGCCGTCGCAGTGGTCGTCGCTGCACACGTTCCCGTCGTCGGTGCACGGGGTGGTGGCCGGGTTGAAGCAGTTCCCAGCCCCCTCGTTGCAGCTGGTGTTGCACTCCGGGCCCCCGGTGCACGGGTTCCCGGCGTGCACGACGCAGCTCCCGCCGCTGCACGTGTCGGCGCCGTTGCAGAAGGTGCCGTCGTTGCACGGCGCGGCGTTGTTGGGATGGATGCAGGAGCCGGTCGCGTTGCACTTGTCGTCGGTGCACACGTTGCCGTCGTCGGTGCAGGGCGTGTTGGCCGGCGCGAAGCAGTTGTGCGCACCCTCGTTGCAGGTGGCATTGCAGTCGGGCCCGGCCGCGCACGGGTTGCCGGCGTGCACGCTGCAGCTGCCCGCGCCGCAGGTGTCGGCGCCGTTGCAGAAGACGCCGTCGTCGCAGCTCGCGCTGTTCGCCGTGTGGACGCAGCCGTTGCCGTCGGCGCCGGGCGCGTCGGGATCGCAGGAGTCGTCGGTGCAGCCGTTGCCGTCGTTGCAGTCGCTGGGGCAGAACTTCAGGTTGTCCATGATCGCGGTCTGGCTCTGGTCGCTCCCCGGGGTTTCCCACCGGAAGTAGGTGATGCCCGTGAAGCCGGCGGTCGGCAGCGTGACCACGCCGCTCGCGCCCGGCGTCAGGCTGCCTCCGCTCGACGAGGTGAAGGTGTGCGTGCCGGCATTGAGCACGAAGTCGAACTTGGCGACGCTGAAGGCCGCGCCGCCGTTGTACGTGAAGCGATAGGGCGTCGAGCAGCAGCCCGGGTGGTTCTCCAGGTCGGGCGAGCCGTTCATGTCGTTGTCCCCGAGCAGCAGGTAGAAGCCCGAGACCTCGGGGACCACCGTCATGCCGGCCTCGGTGTAGCTGAAGGCGATGCCGGAGCCGCTGTTGAAGGTGACCGTGTTGGCCGCGGCCGGGAGGGATCGGCCGGCGACGCCGAGCAGGATCAGCGCGGCGCCCATTCGAAGAACGATCCACCCACGCGACTTCATTCGACGCCTCCTTCCTGGAGACCGGCCGCCAAAGGCACTCAGGTACTGCCGGGGTTGCAGGCTAGTCAAGTAAAAAAGTGGTACACCCTGGTCGGATAGATTCCCTCGGCTCTAGGCCCTCCGGCATCCTCGGCGCGCGGCGCGGCACGCGTTTGACGAGCAGGCGAGGGACGACGCCCCGCCGCCGGGCGCGTGCGAGGCGGGCGCGGAGGGCGGCGAGCGCGTGGGACAGCGCGGGTCCGACCGACGGGAGGATCGCTTCCATGTCCGTACCGGGAGCAAGGGGAGTGCCATGGCTCCCGCCGGCAATGTCGAGCGGCCGCCGCGCGCGAGGCGGGGGCGGTGGTCCGGGGGGGCCGGACGCGTGTCCAGCATGCCGGACACGGGCCGACGGCGCCCGCGAACTTGACAGCGCGGTCGCCGGCGCGTACGAAGGGCGGGACCCCCGACAACCTTTTAACTTGACCCAGCGAGGTCAGGAAAGGTCAGCGATGCCGTACGCCGCCCGCGCGCCGCGGGATCCCGCCAACGACGCCTCCCGGCAGTACCGCGGAGGCGTTTCTGTGTCACGGGGGTGCCGGTGACCGCCAACGGCACCCGGCAGGTGATGGACGCGGTCGCCATCCAGCGCGCGCTGGTGCGCATCTCGCACGAGATCCTCGAGCGCAACAAGGGCAGCGAGGAGCTGGCGCTGATCGGCATCCGCTCGCGCGGTGTCCACCTGGCCGAGCGCATCCGCACGAAGATCGGCGAGATCGAGGGTGGCGCGCTGCCGCCCTTCGGCGTGGTCGACATCACGCTCTACCGCGACGACCTGGACCGCGGCGTGCAGAACCCCATGGTGCAGGGGACCGAAATCCCCTTCCCGGTGGACGGCCGCCGCATCCTGCTCGTCGACGACGTGCTCTTCACCGGCCGGACGGTGCGCGCCGCGATGGACGCGCTCGTGGACTTCGGCCGGCCGCAGTCGATCCAGCTCGCGGTGCTCGTCGACCGGGGACACCGCGAGCTTCCCATCCGTGCCGATTACGTGGGCAAGAACCTCCCCACCTCCCGCCGCGAGCAGGTGCAGGTCCGGCTCGCCGAGGCGGACGGTGCGGACGAGGTCGTGATCGAGAGCTGAGGAGGGCGGCCATGGGGTTCACGCAGCGTCACCTGCTCGGGCTGGAGGGCATCCCCGCGGAGGAGATCACGACCATCCTCGACACGGCGGGCTCCTTCAAGGAGATCTCGGAGCGCGACATCAAGAAAGTGCCGACGCTGCGCGGGAAGACGGTCATCAACCTCTTCTACGAGTCGAGCACGCGCACGCGGACCTCGTTCGAGATCGCGGCCAAGCGGCTCTCGGCCGACACCATCAACATCAGCGCCTCCACCTCGAGCGTGTCCAAGGGCGAGACGCTGGCCGACACGGCGCGCAACCTGGAGGCCATGCGGCCCGACGCGATCGTCGTCCGCCACCCGAACTCGGGGGCCTGCCACCTGCTCGCGCGCCACGTCTCGTGCCCGATCCTGAACGCCGGCGACGGTTGCCACGAGCATCCGACCCAGGCGCTGCTCGACCTGCTGACGATCCGGGAGCGTCACGGCCGCCTCGCGGGGCTGACCGTCGCCATCGTGGGCGACGTCCTGCACAGCCGCGTCGCGCGCTCGAACCTGCACGCGCTCCGGACGCTCGGCGCGACGGTCCGCCTGGTCGGCCCGCCGACGCTCCTCCCGCGCGAGCTGGCCGCCCTCGGGGCCGAGCTGCACACCAACCTGGCCGACGGGGTGCGCGACGCCGACGTCGTCATGATGCTCCGCATCCAGCGCGAGCGGCAGGGGGCGAATTTCTTTCCGACCCTGGACGAGTACTCGCACTACTTCTGCCTGACGGAGGACGCCGTCCGCCTGGCGAAGCCCCACGTCATCATCCTCCATCCCGGGCCGCTCAACCGCGGGCTCGAGATCGCGAGCGCGGTGGCGGACGGACCCTACTCGGTCATCATGGACCAGGTGACCAACGGGGTCGCGGTACGCATGGCGCTCCTCTACCTCCTGGTCGCGCGCAGCAAGGCCGAGGAGGCCGGCGCGGCCGACTCCCTCCCCGAGCCGGCGCTCCGGCGGACCGGGGGGCGCGCGTGAGCGGGCTCCTCCTCTCCGGCGGCACGGTGGTCGATCCGGTCGCGGGCCGGGCGGCGGCCGGCGACGTGCTGATCGACGGCGAGAGGATCGTCGCGACCGGCGCCCCAGGGACGCTCGCCGCGGGCGACGCCGAGGTGCTCGACGCGCGCGGCCTCCTCGTCCTCCCCGGCCTGGTCGACATGCACGTCCACCTCCGCGAGCCCGGCTTCGAGTACAAGGAGACGATCCAGACGGGCGTGGCGGCCGCGCTCGCGGGCGGCTTCACCTCGCTCGCGTGCATGGCGAACACCGAGCCGGTGAACGACAGCGCGGCGGTGACCCAGTACATCCTCGACCGGGCCCGCATCGCGCAGGGGGCGCGCGTGTACGCGATCGGCGCGCTCTCGCAGGGCATGAAGGGCGAGCGCCTGGCCGAGATCGGCGAGATGCGGCGCGCGGGCATCGTCGCCGTCTCCGACGACGGCCGCCCGGTGATGGACGCCGCCCTCATGCGGCGCGCCCTCGAGTACGCCTCGATGTTCGGCCTCCCCGTCATCGTGCACGAGGAGGACCGCCACCTGGCCGAGGGCGGCGCCATGAACGAAGGCGTGACCGCGCTGCGCCTCGGGCTCGGCGGCATCCCGGCCGCCGCCGAGGAGGTCATGATCGCGCGGGACGTCGCGCTCGCACGGGTGACCGGCGGCCGCCTGCACGTGGCGCACGTGAGCACCCGGGGCGCGGTGGCGCTCGTCCGCCAGGCGAAGGCCGAGGGACTGCCGGTCACGGCCGAGGCGACGCCCCACCATCTCTTCCTCACCGAGGAGGCGGTCGAGGGCTACGGCACGAACGCCAAGATGGCGCCGCCGCTGCGCACGCGCGAGGACGTGGCGGCGCTGCGCGCGGCCCTCGCCGACGGCACGATCGACGCGATCGCGACCGACCACGCCCCGCATCACACCGACGAGAAGGACGTCGAGTTCGACCACGCCGCGAACGGCGTCGTCGGCCTGGAGACGGCGCTCCCGCTGGCGCTCCGCCTGGTCGCCGAGGGCGTCCTCGACCTGCCGACGCTGGTGGCGCGCCTGACGACCGGGCCGGCGCGCATCCTGGGCCTCCCGGCCGGCACGCTCGCACCCGGCGCGGCGGCGGACGTGACGCTGGTCGATCCCGAGCGCCGCTGGCGGGTCGAGGCGCGCGCCTTCCGCTCCAAGGGCCGGAACACGCCCTTCGAGGGCTGGGACATGACGGGACGCGCGGTCGCGGTCCTGGTGGGCGGCCGGCTGGTGCACGACGAGCGGCCCGCGACCGCGCCCGCGCTGCGGAGCGCCTCGTGAAGGAGCGACCCGCGCTGCTGGCGCTCGCGGACGGCACCATCTTCCGCGGGCGCGCCTTCGGCGCCACCGGCGAGGCCGTCGGCGAGCTGGTCTTCAACACCAGCATGACGGGCTACCAGGAGATCCTGACCGACCCCTCGTACGAGGGGCAGCTGGTCGCCATGACGTATCCCGAGATCGGGAACGTCGGCGTGAACCGCGAGGACGTCGAGTCGCGCCGCCCCTTCGTGCGCGGCTTCGTGGTGCGCGAGTACCGCGAGGCGCCGTCCTCCT
>WNFA01017508.1_pt1 | contig 11028 bp, 9 predicted proteins | sample 5400481 | NCBI WGS metagenome assembly WNFA01 (sample SAMN13153340, study PRJNA577476) | soil metagenome | isolation source: 120 cm saprolite under Douglas fir tree site 2 hole 1 replicate 2 | place: USA:California | collected 2015-04-18
GCTGTTTTGGATCGCCGGCAGGTTGGGGGGTTGCAGCCGCAACTGATTCGGCAGTTTCTCCTGCCTGGGGCCCCGGAACGATATCCAGGACCACGCGATTTTCCACATCAAGAAATCGGGCCACAGTGTTTTTGATCTCTTCACCGGTAACACTCAGATAGTGGTCCAATTCCGAATCGAAAAGTCGCGGGTCAGAATCATAAAGCGCAAACTCAGCCAGGCGTTGCGCCCGATACATAGTTGATTGGCGGCCCCGGACGGTATCGTTGCAAAGAGAATTTCGCAACTTCTCCATTTCCTCGATCGAAGGACCATCGCTGGCGATTCTCTTTACCTCCTCAAAAATCTGTTGTCGGATCGTCTTCACGTCTTGACCCGGCTTCGGTAGCGCGAAGATATAGAGCGCCGAAGGACCGCGGCGTTCATCGACTCCGCCTTCAATTGAGACCACCGATTCGTCTCCCTTGACTAGTTTCTGATAAAGCCGTGAACTATCGCCATCAAAAAGTAGACTGCCCGCCAGGGACAGGGCGTAGAAGTCGCGCGTGCGCCGCTCGGGAATCTTCCACCCGAGCACAAAAGCGGGCGCCGGGGCTAACGGATCGTTAAATGTCTCTTCCCTTATCGCCACAGCCCCTGACTCCGAAACATCCACAGGCGGCGGATCAGACTGTGCCGGAATATCACTGAAATACTTGTTAACCAGATCGCGCGCCTCAGCATTATCAAAGTCGCCGACTACTGTGAGAACGGCGTTGTTAGGGGCATAGTAAATACGAAAGAACTCACGCACGTCATCGATGGTTGCGGCATCCAGATCTTCCATCGAGCCTATCGTCGAATGAGCATTGGCCTGATTCGTAAAGATCAGCTCATTCATACGGAGAAAAGCATTCACGTAGGGTTGATTGTCGTAGCGCAGACGCTTTTCTTCCTGAACAGCATTCCGCTGATTGTCGAGATTTTCCTGGGTCACTTTGAGGGATCGCATGCGATCGCTTTCAAGCCAGAAAGCCAGTGGTAGATGGTTTGCGGGCAGAGTCTCGAAGTAGTTGGTGCGTTCGGTTGAGGTTGTCCCGTTCATCGTTCCACCGGCATGGAAGATGTACTGGAAGTGGGCCGCTTTAGGAACGTTTTCGGATCCCTGAAACATCATGTGTTCAAACAAATGGGCAAAGCCCGTGCGGCCTTCTTTTTCGTTGCGCGAGCCAACGTCGTAATAGACAGCAACGGAAACCACGGGAATAGTACGGTCAGGGCTCAGGACAACCCGCAAACCATTTGCCAGCGTGAATTCTTCGATCGGTGTAGGTGGTAGTTGAAATGTCTCTGTCACTAGCTGTTCTCTTCAGTTCACCAAAGGCGTGCTCTTCCTCCGGTGAGGGAATGACGATCTGCTTTGAGGGGACGAAACCTGGAGGCAAGACAACTTGCGCCGGCGTTTCAGGGCGTTTTTTGTGCGATCAATCCGCGCAGTTCGGCTCGAAGGCGTTCAATCTCTGCGAGCTTTTGCCTTACGCGTTCAAAAAGGGCTGATTGAGTTTTGATGCCTTCGTCGATCAGGAAACCCGCCGCTTCCGCGCGACTGCGAAAAACGCCAGCTTGGACCAGTTGCTCCAGCTTGTCTTGCGCTTCCGGAGAAATCTTCACTGCCACCACATAATCGTCCTTGGCAGAGATAGCTTTCTCGATGGTCCGGCTGATGTCTCGTCCAATCGCACTCAACGACTCTGGTATTCGCGAGGCAATGTCACGGACTGATGATGCTGTACGACTACGTTCATCCCCGGTTGACTCCGTGTCGTCATCTCGCAGCATCAGATCATCCACTCTTTCGGGGGTCGGCGGTTCTTCCTTGTGGTATGGACTACTCATATGTGAAGACTCCTTTGGAATTAACAAATCAGTCTGTGCGTCTTACGATATTCCCCGAAGCTAAGTTCATTCTACGGATGGGTTGAAACAACCGTCAAGGAGCGCCTCGGTTACGGGACGGCAATAAGGCTCTGCCCGACATTCCGCGGCTAGGGTTGTCCGCTTGGCCGTCGCATTGGAACGTATGACGCGGACAAGAATTTCAAACTTGCTATTAACCAAAATTTCGTTGACTTGAGTTTCTTGTGGGCCTAATACTGCGGGCAAATCAAAATCGTAGCCTAAGAGAACTCATCGCTCTTGGCGCACCCAGAAACGATCAAAATAAATATGAGGGATTGGAATGACGCGGGCGCGGTTTCGTCGCAGACCATTGCCGCGGGCGATGGTTATATGGAGTTCACGCCCGGTGATACTGGCACTTATCGCATGTGCGGTCTGGGACATACTGACAGCAGCGCGTACTTCGCTGACATTGAGTACGCCTTCTTCATGGGTGGTTCGGGTGACCTGTATATCTACGAGTCAGGAACTGATCGCGGCTACAACGGTGTTTATGCTGCTTCCGACCGTTTGAAAGTGGCAGTCGAAGGCGGCGTGGTGAAGTACTACCGCAATGGTTCACTGGTTTATACGAGCACGGTGACGCCGCAGTATCCCTTGCAGGTGGATACTTCGCTTAACACGGTCAACTCATACCTCGGCAATGTGGTCATCACCAACTCGTCACTTGGAAACGTCAACTGGCTGGTGACGGACCAACTGGGCACGCCGCGAATGGTGTTTGACCAGACGGGCAGTTGTGAAGCGGCATGATTATTTGCCGTTTGGTGAAGAGGTCTACGGCGGCGCCAGGAACTCAGCAATGGGGTATAGCGCAGTGGATGGGTGCGTCAGAAGTTCACTCAACAGGAACGAGACAACGAGACTGGGTTGGACTACATGCACGCGCGCTACTTTCAAGACAAAAGAGCTGCGCAAAGAACCGGCCCTTGGCTCGATCAGAATCAAGCCCCGCGATTGTGAGCGATGAAGGCTTCGAGCAATGTAGAAGTGAGGATTCTCTGCATGCAGGATTGACCAGTCACGCCGCATTTAGTCCTATTTCTAGATGACGCAAGACTCACGTGTTCCGGGAAAAGGAAGCGCAGTCATCTTCCGGCGCAACCTTGCCCGCATTAGCGGCATCCGTTATATTGCAAATGCCGCTCTAGCTGTCGCCAGGCCGGCTTCGGGTTGGTGAATTCTGGTAAAGAAATTTCGAGGATTTTTGTAGTGAAAAAAATTCTGTCCAACGTTGTTCTCACGTTACTAGTTCTGACTCTAATCGTTCCCGGTTTCATATTTGCCCAGCAACGGGTCCAGACACCCTCAAGGAGTACGTCGTCTAGCACAACTTCTCCTGCTCCCGGGTATCCCGGACGAAAATCTGCGCGCGCCAATGCAGGCAACGCAACCGCCGTGGTCGAACGCGACTTCGATGACGCATTGAGGTTAATTCAAGAGCAATATATCGATGGAAAGAAGCTTGACTACAACAACGTCTTCAAGTCTACGATCATTGGAATGTTGCGTTCCCTCGATCCTCATTCCAACTACTACGACCGTGAAGAGTTTGACGAACTAAAAACCGATCAGCGTTCGGAATATTTCGGCATCGGCGCCTCAATCCAGAACTACAACTACGGCGACCAGATGGAGACTTTTATCACGGCGACCTTTGCCAACTCTCCCGCTGGTCGTGCCGGCCTTCGCTTTGGCGATCGTATCCTGGAAGTCGACGGCGTGAAGATGTCCGGCAAGACCTCGCTCGAGGTGCGCGACAAGATCAGGGGGCCACGAGGATCGACTGTCAAGCTCACGCTCGAGCGTGCCGCAGACAAACGCACTCAGAAGATTGATATTACCCGCGATGCAGTCCCTCAGCCTTCAATTCCTGACGCTTACATGTTGAAGCCCGGTGTCGGCTATATCGACATGACACGCGGATTTAATTACACAACTACTGACGAATTGCAGGATGCGCTCGAGCGCTTGCACGCGAAGGGCATGAATTCGCTTGTGTTGGACTTGAGAAATAACCCAGGCGGTTTTCTGGACCAGGCAATCCATGTTGCCGAAGTTTTTCTGAAGAATGGTCAGTTGATACTCACCCAAAAGGGACGCAACGGATTCCGAGACAATACCTATGAATCGCGAAACAGTTCTCCCGACCTGACTCCACTGGTCATTTTGATCAACGAAAACACAGCATCGGCCTCGGAGATCGTCGCAGGAGCTATGCAAGATCATGATCGGGCATTGATTGTCGGTCAAACCAGTTTTGGCAAGGGGCTCGTGCAGAGCATCATCCCACTTGAGTATGGCGCCGGTCTTACGTTGACTTCGGCAAAGTATTACACGCCTTCAGGACGATTAATTCAGCGTGATTATTCAAACGGCGGCCTTTATGACTACTACCTTCATGGAGGCATGAACCGGCTGAATAAAAAGGGCGAGGCGGTGAAACCGGCTGGGCCCGAGAAGAAGACCGACACCGGTCGCGCAGTCTTTGGTGGAGGCGGTATCTCGCCCGACGAGAGCATCAAGCCACGAACTATGAATTTAACTCAGCGCCGCCTATTGAGTCCTACTTTTAACTTTGCGCGTGAGTTGGTAAACGGCCGGATCCGGGGCTTTGACTCCTATAGAGTGCAACATGATATCGATTTTCTCCACGAACTGAAGCCGGATGATCTACAAGTTACCGACGCGCTCTTTAAAGCCTTCAAAGATTTTGCCGCTGACGATCCTTCACTCAAGTTACCGGAGGTGCTGTTGGACCACAATCGCTCCTTCATCGAACTCGAGTTGCGTTTCAATATCGTTACCGCGGCATACGGGCGGGTCGTAGCAGATAGAGTTTTTATCACGACTGATGATCCGCAAGTCGCGAAAGCGGTTGACGTTTTGCCCAAAGCTCGTGACCTGGCGATGGGCGGTGCTCATGCGTCCGTTCAGCCATAACGAACCAATAAATTCATAAGCCAGGGGCCGCGCAAATCGCGGCCCCTTTTTTATGTGCCGAAAGTCCATTCAGTCGCGTGTTTCAAGCATAAGACAGAGTCTTGCGTCTAAAACCCTTGTATGATACGTTTGGTCTCGTGCCGGAATGAGGAGCTGACGATGAATCGACCAGCAAAAGCTCTCGTGAATACTGAAGAACTCGGTCGCGCCATCCGCCGCAGACGAGAAGAAGCTGACAACATTGCCCGACTTACATCGTGGCTTGACGTTCCGATGGAACGAATTCTTGGCGGACGTCGCTCACAATCGGAAGACTCCGAGGCCGTCGTTTATTATCCGGAAGAACCTATCCCGGAAATCGTCGAGGCCCATCTCAGAGCCGATCGGAATCTAACTCCGGAAACGGCCGCTGCACTCTCAGAGTTGTTTCGCGTGGCTTATACCCAATTTAGCCGGAGTGGCCAGGACAAAGTCTCGAAGAAGCGGCGTTAAGTTTGTGTGGCCCCAACCTGTACCCTCATCTCGTTTATAATTAACACGTGGCTCTTTACGAATTGCCTCCGGGTGAAAAATGGCGAAACTATGAAATGAAGGCTCTCGGATTGCGGGATTTTGCGCGCGTGCGTATTGACTTGCCTCTCAATCCGTTTCTTCTCGCCCGCTTCGCGAATTTGATCGTGCTTCGATTTGACCAAATCGAGGGTCTCAGCGCGACAGCTCGAGAACATCTGCTCGGTCCCGCGGCAGAAGAGTGGTCAGGCGGCGCCTGCTCTTTGCCAAACGGTATGAAACTGGTGATTCTCAATCCTCAGCACGGAAGGGCACGCACAAATGCCACTCTGATGGAAGAAATCTGCCACGTATTTCTTGGCCACACGCCCAACCGCCTTTCGATAGTCGCCAAAGACGCTCGGGGAAGAATGATGGCGCGCGACTACCGCAAGGCAGACGAAGAGGCGGCTTACGGTGTGGGTGCTGCTGGGCTGGTTCCCTTTGAGTCCTTGAAAAAATTGATCCACGAAGGAAAGAGCTCGAATGATATTGCGCAACACTTTCGCGTTAGCCGCGAGCTGGTTGAGTATCGTTTGAAAGTTACGCGACTCTGGAACGAGTATAAGGCGGCACACTGATGGGACAAGATGCTGGGCTTGGTTGATACTTTCCCAGTTTAGCCAAACTGCATTAAGTACCTTTAGTTGAACCCTTCGTTGTTTAGCTGGGAACACATATAATCAATTAGGCCTACTATTGTTCCAGGCGGCAACCTACCAAAACGGATTTATGACTGAACAACTAAAAGATGCACCGGCGCACGGTCTGACCACGATAGATAAACTGCGCATGCTGCTCGACATTAGCAAGAAAATCAGTCGCTCTTTGGACCTGCAAGAAGTCCTTAATCAGGTAATGGACACACTCGATTCACTCATTCCTTATGACGCGGCAGGCATTTTTGTATTGCACTGTGTGGATAAGGCGCTGCTTCCCGAAGGCGAGGAGCCCTGTACGTTCAAAGCCGAGGCAGTCAGGGGTTACGATATCGATGAACTGTCCGATTTACACCTCAAACTAGGCGAAGGGTTTATTGGACAGGTGGCCGTGCGTGGCGAGCCAATCATCTCTCATGATGTCCTTAATGACCCCGTTTATATCAACGCCCGTGGCAAGACGCGTTCAGAAATGGTTGCGCCCATCATCTCCAATGAGGAAGTAATCGGCGTTTTCGACCTGGAATCTGATGAGCTCAATGCCTATTCGGAAGACGATTTGGAAGTGTTAATGATGCTGGCTTCGCAGGTGGCAATCATCATCGAGAAAGTAATGCTTCACGAGCAGTTGATTGAGAAGAAACGGCTGCAAGGTCAACTCGAAGTCGCGCGTCAAGTGCAGTTGGAGTTGCTTCCGCCTAGTGATCCGCAGTTACCTGGGTACGACATCAGCGCCTATAATTTTCCTACGGAAGAGGTTTCCGGCGACTATTATGATTCGGTCGCGATCTACGATGACCAGCTAGCCATCGTCATTGCGGACGTGTCCGGCAAGGGGGTCCCTGCTGCCCTCCTGATGGCTTTTCTGCGCGCCAGTTTGCGAGCGGCTACGCACGTCGGTTACGCGACGCATATTTCCATGGCCAAGGTCAATTACTTGCTGTGGGAATCAATTGAGAGAAATCAGTTTGTCACTGCTTTTTACGGAATTCTCGATGCTGCTAATAGGACTCTTTCCTACTCGAACGCCGGGCACAATCCTCCGTTGCTGATCAACGAGAAGGGGGAACCTCGATTCATCGAGCGCGGTGGCCTTCCGCTGGGTATGTTCAGAGAGACCAGGTATTACGAGTACTTCCTCTCCCTCGAACCCGGAGAAATGCTTGTGCTCTACACGGACGGTGCGACCGAGGCTTTGAATCCGGCGGGAGAGGAATTTGGTCGGGATCGTCTGGCCGAAGTAGTCAAAGCTGCTTGCACTTTGACTGCCCGGGAGGTAATAGCTAGCCTCGAAAGGGAAGTTCTAGAATGGACTGACGGGCTGGGGGCCACCGATGACGTTACTTTTTTCGTAATCAAAGCTCTTAAATAAGGCGAACGCGGGAGACCTTTACGTCTCCCGCGTTGCCAATTCTGCATTCATTTGTGATTCTTAGTGTGCCGTCAGCGAACAGTGCGCGTGGTCGCCTCCGGGCGCAAGTGACGCACGGTAGTCACCAAAATGGAACTCAGCTTCGGCCTCCGATAAAGCATAGACATCGAAGCCATATGCATCGAGATAATCTGCCAAATCATCGGGGGAAAGAAGATAAACGGAGGGGAAGTAACCCGCTTCGACACGAATTTCCAGCAGGCGCTCGATAACTTCAAGTGGGGCAAAGCATCTAACAGGATCTCTGTAGGTTGCCATGATTCCAGCGCCTTTCTTATCAAATTTGACCCGGTCCGCTTGGCGCCGTGTCCTTAAGAACGATCACTTTGATGTACGTCAGACGTTTCGAGTTTGTTCTTTGGCAAAGAATCTTTTCTCGACAGCGCTTGCTTGCTTCTTTGACGCGGTAAAACTCCAAAAAGTTCAGATGAAAAATGAGTAACGAACAACCTATTACTGCAGACCAGCCTTCTGCCGGTCCTCCGCCGCCAAACTTTATCGCTGTGTTACGGCAAATGTTGCGTGCCTCGGACAAGGTCAGCGATCTAATCTTCAGTCCGGGCCGACCGCCGCAAATTGAGTTGACGGGAAGACTACAGCCCGTTCGAATCGGCGGTCTGGAAATGCTAACACCTGCCCATACGGCGGGGATCGCGAAGCTGATAATCGGAAATCAGCAAACAGCCACTGAAAGCCTGGAAAAGAATGGCTCCGCCGATCTGTCGTTCAGCGCACCCGGTGAAGCGCGCTTTCGTGTAAATATTTTTAGACAGCGTGGAACACACGCCATCATTATGCGCGTCATTCCAATGAATCCTCCTCGGTTTGAGGACTTCAACCTGCCTGACGAGCTAAAAGAGATCATCGACCTAAAAAATGGCGTAGTCCTGGTAACCGGACCAACGGGGAGCGGCAAGAGTTCGACGCTCGCGGCAATAATCGACTTGATTAATGAGACGCATTATTACCACATAGTAACGATCGAGGACCCGATAGAGTTTTTGCACAAGCACAAGAACTCCACGATCCACCAGCGCGAGCTGCACTCCGACACTCCCAGTTTTTCTATTGCCCTGCGGGCAGCGTTGCGGCAGGCGCCCAAAGTTATTTTGGTAGGTGAAATGCGTGATCGAGAGACCATCGAAGTGGCGCTGGAAGCCGCTGAAACCGGTCACCTGGTGTTGTCAACGCTGCATACCATCGACGCGGCGAAAACCGTGGATCGCATCATTGGCGTCTTCCCAAAGAACGAGGAAAGCGCCATTCGTACTCGCATTGCACAGTCGTTTCGCTACATAGTTTCCCAACGATTGATTCCACGGGCCGATGACAAAGGACGAGTGGCAGCGATTGAGATCTTGAAGTCGACGATGCGCACCAGGGAGTACATTGAAAAAGGCGAGTCGGATGGCAAGTCACTAATCGATGCGATGGAGCAGGGCGATCAGGAAGGAATGCAGACCTTCGACACTGTGATCGAGCAACTAATTCGCAGCGGTGTCGTCAGCATGGAAGGAGCAATGCCTTATGCTAGTAATGCCAACAACCTGCTACTTAGAGTTTCAGATCTGAGAGGTGCACCACCTCCACCAAAGCCCGAGCCAGCTAAAGAAGAGGGTTCAATGCTCGATATGATCGAACACTAAGGCGAAAAATCTTCTCCCCGTGCCTGAATATTTCACCCGTGTTTTGCCATGATCGACACAGTCGAGTAGATTTTTCGCTATGTTCTCGAAAGTGCGCAGGCTTCTATATAGCTTGATAATTCTATCAAGCGTCATATTTTCCCCCGGGTTAAGCTTCGGCAACTTGATCGAAGATGACATTCGCATCGAATTGCCTCCCGATGGCCACGTGCGAGTTGAGAACCGGTTCGGCAGCGTTTCTGCCGAAGTGTGGAGCAACAAGTACGTGTCCTTATCGGCGACAGTCGAGGGCAGTTCATTGAGATCTAAGCGGTCGCCCATCGTGATCGACAATCGTGGCAAACTTCTTTCAATCTCCGTAGTACGAACTCCCCCCGATCCTGTCGCTGCTATCCACCTTACCGTAAAGGTTCCCGACACTTCCTATCTTGAGATAGTGACAACCGATGGTGGCATAGTCATGCGCGGACTGTCCGCGAGTGCCTCATTGCGGTCGGGCTCGGGGGATATTGAAACAGTGCTCCCGGCCGCCGTAAGCACCAACATAAGCGCGCGGTCGGCACGTGGAACTATCAGATCAGGACTGATAGCGACGCCGTCAAGCGACGGACATTCCCTGTTAGCCCGTCTGGGAAGTGCCTCCAGAAATTTGGAAGCCGAAACGGACTCCGGTCAAATCCTCCTTTCAGAGGGAGCAGGAAATGCAGTGGCAGAAAAAGCTGAGGCGAAACAGCCGGAGCTGGCTGGCGCAGATAATAACTCAAAAGCTGCGGGCACTCCTGCCAGTAAGACGGAGATCGGAGAGATCAGTGAGGGAGACGTCATACGCGTCGATTCGCAATTGGTCACGCTTAATATGAGTGTTATTGATCGAGGCACAAACCGCGGCCTTGTGGGACTGGCTCGATCAGACTTCAGGCTCTTTGAGGACGGAAAAGAACAAACCATTGTCCAGTTTGAGTCGTCTGCCGCTCCTTTCGATTTGGTTTTATTGATTGATTTATCGGGTTCGACTCGAGACGTAGTGAAACTGATTCGTGCTTCTGCGCTTCGGTTCATAGATGCGGCACGTCCGTCGGATCGAATCGCCGTGATCACTTTTGCCGGCGAGGCGACGATTGTTTCCGGGTTAACCGCCGACAGGGACCAATTGCGCCGGAGAGTAAATGCAATTGAGACTGCTCGAGGTGATACAAAGCTTTACGACGCAATCGAATTTGCCATGCAAGAGGTGATGAAGGACTCAAAGAAGTCGCGGCGCACAGCCATTGTGCTAATGAGTGACGGTCTGGATGGCACGATTCCTGGAGTTAATGGTCAACACGGCTCGCAACGCCCTTACCAGGAGGTGCTCAATCACATTCAGGAATTTGACGGCGTTCTGTACACGTTGTGGCTGAATACGGAGTATGAATCTCTAAGTCCGCTCGATACTCAGCCGGAAGCTTTCGATGCCGGCCACGATCGCATGAAAGAGATGGCGGACGTGGGCGGTGGCATGTTCTACGAGGTCGAACGTTTGGAAGATCTTGCGGGCGCTTATGAACAAGTGGTCGCCGATCTGGGAACGGTCTATAGCCTGGCGTATCAACCCGCAAACAAAACACGAGATGGCAAATGGAGGGCGATTCGTATCGGCGTCGCTCGCTCTAATGCAGTGGCTCGCGGTAAACGTGGATACTATGCAAACTAGATATTTCGGCCGGTTTCGAAATAACTTGAAAAAGAAGCATAGTCTTATTCTGCCCTGCCTGGTCCTGGTCTCGCTTTTCACCAGCAGTAGTGCTCAAAGCCAGGAACCTTCCGAGACGGTGCGCATCGAATCGGATCTCGTTGATCTCAAGATCAATGTGCTTGGTCT
>WNFA01019922.1_pt1 | contig 11028 bp, 11 predicted proteins | sample 5400481 | NCBI WGS metagenome assembly WNFA01 (sample SAMN13153340, study PRJNA577476) | soil metagenome | isolation source: 120 cm saprolite under Douglas fir tree site 2 hole 1 replicate 2 | place: USA:California | collected 2015-04-18
GCCGCAAGCGGACAAGAAGATTCCTGCCGCGGCGCCGCCAACGAATGCGAAGACCACTTTTGCGGCCAAACAAATGGACAAGAGATATCCTCCGCCGAGCCCATTCATCAAGCCCCCACCAAAGTGAAACGCCCGCAGTGCCGAGGCGCCTGTTGCTGGCGTTCTGAACGACCGCCTTTCACTTTCCCACGCACCTTCACGCAAGTCACAGATTTCAACGAAACGGAGAAACAACCGAAGCCTAGGGGTGTCGCGTTTCGATTCTGGTGTACCTGGAGAGGGAACGAGTGGCCGCCCAGGGTGGAAATCTCCTATGATGGAGTATTGAGGGGCGCGCATCACGATTCCAATGAAACGACTGATTGAATGTGTGCCGAATTTTTCCGAGGGACGTGATCCAGCCAAGGTCGCTGCGATTGTCGCGGCCATGAGCAGCGTCGCGGGCGTCTACGTGCTTGACCGCAAGATGGATGCCGATCACAACCGTAGCGTTGTCACCTTGGCCGGAGAGCCGGATTCCGTCGCAGAAGCGGTCTTAGGCGGAGTTGGCAAGGCGATGGAGTTGATCGACCTCACCAGGCATAACGGCGCACATCCTCGGGTGGGCGCGACCGATGTAGTGCCATTTATTCCCATTGAAGGGGTCACGCTCGAAGACTGCGTTGCGCTGGCGCGGCGCGTCGGTAACGAGATCTGGTCACGTTACCGAATTCCGGTGTTCTTCTACGAAGCGGCGGCGACACGGCCCGACCGCGTCAATCTCGAAAATATCCGCCGCGGGCAGTTCGAAGGGTTGCGCGCAGAAATGAAGCACAATCACGACCGCCAGCCGGACGTGGGAGAGCCGAAACTGCATCCCACGGCAGGAGTGACCGTCGTGGGCGCGCGGAAGTTTCTCATCGCTTACAACGTCAACCTCAATACGCCGGATGTTGGCATAGCGAACAAGATTGCCAAAGCTATCCGCTTCTCCTCCGGTGGACTGCGCTACGTCAAGTCGATGGGCGTGGAACTAAAGGCGCGGAACCTGGCGCAGGTTTCCATCAACCTGACCGATTTCGAGCAGACTCCAATGCATCGCGTCTACGAAATCGTGAAGCGCGAAGCGGCGCGCTACGGCGTGTTGCCGGTAGGAAGTGAAATAGTCGGCCTGGTCCCCAAAAAAGCCATCGAAATGGCAGCAGACTTTTTCCTGCAGTTGGAGAATTTCTCGCCGGAGCAAGTGTTCGAAAACAAGCTGGCCGCGGCGCTGGGCGGTGCGCCGTTGCCTGCAAGTGGAGAGGGAAAACTCGCGAGCCTTGCGCGGCCATTTCTCGATGCCGTGGCGGCGCCGGTGGCCACGCCGGGAGGCGGGAGTGTCTCGGCCTTCGCCGGCGCGCTGGCGGCTTCTCTTGGACAAATGGTTGCCGGACTCTCGCGCAAGAAAAAATCGCAAGCCGGATTTGTCGATCGACTTTCCGAGGCCCTCGACGCACTGGGCGGAGACGCCAGCGAGCTTGCTGCTTCGATTGACCGCGACGCGGCGGCTTACGATGCCGTAATCGCGGCGTTCAAACTGCCTGCGGTCGACGCGCAGGAAACGTCACGGCGAGAGGAAGCCATTCAGAAGGCCGCGCGCGGCGCGGCGGAGGTTCCTCTCACGGTGGCGGAGCGTGCCGTTGCGCTTTTCGAACGCCTCGGACAACTGGAGACTATCGCCGCCGCATCCATGCGCTCAGACTTGGAGGTGGCGCGCTTGATGGCCACTGCCGGAGCGCGTGGGGCGCTCGCGAATGTCGAGATCAATCTCGACGGCATTAAAGACGCGGCCTATGTGGATCAAATGCGAGTGAAAGTAGCTATGCTGAGTGAGCGCCTGCAAAGGGCCCCGCAAACAGCAAAAGCGTAACCGCAACTCTCACTCAGCACTCGGAAAGGAGTCTCGCATGAGACTGACAGCGGAATCAGGCGTAAATCTGGCTTCGGTATTCTCCCTGCCCCACAAATTGGCGGCTGTTCTTGTCCTATTGGCGCTGGCCCTGGCTCTGCCGAAGCCTGCCCGCGCCGGCCGACTCGGCGCGGACATGATCGGCCTGTTCCCCAAAGACGTGGGGGAATTTGCCTATGCCGACCTGAAGAAGGCCCGCACGCTGAAATGGTTTCCGCAACTGCAAGAGCAGGTGCTGCCCGATCGTTTCCGGCAATTTGAGAAGTTTCTTGCCTCTGCGGGGGTTGACCCGAATACGCAGGTCGACGAGATTGCTTGGGCCCTGGTGGCGGAAGGCATGAATGCGAAAAGCGAAGGAACCGGATCAGACGTGCTTCCGGCCGGCGAACAGATCGCCGGCATCGCGCTCGGCAACTTCACTCCCGATTCGACTGAAGCATACTTCAAAAGGCAAAAGCTGCCGACTTTCAAAGCCCGCGGTTACACCTTGTACGCCTTCGGTACCGGGGCGGGCGCCAACGACCTCTTCTTCTTATTCATTGATTCAAGCACCGCAGCGTTTGGACATCGCAGCGTGCTGGAAAGAATGATCGAGATTCGGTTCGGGGGCGAAGATAGCCTGTTGCGCAATGAAAAGCTCTTCCCGCTGATCAACGAAGCCAACGGGAGTGGCGTAGTCTGGATGGTCACCAATCCGGCGTACACCAGGCTTGCGATCCGGCAGCTCGCTCCGGAGATCGAGCAGTTTCCCGAAGCCGCCAAGCTCGTAACCCGGATGCAGAATTCGATTATCAATGTGGAGACAAGCAGCGGGCTGGACGCAAAAATTCAGGCCATCTGTGGATCGACCGAGGATGCCAACACGCTCGGGCAACTGCTGCAGGCGGGTTTCCTGTATAAGCGCTACCAGGCGCAAAAAGATAACCCGGAGCTCGCTCAGCTACTCGACCAGGCGCGCGTCACTCCTGCAGGCGACCGCGTCACGTTGAGGATGTCCCTCAGCGACGATCAGATGACCTCGCTCATCAAGCACAACACTTTCGCTTTCAAAATGTAGATTTTTTGAACAATGCTCCACGAATGTTTCGGGAGAGCCTGACTCTCAATCGATTCCGGCTTTTTTCTCTTCCGTGTTTCTTTACACGATGTGAGGAGCACGGCCCAAATATTTCGTGAGCCGCGTCACGGTCCTGCCGCCCTTCGCTTCATACTGAACGCGGTCGATACCGCTCAGAACGCTTCCAGCCGAGGACCATATTCCCAACCCTTGTGCCATGCCCGCAATCCGGTCCAGACCGACGGCGGGAGCCGCTCCTCCTTGGTACGCCAGCGCGACTTCGATCCGGTCGGCGTATCGCGTCAGGGTTACTTCCAAATGCGGGTGATTTCCGGCCAGATGTTCAAAGGCTTCCTGGCAAGCGGAGACGATTGCCTTTTGCATCTGCACGACCGCCTCGATTCCGAGCCCGGCCGCATCGGCGAGGTAACGAGCCGCGCCGCCGACAGCCGCCGCCAGTCGCTCATCGGGGTCGACCTGCAATTCAATGATTTTTGAATCAATTCGCACGGACATTCGCTAAGGGGACATCACATGCTTCCCGGCAGTCGGGGCAGTAGTATAAGCCGTCCGCGCACAGCTTGACGTTTTGCTGCCCCTTGCAAATGGTGCAGTACTTTTCACACGTACAGTAGTTTTCCGCCCTATCACACTGCATACAAACAACAGGACCGGACATGGCAGCCTCCTGGAAAACTGTACCTGACGCGGGTGGAAAGCGGCAAGGCGAACATCGGCGGCCGGCGGCGATTCTGCAACTGCGCGACAGTGCGCGTTGCTCTTGAGCGATTGCGAATCCTTCGTGTCACGGAAAAGGCCAATAATCCGGTAGTGGTACAGTTTCAGCGAAAACCAAAAATTGCACATAAAACAGAAGCAGTGAAGACGATGGCCAACTCAACGGCTCCCGTTATTTTGATGAGTTTGAGCCTCTTCGGCGTGGGATTCTTCACTCTGAAAATCCGACACACAAGCGCGGGATAAGTAAAGAACAGGAATCCCCAGCCACCCACCCAGACAACACCTAGGGCGTACAGTTGCGCCTGTGAGATCATGCCGCTGCCTCAGTTTGCATTCTCTCCAATAATCCCACCAACTCTTCTAGGTTCCAAACATGGTCTGCTATTCCTGCTTCCATCGCGGGGGTAACGCGTAAAGTTTGATGGACGCGGCAGAAATTGTAGTGCATGTAGTGAAGGGCAATCGCGTGACCGTGATTCTCCACCTTCTTTGAGAACGCATTGGTTAGTCGCGTGAAACGCCGCATCTGCATCCGCATGGTGAGGTTCTGGCGTTCGACGAAACTGGTAGAAATATCTTTGGGCCTAGGATTCCCGGTAATTGCTATGGAGCGGGATCCAATGCACTCCGCAGGGCTGTAGCGCGTTTCTGATTCCGAATCATTCCCGTAGAGCTTGACCAGCATCGCGTAGTCAATCTCAGAACCAAATGCCGATTCCACCGCTTGCAAATAGACGCGGTGGCCATCCGTAGTCAGTTGCACGCGATTTGCGAGCCGCCCAGCCAGATCGTGCATGAATTCATAAGCTGTGCCAGCGCCCCGCGTCCCGATGGCCCACGTTACGACGAGCTTGGTATCGGCGCATAGCGCAACCCACGTCCAAACATCCCCGAAACCAAACTGCCCGCGCTTGTCGGCTGGCACATTCTTGTCCTTCGCATAGCAGAAGCTCCAAATCTCATCGCATTGAATCCGCTTGCAGGTCAGATTTCGCAGCGCCTTATCCTGGTATTCAGAGCAGGCTTTGCCGAGATCGGCTAACAGTTTGAGAATCGTGACCTTTGACGCGCCAGTCATGCGCGAGGTGGCGCGGAGAGAATTCCCCTCAACGATTGCTGAGACTATCTGTGCCCGCTTCGCTGTTGTGAGCTTGTTCATAATGTCAGAATTATGCCAAAGCGCTTGGCATATGTCAAGAGAAAAATAAAGTAGGCGGGGACTTGCATTCTACGGGCGACCCTGCTATATAATGGAACCGCCGGGGAATCTCAGGGCTGACTTCCCTGAAACCCACCGGCAGCAAGGCGGTGATCTTGTGAGATGAACGCGCCCCTTGAAAGGGCGAAGGGTTAACGAAAGTCCCTAGGCGATACGGTGTGGGGGCGGTTTCAGTGCGGGCCTCCCCCACATCGTTCAATTCCTTTATAGCATCAAAAAGCACTGATTTCCAGCGGAAAGTGAGGATTTATGGGAGAACCAATCAATTACGAAGCCGTGCTTGCCGACATTGAAGATAAGATCGCCAAGTTGCAGGCGACCGCAGACGGTATCCGGCAGATCATGGCGATGGGAGGCACCGCACCGATTGGTGGCGGGCCGAGTGGCAAGGTTTCGCATGATGCTTTTCTGAAAATGAGCATTCCCGATGCCACTAAGAAGTATCTCACCATGACGCGAAAGAAGAGTGACACGCAATCCATTATTGATGCTCTTGAGCAAGGTGGATTGCCGCGAAGCGAATATCAGACCGTTTACGCTGTTTTGCGGCGGCGAGAAAAGCAGGTCGGGGACATCGTTAACATGAAGGGCGATTGGGGCCTTGCGGAGTGGTATCCAAACTACAAACGGAAAACTACTCTGAGTGAAGAGATAGAAGAGGAGGCCTCAAACGAAGCCGAGGAAGCAAAGGAAACAAACGGTGGGGCGAAAGCGGCAAAGTCCGCCTAAGCGGACTTATGCCACCGCGCTCTGGCGGCCTTGCTTGCCTGTTGGCGGCGTTCTTCGGGTGTTTGTTTTTCCATCCGAGCTTTACCGCTCTTCAGGCCGCCTAGCCGCCCCAGCGCTACCGCTGCGGGATTCTTGCGCTTCTTAGTTCTTGTTATTGGAACGGGTTCCGAGATGGATTGCTTCACTACTCGGAACGCGATCTCGTTTACGTCTTCGCTCTTGCGCTTCGCCATGCCCCAATGATTACATGGGCCGATAGCCGATTCAATGGGCGGGAAATTCAAACTGTACCACTACCAATAATCCACGCTTCTTTGACGCTTATCGGTGCGCATGTTAGTATCCATTTCTGCCTGAGCACACGGAATGGAATCCGTCACGACTCCTCCTATTACCGAACTGCGCAAGACGCCGCTCAACGGCCTGCACCGCCGGCTGGGCGCGAAGATGGTCAATTTCGGCGGCTGGGACATGCCCGTCGAGTATCCCTCAAGCGGCGGCTTGATTGCGGAACACAAGGCGGTGCGCTCGAGCGTAGGCGTTTTTGACGTCAGCCATATGGGCGATATCCGCATTCGCAGCGGAAGGGCGCCGGGTGGCGCGCTTGCCGCCGTGCAGCATATCAGCATGAACGACGCGTCGAAGCTGGCCATCGGACAGGCGCATTATTCCGCGTTGCTTTACCCGGAAGGCACTTTCGTCGATGACGTGATCGTGCACCGGCTGGGTGAGGATGATTTTCTGCTGGTGATCAACGCCGGAACGCGCGAGAAAGACATCAGCTGGGTACGCGCCAATACCAAAGGATTCGACTGCGCCGTCGAAGACTTGAGCGACGCCTACACGCAACTTGCCATTCAGGGACCGCGTGCGGTGGACGTGGTACAGAAACTGACGGACGCAAACCTCAGCATCATCAAGAATTATTGGTTCACGCACGGAACGCTCTGCGGCTTGAAAAACATCCTGATCGCCCGCACTGGTTACACCGGCGAAGATGGCTTCGAGATCTACGTGCCTTCGAACGCAGCGACCAGCGAAGCCATCTGGTCGAAGGTGATGGAAGCTGGGCGCGAATTCAACATCATTCCCTGCGGGCTTGGCGCACGGAACACTTTGCGGCTCGAAGCCAAGATGGCGCTCTACGGGCACGAAATCAGCGACAAGATCAACGTCTGGGAGGCGGGGCTGGATCGCTATTGCAAGATGGAAAAAGGCGATTTCATCGGCCGCGCGGCGCTCGAGCGCGCAAAGGCCGATGGGCTCACGCGCACACTGGTCGGGCTCGAGATGATCGACCGGGGCATTGCGCGCGACGAATACCGCTGCTGCAACGAAGCTGGCGAGGTAATCGGAGTAATCACCAGCGGTTCTCCTTCGCCCACGCGTGGAAAAAATATTGCGTTAGCCTACCTGCCGCCGGCGATGGCCGCTGTCGGAACCTCGATCTACGTTGAAATTCGCGCGCAAAAGTGCAAGGCGCAAGTGGTTCCGACGCCGTTCTACAAGCGGCCGAAGAAAGCGGCGGCACCGCAAGCTTCCAGATTAGCTTGATAAATAAGAAGGAGTGGTCTGATGCCCTATCCGGCGAATTTTCGCTACACCAAAGAACATGAATGGATCGATGTAAAGGGTGACGTGGCCACTGTCGGGATCACCGATTACGCTCAGCACGAACTTGGCGATGTGGTGTTCGTCGAGCTCCCTAAGGTCGGCGCGAAAGTGGAAAAAGGGAAATCGTTCGGCACCGTTGAGTCGGTGAAGGCCGTCAGCGAAATCTATGCCCCGGCTTCCGGCGAAGTCGTCGAGGCCAACGGCGACCTTCAGAATTCTCCCGAAAAGATAAATACCGACCCCCATGGCGCGGCTTGGCTTATCAAGATCCGCCTTGCCAAGCCCGCAGAGATCAGCGGGCTTATGGACGCCGCCGCCTACGAGGCCTACGTCGCGGACAAAGGCAAGGAAGCCTCAGCCTGATGCGCTACCTCCCGAAGAGCCCCGCCGAGCGGCAGGAAATGCTGGCCGCCATCGGCGTAAGTTCAATCGATGAGTTGTTCTCGAGTATTCCCGAACGCTACCGGCTGCGCCAAGCCCTCAAACTTCCCGGGCCTTTTTCGGAAGCCGAGGTGATTGACTATTTCAAGGCCCGCGCGGCAGAGAATTCCTGCGGCTATACAAGCTTTCTTGGCGCCGGTGTCTACAACCATCTGCGCTCGGTCGTTACGGACGCGATTATCCAGCGCGGGGAATTTCTCACCTCGTACACTCCATATCAGGCGGAGATCACACAAGGCACGCTGCAGGCCATCTTCGAATTTCAGACGCTCATGTGCCAGCTCACCGGTCAGGAAGTCGCGAACGCCTCAATGTATGACGGTTCGACCGCCACAACCGAAGCCGTCCTGATGGCCGAGCGGCTGACGAGCCGCCGGCGTGTGCTTGTGGCCCGCTCGGTTCACCCGGAATATCGCGACGTGCTGAAAACCTACGCGAAGAATTCCGGTTTGCACGTCGAAGAAATTCCTTATTCGCCCAGCGGGACTCTGGATCAAAAAGCACTCCTTGCCTTGCTCAAGGACGACGTTGCCGCGGTGGTTGTTCAATCGCCGAATTTCTTTGGCGTCATCGAGCCTGTCTCTGCTTTGGCAGATGTCGCACATTCTGCCGGCGCGCTCTTGGTGGTCTCCATTGCGGAAGGTGTTTCGCTCGGACTCGTCCGCCCCCCCGCGGAGGCGGATATCGTGGCCATGGAAGGCCAGAGCTTTGGCTTGGCTCCGAGCTACGGCGGACCGTTTGCCGGCGTGATCGCATCACGGGACAAGTTTGTGCGGCAGATGCCGGGCCGTCTCGCCGGACAAACGACCGATACGCAAGGCCGCCGCGGGTTCGTCTTGACGCTCGCCACGCGCGAACAGCACATTCGGCGGGAAAAGGCCACTTCGAACATTTGCACGAATCAGGCGCTTTGCGCGCTGGCTGCCACGGTGCACCTTACTCTCCTCGGCAAGGAAGGCTTGCGCGAAATGGCCGCGCAGAATTTGTCAAAGGCCCGATTCACGCTCGGCGAGCTCGAAAAGATCCCCGGAGTGCGTCGCGCCTTCGGCGCGCCGTTCTTTAACGAATTCACAGTCGAGCTGCCGCGCTCCGTCAAAATCGTCAACGCGCATCTCCTCCGCGAAAAAATTATCGGGCCGTTCGTGCTTGGCACGTCCTATCCGGAACTAACGAAGCATGCGTTGGTGTGCGTTACGGAAACGACTCCGCGCGCGGAGATCGAACGTTTCGCGTCCGCGTTGCGACGGACTCTGGAGCAGCCCTTATAGTGGCCCTTGGGCGCCCCTGCAAAACAATTTGCGAATATGAGCGACAAAATCAAAAAAGCATCACGCCACACGAATCAAAACGAAGGCTTGATCTTCGAGAAATCCTCTCCGGGAAAGCGCGCGTTCGAATTGCCTCCCCTCGACGTTCCCGCCGCCGATCCCGCGAAATCTCTTGGGACCAGCTACCGCCGCGAAGGCATCGAGGGATTTCCCGAAGTGAGTGAAATTGAGGTGCTCCGTCACTTCACTCGCCTCTCGACGTGGAATTACGCCATCGACCTGGGCATGTATCCGCTGGGCTCCTGCACCATGAAGTACAACCCCCGCGTCAATGAATTCGTCGCACGTCTCGACGGCATCGCCACCGAGCATCCCTACCAGCCGCAGGAAATCTCCCAAGGCTGCCTGAAAATTCTGCGCCTGCTCGAACAATGCCTGCTCGAAATCACCGGCATGGACGTGATTACTCTGCAACCCGCCGCCGGCGCACAGGGAGAGCTGACGGGGCTGCTCCTGATTCGCGCGTATCTCCAAAAACAGGGCAACCCGCGGAAAAAAGTTTTGATCCCCGACTCCGCGCACGGCACCAATCCGGCCACCGCCGTTATCGCCGGTTACGAAGTCGAAAACATAAAGTCGGAATCGCACGGCCAGATCGACGTTGACAAATTGCGGGACCTTGTGACGGAGGACGTTGCGGGCTTGATGATCACGAACCCCTCCACCCTTGGCATTTTCGAGCAACGGATTCCGGAAATCGCGGAGATTCTGCACGCCAAAGGCGCGCTGCTTTATATGGATGGCGCGAACATGAACGCTCTCACGGGTATCACGCGCCCCGGCGATCTGGGCGTCGACGTCATGCACCTCAATCTGCACAAGACGTTCTCAACGCCGCACGGCGGGGGCGGTCCCGGCGCCGGTCCCGTGGCAATGAAGAAAATTCTCGAGCCCTTCCGCCCCGTGCCGATCCTTGTCGAGAAAGAAGGCGGGCGTCTGGCCCTTGAATCCGTTCGGCCAGACTCGATCGGCAGAGTGAAAGCGTTCAACGGAAACTTTGGGGTGCTCGTTCGCGCATTGGCTTACATTCTCGCCTACGGTCCCGGCGTGCGGCAGGCCACGGAAGATGCGGTGCTCAACGCTAATTACATCCGCAAGCATCTCGAAGGCGTTTACGATTTGCCCTATTCCCTGCCCTCGATGCACGAAGTCGTTTTCAGCGACGCCTTCCAGAAAAAAAATGGCGTCAACACCATGGACATCGCCAAGCGCCTCATTGATTACGGCTTCCACCCCTACACAACTGCATTTCCCCTCATCGTTCCCGGAGCGCTGATGATCGAGCCCACCGAGTCCGAGTCGAAGGAGGAGTGCGATCTTTTCATCGGCGCCATGCGCGCCATCGCGGAGGAAGCCGCAGCGAAGCCCGAGTTGGTGAAGACCGCGCCGCACTCAACGCGCGTCGGCCGCCTGGATGAAGTAGGGGCTGCCCGCAAGCCCGTGCTTCGCTGGAAGCCCAAGGTCTCTCGTGGCGAGGCCGCAGACTAAGTCATTTCACCTTGAAAGGCATATCTCCAAGTAAGCGTGCATTTTGCCTTCAGGCACAGCCGGCTTCCTAGCTGAGTGCTACACTTTCTTCTCCTGTTAGAATCTTGGTGTCGGTGTTTGCCCTTCCGTGTGCGCTCGAATGACCTCTGCCTTGAATGCCTGGCTTCCTAAATCGGTTCTGCTGCTTCGCGATTACGACCGCCACAAATTCCTATCCGATCTGATTGCCGGTGTCACCGTTGGCCTTGTGGCGTTGCCTCTGGCGATGGCCTTCGCGATTGCTTCCGGCCTCTCTCCCCAGGCGGGAATTTATTGCGCCATCGTCACCGGCTTCATCATTTCGGCCCTCGGCGGATCAAAAACACAAATCGGCGGCCCGACCGGGGCCTTTGTTGTCGTAATTTCCGGGATCGTCACCAAGTACGGAGTCGACGGGCTCTTTGCCTGCACGATGCTCGCTGGCGTTTTACTTGTGTTGCTCGGC
>WNFA01005037.1_pt1 | contig 11027 bp, 11 predicted proteins | sample 5400481 | NCBI WGS metagenome assembly WNFA01 (sample SAMN13153340, study PRJNA577476) | soil metagenome | isolation source: 120 cm saprolite under Douglas fir tree site 2 hole 1 replicate 2 | place: USA:California | collected 2015-04-18
CAAGTCCACGGAACGATGTTTCTCCAGCCAGGTATAGCAGGTGTTGCGCACGATCTGCAAAAGCCAGGCGCGGGCGTCGCCACCGTGAAAGCCGCGAAAGAAGCGCAAGGCACGCATCATCGCTTCCTGCGCAACATCCTCCGCGTCGGCGCGGCCATGCATCAGCCAGCGCGAGAGGTTAAAGGCGGCGTCGAGGTGCGGCAGCACGAGCTGCTCGAAGCGCGCCCGGTCCTGCGAGTCCAACACGTCCAAACTTTCCCCTTCAACACCTGCACTCATAGAGGGAACCGCCTGGCCTTCGATTTTATTCCCAGTTTATGCGGATGACGTAACGAATTAAAAAATTCAGGGATTTGGAATAAGCGCGCCGCACGGCTGGTCTGCACAAACGAAACACGTCCCAGAGCGGCGCGGGCATTTTGAGGTGCCTCTCGACTCGCGCCGCTCTGTAAATGCAAGCGGATGCGGTTCCGACACTTGGACGTGTTCGGGAGAGCGGGATGGCGAAGAAAGTGAAAGATGAGATTTTGCACGATCACAACGCGGATGGTGTCGATCGCCGCGGGTTTCTGAAGTGCATGGCGTGGGCGGGAACAGGCGCGCTGTGCGTGATGCAGGGCGGCGTACTGAAGTCTTACAGCTTGAGCCGGCTTTCGGACCTGGGAGCGTCGGCAGCCGCAGCGGGCGAGCTGAGCTTCGTGCAGATCAGCGACAGCCACATGGGATTCAACAAGCCGGCGAATCCGGACGTGGCGGGAACACTGAAGGCCGCCGTGGACAAGATCAATGCGCTCTCGAACGCGCCGGAATTTTTGCTGCACACCGGGGACATCAGCCATTTGTCGAAGCCGGAGGAGTTCGACACGGTGGACCAGATTTTGAAGGCGACGGGCAAGGAAGTTTTCTTTGTGCCGGGCGAGCACGACGTATTGAACGATGACGGGTCGCAATTTCGCGAACGCTACGGAAAGGGCGCGAAGGGCGCGGGCTGGTACAGCTTTGAGAAGAAGGGCGTGCACTTTATCGGGCTGGTGAACGTGATGAACTTGAAGGCCGGCGGATTGGGAACGCTGGGACACGAACAGCTCGAGTGGCTGGAAGATGATGTAAAGCATTTGAAGTCGAGCACGCCGATTGTGGTGTTTGCGCACATTCCGCTGTGGACCGTATATCCGGACTGGGGCTGGGGAACGGACGACAGCGCGCAGGCGTTGGCGTATCTGAAGAAATTCGGCTCGGTGACGGTCCTGAACGGGCACATTCACCAGATCATGCAGAAGGTGGAAGGCAATGTGACATTTCACACCGCGGCATCGACGGCATTTCCGCAGCCGCAACCGGGGAAGGCGGATTCGCCGGGACCGATGAAAGTGCCGGCGGAACAGTTGCGCAGCGTTTTGGGAATTACCGACGTGAATTATGTTCGCGGGCACCAGGCCCTCGCAGTCGTGGACTCTTCGCTGGCTTGAAGGCCGGAAGAGCACCGCGCGACGAATTCAATAAAAAAACAGAAAGGGAGAGAGTCATGAGGAGACGTGTGTGGATTCTAGTTTTAGCGGCGCCGGTGGTCGCGGCGACCGTGCTGCTGATCAGCGGTGCAAGAGGCTTTACGGCGAGTGCGGAGCAAGCACAGGCGTCGAACGTGGAAGTAAAGATCGACAACTTCAGCTTTGGCCCGGCGACAACGACGGTGGCGGCGGGAACTACGGTGACGTGGACCAACCGCGACGACATTCCGCATACCGTGGTCAGCGACGACAAGGTGTTCAAGTCCAAGGTGCTGGATACGGACGAGAAGTTTTCGTACACGTTCACGAAACCGGGGACGTACGGCTATTTCTGCTCGATACACCCGAAGATGACGGGCAAGGTGGTAGTGCAGTGACGGGTGTCGCGAAGGCGTTCGATCCCAGCACGGTGCTGCTGGCAAAGCACGCACAACACGTTGTGCTGGTGCATTTCCCGATCGCGCTTTTCATCACCGGAGTGGCGTTTGACTGGGCCACCCAGTGGACTAGACGCCAGGCATTGGCGGAGGCGGCTTACTACAATCTGCTGATCGCGGCGGCTTTCACACTGCCGGTTGTTGCTACGGGCTTGCTGGCCTGGCAATTCCAGTTGGAAGGGGAGAGGCTGAAGGGGATCCTGTTGCTGCACTTGGTGATGGGCTGGGCTTCCACGGTGTTGATCTGTGCGGTGTGGTGGCTGCATTTTCGGGCCCGAAGGCGCGGGTTGGCGGTGCCGGGATACCTGTGGATGCTCGAAGGCGTGGCCGTTGTCGCTGTAGGGCTGACAGGGCATCTGGGCGGGTTCTTGAGCGGTGTGAGCGGCGGCTGATTCACCTACTAAAGTCCTTAATTTCAGCTACATAGAAGTGCACTGGTCGCTGGGACGAGTAGAGCACTAGTACCACGACCCGGGTACCCTGTGGGGTGGCTCGGGTGGCCCATTGAGGCGTGCGGACGCGACCCGTAGTGTCCTAAGAACGGGTTGGGGGCCGCGCGGGGACAGCGGCCTCGAAAGGGGTCGTGTGCGAGCTACCCAACCCGCCAAGTTCTTCCCTCCAAACGTTCACGCCAGCCATCTGGGTTGGCGTGACGCCAGCAAGTCTGCAAATACCGCGAATTCATGAAAAGATAGGAAGGTGAAATGCGCTTGCGATGCCCGAGGCGCGCGCAGACCGACCCTATGTGCCTATTGTTCATGGACTTACGTGACGGACGAGTTCCGCGGACTGAGCGATTTACGGGACACCTGGAGCGCGTGGCGGACATTGCCCGGGCCGCCGCCTTTCTGTTCGGTGCCCTGGTCTCGTTTGCGCCGGGGCTGCTGGGATCTGCGGCGGCTGATCCGGCTGCAGCGAATTTGAAGCCGAACACAGTCGCGGCATTCAACGATTATGTGCAATTGACCGAAGCCCGTAGCAGCGACGAACTGCGGCGCGGGACGAATCTGCTGTGGATCGATAGCTTGCCGGACAGTGAGCGGGCGCAGGCGTACGAGGAGCTGAAGCGCGGCGAAGTGAAAATGCAGAAACTGGAGACGCGGGAGAACGGAGAGAAAATCCGGTGTCCGGGCGGGATGATCCATCATTGGACTGGCGTGGTCTTTATTCCGAGAGCGAAGCTGCAGGACGTTTTGCGAGTGCTGCAGGACTACGACCATCACGCGCAGTATTACGCGCCGGACGTGGAGCGGTCGAAAATCGAGTCGCGCGACGGCGATCACTTTGTGGTATTCCTGCGTTTCCGGCGGCACAAGATAATCACGGTAGTGCTGAACACGCAGCATGATGTGCACTATTTTCGAGATTCGGAGACGCGAGAGCACAGCCGCAGCTCAGCCACGCGCATTGCGGAAGTCGAAAACGCGGGCAAGCCGAACGAGCGCGAGAAAGCGCCGGGCGAGGATGGCGGATATTTGTGGCGCATGGAGACGTGGTGGCGGATGGAGGAACGCGACGGCGGAGTTTACGTGCAGAGCGAAGTGGTTTCATTGACGCGAGATATCCCCACGGGCCTGGGATGGCTGATCGGGCCGTTTGTGACCAGCATACCGAAAGAGACGGTGACGTTTACGCTGGACGCGACGCGAAGGGCTGTGCAGCGGAATGGCCCACCCTAGTTGCCTTGTGCCGGCACACGCGAAGCCTGCAACCTTGCCAAGCGTTCGTTGACAGCTGTAAACCACCGCCGCAGCGTTCGTCGCGAAGGCTCTTCCCAATACAAAAACACGACGATCGAGAAGATGACAAGAATCACGGGAGTGAGAATTTGCCCTAGAGTCGACGCCCTGGGAGGGCCTAGCGAAAACAGAATGCGCGTCCAGCCTCGAACCGGATACTGCAGCAGATATATAGAATAGCTGGCCCCCCCGAGCAGCATCATCGTTCTTGTGGATAGGAGTCTGGCCAGGAAGCTGGTGCCCAGTGCCAAGTCGTAAGTCAAGATGGCAAAAGGGATTACGACGAGCGAAACCCATCGGCCGATCGGCAAGCTGAGAAGAATTAAAGTCGCGATGGCAGCTCCGTAGGTCCTAAACGCATGACGCTCGAACGAGCCTACTCGCAGAAACAGCAGGCCTAAGACGACGCCGAGCAAGAATTCAGGCAGGCGTATCAACGGCAAAGGCAAAAATCGTCCCAGTAGCGTGGTGCGATCGACATTGCCCAGGACCTGGACGATGGTATGTCCAAACACGCAGGTCGCCAGCAATGTGCCGACAAACAAATGGAGCGTGCGCGTACTTCTTCGTAACATCCAAGGCAGGACGAACGGGAAGCATAAATAGAAGAACGCCTCGGCGGAAAGCGTCCAAGCAGGATAGTTCCAAGCGCCAGCCAACCCAGGCCTGAAGGGATTCCAGGCCTGTACCATGAGGATCACTGCCAGGGCGGAACCTAAGCGTAAACCGGACTGCAACCAATACGAGAGCAGCAGCGAAAGCAGGTACACCGGGTAAATTCGGGCGAAACGCGCTTCCCAGAAATGCGCTCGATTCGCGCCGCCCTGGATTTGACCTTCGTAAGTGTAGCTAAGAATGAAGCCGGAAAGCACAAAGAAAAAGCCGACCGCCAGGGAACCGTTGCTCAGAAATATCTGGAGCGGCATCGGTATGTGGTAGCGAGCGTTGAGGAACGGTAAACCATGAAATAGCACCACGTAGAACGCCGCGAAAAACCGAATTCCGGTGAGTGCGGGGAGAGAGCCCCGATTTCGGGCGACGATGTCCCTTGCGGAGGAACGCGATTCCAGTGTTCTCAATTTGGACTAAACCTCCGAAAAAGGAACCAGCCTAGACGTGTCGCCACAATAACGAAATCCACGTGGTATGCGCCATTGGTCCTTGCAGGACCGACTCGACCGTGGGAACAGGGGCGTTTTTAGCGCCGAAGCTTGACCTGCACGGTAGAGTTGAGCAAATCCCAGAGTGCTTCGGCGCCACGATCCCAATTCCAGTCGTGCGCCGCCCGTGAGGCTGCTTCGCCGATTCGGTTGCGCAGCGCTTCGTCGGCACACAACCATTCGAGGAGGTCAATCAGGGAACGGACATCGCTAGGGTCTGCAAGCACGAAACCATCGGTCTTGTGACGAATCTCCGCAGACACACCCGCCATCGCGGAAGTAATCACTGGAAGTCCGCAGGCCATGGCCTCCGCAACTGGCAGTCCGAAGGAATCCTCACGTGTTGGGCTCACATAAACATCCGCCGCGGCGTAGAGCTCGATGACGTCGCGCTGAGGGGGCGTCCAAATGCATCGCTCCGCAACTCCGAGGCGACTTGCCATTTCCTGGAAGGGGCCGACGGCCTCGCTGCCGACTGCGAGGAGGCGCAGGGGCAGCACGGGGGCAGCAGCCATCGCGGCTAGAACGGCGGGAACGCCTTTGATGCGCCAATCATTTCCAATCAAGAGAAGAACAAAGTCGGTGTCTCGAAAATCGCGCAGGCGGCGCGCTTCGGTACGGCGGGAGAGCCTTGCCGCAACGGAAAACTGCAGGGTATCAACGCCATTAGGAATCAGAACAGCATCGCGTCCGAAATACTGCGCGAGAAGACTCGCGGTGCGCTGCGAGACAGCGGCGAGGCTAACGCTGCGACGACCATAGACGTGGTGTTCCAGCAAGGTTAAAAGGAGATAGTAAGCGCGTCGATGGAGTGCGCGGAGGAAACCGGCTCGGTGCATTCCCTCAGAATTCGTTGCGCGGGACAGTTGATACAACCGGTGGAACAAGGCGTGAACGATGACGACGTCTGCATTTAAGCAGTTAATTCCCGGAGATAAAACGAGATCGACATCCGTACGTCCCACCAGAGCATCGAAGCGGCGAATCAGCCCATTAGCAACGAGCCACCATATAAAGCGAATAAGCTGAGGGCCGGCAATGGAAGGAACCCTGTGCCAGAAAATCGAGCCGGTCTCGTCTCCAAGTACCGCGCCCGGGGTTTGCACCTCAATGTCGCCAACTCGTTGAGAATAGAGATGTATCTCGCAGTGATATCGCCGTGCCAGTCGATCCAGTAATTCCGCCAGAGCGCGCTCCGTGCCGTGGCTGCGGTCCACAAAGGGAGAAACGACGGCGAGGCGCAAATCAGCGAATCCATCTACCGGGCTGCGCCGCGGCTGTGGCGGCAAATTGAGCGTCGAGCGCGAGCTTGGGCAGGCGGAACAGTACACCTAGGAGAAGCCACAGATAAGCATTCATGATGAAGTCTTGATATGGCTGCATACCCGCGAAGGTCATGGGGATCAGCAAAACGAAGGAGTACAAACACAGCATAAAGCTCAGGGGAAAGAACGGCGAGCCTTTGAGTTTTTTCACAACCTTCCATCCAGAGAGAACAACCGCGATGCTCATGATAATCCACAAGCACAGCCCGACGATTCCCATTTCCAGGACCAAACTGCCATATCCGCTCTCGACCGGACTCTCCGGAGGGCGAACATGGAAGAAGCGCGCGACGTACTGTCCCCCTAATGAGGCGGTGCCGATTCCATAACCGTATGGCCAACGGTCAAAGTCAAAGGCAGCCAGAAAATTCCTTAAAGGATAGGTGTGTGCCCGGCTGACGAGTTCGCTTTGGGAGCTTCGGGGGTCGAGCGTTTCGGAGTAGACCGCGAGACGATTGAGAAACGCATCCGGGTACGCAAAAAAGAGGGCGATCACAGCGAGAGCAACCCCTAGAAGCGCGCGCTGCAGAGTCCGAATCACCCGTAGTGCTTCACCTTGCCGCCACGGGGCGCCCCATAAGAAAGCGATTGCCCCGAGAACGGCGCTTCCCAGGCTCCACATAAACGCGCCGCGTGAGCCGCACATAAGGCAACCCGCAGCCGTAACTGCCAAGGCCACAAAGCAAAAGGCTCTTCCGCGTCGACGCCGAAGCAGAAGATATCCGCTGAATCCAAACACCATGAACCAATCGACGATGAGCATGTTCGAAAATCTGCCGGCGCTGACAAATACAGAGGTTGGCCGGTAGACGATTACGCCGCTGATGGGAGCTACGCGGTAAGTTTCGCTGAGCAAACGAATATCATCAGCCATTACCGCCGGATTCAGAAACCTGGGTCCCAGGATGGATTGGGCGATGCCGAGCGCGGCGATAACCAACATGATGCTCAGACTGACATAAAAAAACCGCCGCAGCGCCGCTTCCGAATCAATCAACGCGTAACCCACCGCGATCAGGGGCACATAGTAGAAATAAAGCTTCATGCCCATTAATCCAAAAAAAATACTGGTCGAAGCTGGGTTGAAAATCTGCATGACACTGAACCATACGAGCGAACTCAGGACTAGAAAAAAAGGCGGACGAAACGTCTTAGTATCCTTCCTTCGGCACGCAGCTAGGAAGGAAAGGTATATGACGGCCAGAAAGAAATCCTTCGCAAAATAAATAGCCATGTTATTACCGAGGAATTTGCGGATGAAATCCTCGAGCAAAAGCCAGGAAAAGAAGAAATAGAGTCCTCTGCGCCAATCGTGCAGAATCGCGATTACGCCGGCACCCCCAACAAAAAGCATGCCCACATAAGCCAGCCCAGTCAGATCGTTTGAAACTATGTCACCTGCAATCTTGTAGGCAGCGAGCAAGGCCAGCAGAAAGAAAACGCAGGTAACGAGCCGCTTGCGCAGCAGCTGCTCTGGAATGGCCGGCGAAATGAGGTTCATGAAGTGCGCTCTATGACCAACACATGATTGTCGCCGAGGACGGAGTCTCCGGGCGAGAAGGTGGCAAGAAGACGCAGCGCGAAGGCGATAGGCGTGCGCGTCAATTGGTAGCCGTTTGGAGGAAAGACGAAGTGCTCGCGAAGCTTGACACCTGCGCGAGGCAAGAATTGCCGACCGAAAAGATCCCAGAAAACAGGAGAAATATGTGTCGGCTCGCTGTTCTCGTCCATCGTACGCAGTTTCCCGGTCAGGAAGAACTTGAAACGCGCTGGCAGCGAATCGACGTTCGGAGTAGTGAGGACGCCGACACCGCCTGGTGCGAGAAGTCGTCCGATGTTTCGCAAGAAGCTGATAGGGCTCTCGAGGTGCTCGATGACTTCAATGGCAGTCACGAGATCGAAGGATGAAGAGCCAAGTTGACTTGAGAAATTCGGCTGATCAAGGTCCAATCCGATATGTGGAAGATCGGCGGCGAATCCGGTTGCATCCCGATCGACCGCGATGACATCACATCCGAGCGATCGTAAGCACATCGCCATAGCGCCCGGACCGGCGCCCAGATCCACAGCGCGCTTGCCTGCGGTCGCATATTGAGAAAGCACTCGCGCGGCCACGAACGCGTGAAGTCCATCATTGGTCGTCGTATGCAGCATCAAAACCTTGCCAGCTCTGCAACCTCATGGTACATCCGCGCGTGCTCCTCGATCATCTTCCGTTCGCTGTAAAATTCCGATACTCGTCTGGCTCCGGCTGCACCCAAACGCGTCGCCTGCACCGTGTCACTCAATAGCAGCTCTATCTCGCAGGCCAAGTCTGAAGCATCGCCAGTGCGAAAGATTCTTCCCGAATCGCCCACGACTTCCACGAAACATCCAAGGTTCGACGCGATCACCGGAATTGCACGCTGCATATTCTCGGCCAGCACCATGCCGAATACCTCGCCGCCAAGTGATGGAACAATCACTAATTTCGCATGGGAGAGCGCGGCATCAAGTTCAGAGTCCGGCAAGCGGCCGGCGAAACGAACGCAGCCGGAGAGTCCCGAGCCCTCGGCCAGCTCCTGAAGAGATGCGAGTTCCGGGCCGTCTCCAATTATCAGCAAATCAAACGCGCGACCTCGTTCAAGCAAGATGTGCGCGGCTTTCAGAAGCAAGCTCACTCCCTTGGTGCTGACTAACCGGCCCTGGAATGCAATCGTAGGCGTAGAGGAGAATGGTCCGTCGCGCAGAGGTACCGAACGGCATCCCAGCCCATGCGAAATGTGAATGAACTTCGGAAGCTGGAGCATTCCGGCAAGCCATTCTGTCGGAGCGACATTTGCGGCAATTCCCGCGCACAAGAAGCGCCGCACGAATGTGAGCAGCCAAAGTCGGATCGATCGCCACCATCCCTCTTTCCTATTGCAACGCAAACAAACCGAATGCCGGTGCTGCATGAAATGCCCAGGACAAGGGGTGCAAGACGATTCGATGAACAGCTGCCCGTTTGGGCAGATCGTCTGGAACCCATGATGCTCGACCACTGCTCGCTTACCGGCGATTTTGCAAAGTAACAAAGGTACGATGGCAGGACCAGCCATGTGAACAAGGTCGCTGGCGCGAATCAACTGCCAAAGCTCCGATAGTTTCGGCCGACGGATCACCCGAAATGAAAGCGCACGATCATCGCAATTGGCGGCGTCGTTTTGCGTTACGACCGTCACATCAAACTGTGCCGAGCCGTTCGGCATCCGAAGCCCCGCGAGACCGCGGGCCAACGAAAAGACGATACTTTCCACACCACCCACGCTTGGTGCAAAGAAATGGGAGTAGATCAAGAGCTTCATTCAGGAAATTTCCGTGTGATACCTTGGCCCATGCCAGGCACCTGGTGCAGCGGACCGCTTGGTAAGGTCCGTGCCTTGCCGCGTGAAAGGGCTCTAACGACCGCATCCACGGTTGCATGGATGTTTTCTCTCGGCGACCAGGCTTCCATCCGCGAACGCGCCGCTGTTCCCATCCTAGAAAGCTTGTGACGATCCGCCAAAGCTTCGGTAAGCAACTGGGCAAGCGCAGCGACTTGTTGGCAGGGATACACGAAGCCTGTTTCACCCTCCAGGACCAGGTCCTGCGCGGCCCCCACGAGATCGCTGGCGATCACCGGACACCCGCAGAGCATGGCTTCATTGACCACAACGGCGAACGGCTCGTATTCGGACGGCAGCACCATGACATCCGCCGAGGTGTAAACCGCGGGAAGCTGCGACTGATTGACAAATCCGAGGAAACGGACGCGCGAGTCGATACCCAGAGCCACAGCTTCCGCCTCGAGCTGATGATGGAGCGGTCCTTCGCCCGCGAAAACCAGAAGCGCAGTCTGAAGATTGGCCTTCGCAAAAGCGCGCAAGAGATCGACCGGTCGCTTCCACGGTTGCAACTTCGCGCAGAAAAGAATGACTGTGTCCCCGGGCTTTGCTCCCCACGATGCACGCACAGCTTTGCGGTCGACCCTGGCAGACTGCGATGTCCACCAGTCATTATCGACGACGTATGGCGTGAGCGTGACCCGATCGCGGGGAAGACCGAGAGAAAGAATCAGATTCCGCGTACCGGAAGAGGGGACGATCACCTGGTCCGCCAATCGAAAGAGTGGCGGCCACGCCATGCGCTTCGCCAGCCGCTTCCACGCGCGATCCTGACGGGAAACGAGCGTAGTGGCGTCCGTACCGAACAAAAAAGCCGCGCCTGCGGATTTTGCGGCAACGTACGCGATCCAGAATGTGGCGCGAAGATAACCGGTGTAGCAGAGCAGCGCGTCGAAATGGCCCTCACGTATGAACTTCCAAAGACCGGGATTGTAGAGCCCTAAAAAAGATTCCGAACCGGATCCTCGATTCGGCACGTGCGTCCACGCGTAACCGTTGAGCAAAGGCACGTCCCATTTCACGCTAGTGCCAAACTCCGGATCGCGCGCCTCCTCCGCGCCGCGTAAACTGCAATATGCAACGTGGAAATCGAGCTGGGGATGCTGCGCCATCAGGCGAAAAATCGGCGCCGCGTATTGCACTGGATGCGAAGCGATAGCCAGGACGCGGAGGCGGCGCTCAGACATGGCAATGCCTTTGGTGAATCAACTCGTTAGCGGCGGAAGAAAGCCCTTGCAATGCAACCATTACGATGCAACAGGATGACCCAAGCGGAAGTATACTCGTTTCCTGGCGCAAGCGGCTGTGCTAAACTGCTTGGGTTCCGCAGGGTTTGCAGCTCACTGTAGGTCTCCGCATCGTGATCTGTGTGTGCCGGCTGCGCGCTCGGGTAGAGCCGCGGATGGGCGAACTTTCAGCAGCAGGTTGCGAACAAACTGAAACGCGCGCCGACG
>WNFA01005039.1_pt1 | contig 11026 bp, 9 predicted proteins | sample 5400481 | NCBI WGS metagenome assembly WNFA01 (sample SAMN13153340, study PRJNA577476) | soil metagenome | isolation source: 120 cm saprolite under Douglas fir tree site 2 hole 1 replicate 2 | place: USA:California | collected 2015-04-18
AAGTTGAGCCCGAGGCCGCTAGCAATCGCTTTGGCAGTGCCGATACTCGTTTTCACTGTGGGAACTATGGTTAATATCGTGCATCCGCGGTCCATGGAGAGGCTAGGCAGAAACTGGCTTGCCGACGCAGCATATGACGAGACCATTTTCTGGTCGACATCGTCGTCGTAGGATACTGGTTCGCTCTGGAAGCGCCAATCGGTCACGCGCCAAGCACCGGTGCGTCGCGACCGAAAGATAGCAATGTCATCTCCACAAACCGCGCTGAAGGTCGTGCAAATCCGTTCATGGATTCGCTGCCACTTTCGCTTCTCCTCATAGCGGGTCTTCGCCGACTCATCCCGCATGACGGTTTTGCCGGGTCCAGTCTCAGATCGCTCGAAGAACAAGTCGATATTGATCACATACACCTTTGCTTTGGGGCGGAGATTGTGCAGGAGGGGCGCTTCGAATGTATAGTTCTCCCAGTGCGAGAAACCCAACAAGTAGTAGCTTTCGGAGAGCGACGAGAACCAGTCAGCTGTTGCCTTACTGGAGAAGGCGAATTGCGTGCGGCTGTTTCCGATAAAGAGCACGTGAGCGTTCGTGGCGGCGGTGATTGCCGCTGGCTCGAGGCCAAACCAGATAGCTCCGTGGTCGTAATCACCGTAACTCGTCGCGCCGCAGTAGCCGAGGTACCGGTCGGAACCATATCCAGAAGCTTGGCATCCAAATATGCCGTATTTTCTGAGGCTGTATCCGCCGGCACAAAACGCCACGGTGAGAATGAGCGATATGTACAACCCTGACCTGGCCGCAAACACAAAGCCACCGCGGGTTTGCTGTGCTTCGCTGGTCCCGTCAGCCTTGCGAGTTTCAGTGGACGCCATAGTCACTAATCGCGGTCCAATGATTACGATAGCTTTTCATTATAAGCGTATCCAGGGGGCGCTAAAGAACAGCCGAGTGTTGCAACACAGCGGCCTTTAATACGAACGAGGGACCCGAGTCGATCGTCACCCTAAAAAGAGAAACACTCCCGGTTTACCCTCTCAGTTACAACACCAGTTTGCGGCAATAAAAGGCCTCGGCGTAGCCGCTGGCGGCGACGCATTCCATCCCGCGCACGCGCATTAGCGCGAGAAAAGTGTCTTTCCCAAACCACTGCTTTGTGCGTTGGGTTTCGAAAGCTTGCATGATGTAATCGACTTTTTTCTCGTAGACTTCACGATCGAGTGGCACAAAAAAGTTTGGCTGCCCCAAGTCCCCATCATATTTCGGAATCTCATACTCGAGAATCAAGTGATTTCTAAAAGTGTTCCAGGTCAACTCCGCAATCAGCCGGTGGTCTTGATGGGCATCCTTTCGGTTATGAGTGAAAATCAGGTCCGGGGCTGTTGCCTTCAATTCCTCGTAGTAATCCTTGATTTGCGCCCCTTCGAATGGAAAAAAACCGTCTCGAAAATGCTTGACGACAATTTCCTTATGCGCGGCGCTGCTCAAGAAACAGGCTGCGCTGTTTCGAGCTTCCCGTTCGCGTTCGGAATTGGATGCAAACACGACCCAGACGACGTGAATGCTTCGACGTTCCGAAAGCATTCGCAGAACTGTTCCACCGCAGCCGATCTCGATGTCGTCTGAGTGCGCGCCCAAACAAAGGATTTTGAGCGGCTTCGCGCCATCTTGAGGCAAATTTAGTGCAAGCATTTGCAGTTGTTAAGACACACTGTAGGTTAGTACCTCGCGTCCGTTGCCGTTCGTTTTCCATACCTCCCAAGGGGCCGCGCCTTTCGTGCACAAACTCTCGAGCTGCTGCTTATCTTTAAACGTGTCCATGCTGGCCCAGAAACCATCAAAGGGATACCCGATCAATTCCTTCTTTTGTACCAGTCGGTGGAAGGGCTCGATGACGAGTTCCTCTTTCTCATGGATGTAATCGAAAATCTCCTTCTTGAAAATAAAAAAGCCCCCGTTTATCCGAATGCTTCCGTTGTTGATGGCGTGGATGTCCGATACCAGGCTGCCATTGCCCTGTTCTATGGAAACGGAATGGTAACTGAGATTAGGCCGGACACAGAGAAAACTGGCTATTTTCCCGTGCTCGTGAAAATGTTCCAGTTGCTGCGGAAGCGGCATATCCGTCAAGCCGTCGCTGTAGTTGGCCAGGAACTCTTCTTCTCCTTCCAAATACCTCTGCGCCGCCTTGAGGCGTTGACCGATATTGGAATTGATTCCCGTATCGGCGAAGGTGATTCGCCAATCATGTATGTCACTGTTTAGCAGCTCGAGTTTCTTGCCGCCACCGGACAGGACGAAATCATTGGAGGCGCATTCGTTGTAATTAAGGAAGTAGTTTTTGATTACATCTCCGCGGTAGCCCAGGCACAGAATAAAGTCCTTGTGCCCAAAGTGGGCGTAGTACTTCATTACATGCCAGAGGATAGGCCTATAGCCGATATGGACCATGGGCTTGGGAGTGTCTTCCGAATCGCGGATCCGCAAACCCAATCCGCCACAAAAAAGAACGACTTTCATGGCATCCTCCACTAAAAACGAATCGACACCTAAGCGTTGACGCCTATGAGTTCCTCGAGCCAGGTCTCGTTTCGGAAAATCCGATACTGCTCGGCTCGCAGTTGGTCCGCAAGCCTCTCCCGAGGGAGAGTCACGTCGTCATAGGTAATGACCGAATCTTTGGCTACGTCCCTCTTCAGGACGCATCCCTCGACCAAGCCCTCGGGCAGATATCGATTGCGGCACATTTCGTCGGAATTTACGGCTTCACCGTAGGTCATGTACATGCCGTAGTCATCGAGCGCTTCGCCCGACCGCAGGGCGCGTTTGGCGACCGCGCACACCTCGACGACCGGACCACCAAGGGGCTTTGCAACGGAATCCCGGAAAAGCGCTACGCGCGCTATGGCGTTGGGCACCTCGAAGTGAACCAGGTGATAGGGAATAAAGAATGAATACAGCGGACCATCGCCCATCTTGTAGAGATTGAGATAATGCTGCTGTTTCGAGTCCGCATGTTCGGCCAGGCAGTACACCTTTGTCAGAGGTGTACCCACAACGTAATCCACGATACCGCCCAAACGCCGCAGTTCGTCGATGTTGTAGAGCTTGCCGATCTTCATGACGTCGTCTTTATATTCGAGCCCTCTCGACATGCCCCGGGAGCGAACCACAAATCCTGTCGCGTTAGCGACAATGGCCTCTTCAAAGCTGATCTTGGAACCGTCCGCAAAGCTCGTCACCATCGCTGGGTTCTGGCCCCATTTTTCTGCAAAAGCTTTTTGGGTAGTGGGATTGCGGTAAGGATCCTGAAGCCCTTTGATATTCCCCATCACGCGCGGTGTAAGCCCCAGCCCTTTCACCCAACGGTACAGGTTGATCTGCAACCCGGGCTCATCTCCATCACACGCCGACAAAACTACGCCATGCTTTTCCGCGTAAACTTGCAGAATCGGGCCGATCGTCGCATCGATTTCTGCGTTCAACAGAACGACATCTTTTCGGTGACGGAATGCCTCAAGAGCGACACGCGCGCCGAACTCAACGGATCCAGTGACATCAACCAGTACGTCCACTTCAGTGGAACGCGCCAGTAAAAAGGCATCCTCAGTTACGACGACTTTGCCTTCGCGAATGGCTAAGTCGGCCTCGTGCTGCACCGATGGCGAAGCTATATCGTTGAGCCCTGCGTATTGACAGAGGTCGAAGGCACGTTCTGCGCGCCGGTTGAAAACGCCTACGAGACGCATGCCCGGCGTCGTATTGACGATGTGATTGGCAAGACCGTGCGAGATGAACCCGGCGCCAAGTAAGGCGACCCGAACCGGTCGCCCCTCTTTTTCGCGTGCCTTCAGCGCGGTATCAACGAGTATCATGCAAATCCTCCCGAAACACGTGACGCTCTCGCAGATGCATAGAAGTCATGCTCATCGGCATAACGTAGTCAGGCTCATCCTCTGCTTCAGCTCCGGTTCTTGTACGTCTAATGTCTTCCAACCTTGGTCCTTTTCGGAAATCACTGTCACCGGAAGAGGCCACGGCAGCGCCAATCGCGGATCGCTGTACAACAATCCGCCTTCGCATCCGGGTGTGTAGAACTCTCCGACTTGATAGCTGGTCTCTGTTTTGTCTCGCAGCACTTGGTATCCGTGCGCAAAACGTTCGGGGACGTACAGAGCGCGACAGTTGTCCTCGTTCAACTCGACGGCAATATGTTGCAGGTAGGTCGGGCTTTCCTGGCGCAAGTCCACGATGATGTCCAGAATCGCGCCGCGAGTGCAGCGCACCAGTTTTGTCTCTGCCGCTGGTGGAAATTGGAAGTGCATGCCCCGCAACGTGCCCCGCTGGTGATTGAATGCGAGGTTCGCTTGGGCGATGATTGGTTTCAAGCCGTGCGCTTCGAACTCTCGTTGACAGAAGGCTCTCGCGAAAAAGCCCCGCGAGTCTTCGCGCCGCTCAATGTCAATTACAAAAGCGCCTTTCAGCTTTGTTTCTGTGAAGATCATTCCCCCGCCTCTCCTTGGTTCTAAATTGTGTGCCCGCCGACCGCCGACGGATGTTTATCCGTCAGTTTGGTCATTTTCCAACGCAGCGAAGAATCCAGCTCCTCAGCCTTGAGCAGCCGCTGAATGTGATTCATGCGCACGTACCGGCCACACTCGACATCCTCCCGGGTTAGACCCACCGCGTGGTACGCTCCATAGAGTTCCTTCGCGCCTTGGCGGGCGGTCCACTGCGCACGAAATTCCCGAAGCATGCGTCCGATCTTGTCGCAACTGATACGGTAACAGCGCTTGTCCGGCCCGCCACCCGGAGCGAATTCAACACGTGATCCGGGCACAGTCTCAGCGACAATCGCCGCTAATTCCGAAATACGGTAGTTCTCTGCTGTGCTGCCAACATTGAACGTCTGGTTGTGAATGATCTCGCGAGGCGCTTTGAGAACGGCAAGCACGGCTCCGATGATGTCGCGAATGTGCACAATGGGACGCCACGGCGTACCGTCGCTCTTGATGTACACCAGGCCCGTGGTATACGCCGAGGCCACAAGGTCGTTCAGCACGATATCCAGTCGCAGTCGCGGCGAAACGCCGTACGCGGTCGCATTTCTCATAAATGTTGGACTGAAGCCGTCATCAGCGAGGGGCGCGACATCCCGTTCGACGAGAACCTTTGACTCGCCGTACGCGGTCACCGGATTGAGCGGTGCTGACTCGTCAAGGAAGTCATCCCCGGCCGCGCCGTAGGTGCTGCACGATGACGCGAACACAAACCGCTTCACTCCCGCCGCTTTGGCCAGTTTGGCGAGGTGCACGGAAGCCTGGTGGTTGATATCGTACGTGAGGCTCGCGTTCAGGTTGCCCAGCGGATCATTAGACAGCGCCGCCAGATGTGCCACGGCATCGAAGCCCTCAAGGTCCGCTTGCGTCAGGTCACGAATGTCTTTGCGAACCTCCGGGATGGCTGGTGCCCGCGCGCCAAAATCACAACTCGTGAAGAAGTTGGTATCGAGACCAGTCAAGTCGTGCCCGGCCGCGGCCAACATCTGGCTCGCCACGGAGCCGATGTAACCTTGGTGCCCGGTCAGCAGTACTTTCATTTTGCGCAACTCCTAGTCACAAATAGAAACTGAGTATTCCATTCGGTGGCGATGAAGTAAAAAGCCGCTGCCGCCGGGATGGTCTAAACAGACCAAACAAAATGCCTTCGATTCCGTGGTTGTGACTTACGCTTCTCCGTCGTAAACGCAGAGACCTTATTCGGCTGCGCTGCTACGCCGCAATCAGCCTGCCAAAACCGAGCCGACCTAAGCTCTTTCTTTCTTGCCCATTTCATTGCCAAGTCGCTGAATATCAGATACTTAGTTAGACAACGCAGGTTGGGGTGGGTTATCGAATTTCGAAGGGGTTTTCGCCCGGGACAGGAAAAACTCTTCCGAAAGTGTCTGACTATTTCGCGTCAGGCGAAACTATCGCCGAAAATGCGATTATATTGATCTTCGAGAGCTGCGCGACGAGCTTCTGCGTTTTGCTGGAGCTGGGCCTTTATACAGTTCGCCTTTTTCTTCAGCTGGCTGAACTGGCAGGTCATTTTCTCAACGTCGATATTTTCGATGTCTTGGCAGAATTCGGCCAACCCGGCATCTGTCATCAAAGCGCTGACCTTCTCGTGGTACGAAATGGCGAGGACCGGCTTCCCGAGCATCAGAGCCAGCAGTACATTATGAAACCTGCTCGCGACAACGAGATCCGTTCCATTGAGTTGCGAGAGTACGTCCGTGACAGAAGCTGCGGGCTCATCGATAATTCTTGCATCCTCATAAGTGATTCCGTGTTCTTGAATGAATTCTCTTAAGTCACGTACCGCACGGTGGTCGTAAGACGCGTCGCCGATGAGCAACCGGACTGTATATTTCTTCTCGAGCAACCAGGTAACAAAGGTTCCGAGCTTAGCAATGTAGTTGCGGTAGGTCGTTTCATCATTGTTCGCAATGCAGCGCCTGTTGAAATAAGTCATCAGCCCAACGCCAATAACGGCTTTGCTGCTGCCATAATCGGAACTCCGGGGGAGCATATCTGCCGGGAAACTAAATGCCAGGTCCGGATACACGTCATCATTTCCGCTGTCAAAACCAATCTGCTTTAGATAATGCTTCGAGAAGCCGTCCCGATACGATCGGTAGTCAGCACATGACAGCGCCGCCTTCACGAAACGCCTGCTTAGGGCATGACGAATGGGGCCCGCTCCGACGCTGAGAAATATGACTTTGCACCGGCACAGTTTTGCGGTGACTACCCACTTCAGTATTTCATAGTGGAAGCCAGGAGCAATGCCGGAGTCTCCCAGCATCCCTGTTCCTGTCATTACGAGCATGTCGACATGTGTTAGCGTGGCGATCGCCTTTAGCCATCGAAAAATCTCCATCGGAATGCCGACGAAAATTCTTCTTACTAATCGCAGAATGCGATTAGTAATCGGTGCGAGTGGCATTTCCCTGATCGGTGAGGCAGATATCTTGTATGCCGATCGCGTCTCTTCAGGGTCTGAACAAATGCAGCTTATTTCCGCATCCGGAGCATACTTTCGAATGTTGTATAGGAGAGCTTGCAATGTGCACTCGTTCCCCAAATTCCCTTCGCCAAAGTATCCGAAGAGAGCGATCTTTGGTGGTGTTGTTTCTGTCCTTGATCGTGTCGAACTGCACATTGAGACCTGCATCCCCCTTTATCTTGTCGCTCGCTGGTACGGAGTACGTTCGACAATAAACTTCGCGCGCCGCTGGTACCAGAGCAGAATTCCAGCTACGCTGCCCCATCCTTAAAGTCTCCAGGTGTATTTAAGTCGAGGTAAGCTCCACGCTTTCGGTCAGTGAAGGTTTCCGCAATCCGCGGATGAGATCGAAATACAGTCTTTTCTGTCCTCCGACAAACAGCAGCAGCCCGAAGAATGCGGTCAGAAGAACACTACTTTCTAGAACAAGCCTCGGCAAAGGCGCCAACAATTGGTCACAAGCTACTCTCACTGCAAAGGCCAGTCCTCCAGCGAAAATACCCGACGCCAGCGGCCCGACTACAGCCCGCAACACATCCCAAAAGGAAACTGATGTGCCCCGCACACACCATGCAATAAAAGGAATGACCCATAACGCCATCACCGCCGAGTAGGCGAAGGCCACTCCTTTGGGTCCATAAGGCAATCCCAGAACGTATCCGGCGATGATCGTGGGAGCAAAGACAAGCGCGATGTTCAAGCTTCGCCTCACCAAGCCCAAAGACAATAGCAGCCAGCCCATAGGATTGATGATGGCAAAAATCATAATCGTCGGAGCAAGTAGGCGAAAGATAGCAACAGCATCCATCCACTTTGGCCCCAAAGCAACGGAAACAACGTCATCAGCAAAAGCAGTGCAGATAATCGTTAGAGGCAGGGTCATAGCCAAAACGAGGGAATAACCCTTCAAAAAATAGCTCTTAAGGCGGCCGGGGTCGTCCTGAACTCGGGATAGGGCCGAAAAGGCCACTTCGCCAACTGCTGAATTTAAATTATCGGTGGGAATATTAACGAGCTGATAAGCCCTTCCATAGATCCCGATTGCGTCAACTCCCCAATAACGGCCTATCAAGACTTTCTCAAAGTTATACGCAATGTACGCTACAAAACTGTTCAAGGTCACAGTGCCCCCGAAGCGCATCATGGAACGAATTCCAGCGCGTCTTCGTGGCCTCCCCGGTACCCAGCCCGCGGTCAGCCAAGCACCAATAGTTCCAGTGAGTGGCACTGTGACCGTCATTGCAACAAGGGCCCAATATCCGTACCCCGCTTTGGCCCCTCCGATAGCAATCGCCGTACCAACCAGCAAGGAAACGACCCCTATGACAGCCATGGTCGTAAAGCGCATCTGGCGTTGAAGAAGCGCGGAGTGTTGCACTCCTGCTGCATTGAAGATAAATCCGAGTGCCAAAATGGTAGTCACTGCGAAAAGTCGCGGCTCATGGTAGAAACCCGCAATGACTGGAGCCATTGCAACTGTCAGAGTCCCGAGAAATGCGCCCACCAACATATTGATCCAGAATAATGTTGAAATCTGCTCGTCGGTTACCGTCGTACGCTGGACGGCAGCAGACGAAAGCCCGAAATCCCTCAGCAGATTCAGGACTCCCGTGAAAGCTGTGACCATGCCCACTAGTCCAAAGTCTTTCGGGCCTAGGAGCCGCGCTAATATCATCAACGATCCGCCACGAATCAAAAAATTAGCTGCCTGCGCGCAGAGTCTTGCGAGACCACCACGGATGGTCCGCTGTTTCAAATCTTTCATCGCGATCTCATCGACCTCTCGAACACGTCGACAGCTTGGGAAGCCAATTTGACGGCCCGGAGCTGACGATAATGTGGCGTGCTTCTTTGACGCGAATTTCCGTGTTCAACATTCACGGCAATCGCACAATGGATGCGCGCTGGACATATATCAAGCCGTTGTAGATCGTTCCTAAGCTCTTTTCTCACAGATCTCGTCTTCATTGTGCAATTGGCGGACAATCGGTCCACGCCGCAGGTGAAAGGCGGCAGCGTAGCGAATTTTCCAGTCGAGCCTCCTCTTATTCAGAGGCTCAAGCCCACCGTAAAGGAAAGGCCACTGACCTCTCAGACAAGAGTCCCCATCGTGGATCTCCTCAAGTAACTCACTCACAGGTTCCCATCCGAGTTCTTCAGCAACTCTCTGCCGCACGTCCAAGTCGATTCCCGATACGAAAAGATACCCTTGAGGAGCGACCAGACGCGCAATGTTTCGCAGGCATCGATCTGCCTCGGACTCTTCCATGTGGCACAAAAAATTGCTTGCGACTACGATGTGTTGAGGCTCCATTCGATTAAGGATTTCAGGTTCCCTCACGTCCGCTACGGACCAGTTAATTCCGTCCTTCAGCCAGTCTTTTATCGCAAACGCATCGTCATGAGCGTCAAAAAGCAGGTTTTTTTCACTTGGGGTCAGCCGCTCAAAAATTTCTGAATCCACCACCGAGCCAGTCGCGCTGACTCGCCAACGCCCCGCTGCCATGCAGTCCCGAACCTCGTTAAGGTTCATTTGCGCGTGCAACGGATAAACGCCGCGCCGTACAAATTTCACGGCCTCCTCCGAAATATCGACCGCTTGCACTATCAACCGTAGATCGGGCCGTGCAGTCCTGATTGTCCACGCGATGGAATATACCTCTGCACCCGTACTGCAACCAAGCACGGCGATTCTAACCGTTTCGCCGTTTTTCTTGCTGCTAAGCAAACGTCGTATCAGTTCTAACTCCGGCCGATTGCGGAGAAAAAAGGTGTTTAATGCCTGCGCCCGAATACCATTGATCCGGGTCAATGCGTGCAAAAGCCGGCCATACCACTGAACTGGCCGAAGGCCAACGACGGACGGAGGAATAAACTTCCAAACACGGTAATTGATCCGCAAAAACGCGTTCGTCGGCGATTTCCCGAATACCCGTAGCTTGACTAATCGTGTAAACCAAGAAGCGTCATTGAGGGACCGCGGAGCTTCTTCAGCGACTACATCGCGGTTCCAGCGGGTGAATTTATCTTTCCTGCGGAACCAGCCTTGCCGGCAAAAAGCCAGCATTGTCATTCGTCCGGAATAGGAATATTCGACCCCGCGCGGGACTTCGACCAGGACTCCAGGACCGACGCTGTACTCGCGACCTGCAATCGTAAACGAACCGCTGCCGGCGAGTACATAGTACGTGCGAATGACACTCTTGCAGATCATAAAAGTGTCATGCCCTTTTTCGGACTCGATGTACAAAACTTCCAGATCTTTCTGCTTCATTGGGCCAAACGAATATCCGAAGAGGCCCTTTCCCCGAAAGGAGACTGAATTCGGCAAAGTATATATGTAAGCCAAAATGATGTACTCCTTACTATTTGGTCTTAAACTCGAATTCGTATCTGGAAACGGAAATGTCCCAGCCGTAGCTTTCAACCGTTTCAGGTGTAACTCTTTTTCGTCCTGCTGCCCTGCACCCTAAGCGCCGCAAGGAACCTCGGCAAGCTCGTATGAAAGCCTGTCTCCTTCCAGGATTGCGTATGCCAGCCGCGCTCTCTCCTTTTCTGGCCCCGTGATTTCCCATTCATTGTCTTTACGCACCAACTGCATTTGACTTCGTGCTCTCCACCATAAATCTACGTCTCTGGGCAAGGGGGCCCAGATTTTTTCTCGCTCTGTCATGCTCCGTGCATACTCAAGCAGGCATGCGTAAACGTGACGTGCGTTTTTCTCAATGAGGTAATCCGGATGTGTAATAATGCTGATCAGCCCGTTTCTTCCGCGGATCAGATTCACTTGTTGCTTCCAAAGATTAATTGAATAGTCATTTAATATGTAGAAAAGCGTGTAGTCTTGCGATGTTGTGACAGGGAACTCTAATATTTTGCCGATAAAATAGGGCATCACCGTGCAACAGCCGCCATGCGTTGGGTCTAAATGCGCGACGTTTGGGACAGACATATCGTAGCTGAACTGAAAAACATCGTACCA
>WNFA01006550.1_pt1 | contig 11026 bp, 9 predicted proteins | sample 5400481 | NCBI WGS metagenome assembly WNFA01 (sample SAMN13153340, study PRJNA577476) | soil metagenome | isolation source: 120 cm saprolite under Douglas fir tree site 2 hole 1 replicate 2 | place: USA:California | collected 2015-04-18
GCTCGATCAAATAGTCCTTGAGCCGCGCCCGCAAGATCGCCCGCAATTGCGGCTCAAGCTGCGACATCGGCTCGTCCAAGAGTGAGACCGGCGCGCGGCGAATCAGGGCCCGAGCCAGGCTGGTACGCTGCTGCTGGCCGGCCGAAATGACCGCCGGGTAGCGATCCAGGATGTCAGTGATCTCCAGCAACTCGGCGACCTGGCGCACCCGGGTGTCGATGTTGCCGCTCGAGCGGCGGTTACGCAGCAGTGCGAATCCGATATTTTCGCGCACCTTGAGGGGCGGGTAGAGTGAATAGCCCTCAAACGCCATCGCAACATCGCGTTCCGCCGGGGGGAGCGCATGCACCGCGCGTCCAGCGATCCGAATGGCGCCATGCGTCACCTCTTCGAAGCCGGCGATCATCCGCAGCATGCTGGTCTTGCCGCAACCGGAAGAGCCCAGCAACGCGACGATCTCGCCGTCCCCGACATCGAGATCGACCCCTTTGACGGCCGTCACTGCGGGCTTGCCGCGTGGCCGGTAGGTCTTCGATACATTGTCGAGAACGAGATCCGCCATCGGGTCGCTCGTCAATCTGCCTGCGGCGCAACACGGCGCCCGCTTCCGGCGTCGAAGAACAGAATCTCGCTTGGCGCCAGCGCTCCCCATACCTGGCGATGGCCTCGTCCAAATCGCGCTGCCTCGGTTTCGCCGACCGTCGCAAGCAGCTCCTCGCCGGCAGGACCGCGCAGATAGAGCACGCTGCGTACATTGACCGGCATCACGGCTTCGAGCGCGAACGGAATGGCGTCGCGCACGGACGCGTCGTCGACGGTGATATGCTCAGGCCGCAATCCGGCGATCAGCTCCCGCCCGGCGGCGTGGGTATAGGCTGGCGACAGCGCCACATTGCGACCGAGAAGCTTGACACTGACGCCATTGCCGTCCCGATCGAGCCGGCAGGGCAGAAGGTTGATGGTTGGATCGCCGAACAGTCTTGCCACATCGATCGAGGCCGGCTCGCGATAGACCGTCGACGGCGGCGCCCATTGCTCGATTCGGCCGCCGCGCAGGACCGCGATGTGATCGCCCAGCGCCATGGCCTCTTTATAGTCCTGCGTCACGTAGATGACGGCCGCATCGAAGGTCCGCAAGAGGCGTGGCAGCTCCAGCCGCATCTCATAGCGCAGCTTCGCATCGACATTGCGTAGCGGATCGTCGAGCAGAAGCACCTTGGGCGCGGCGACCAGCGCGCGAGCCAGAGCCGTACGCTGTTTCTGTCCGTTCGAGAGCTCGCGCGGCGCTGACGCGCTGCACCACCTGATCCTGCGGTATGCGCCGCGCCGATAGCGGGCTCGCGATATTGTCGAATGTCGTCAGATGCGGAAACAAGGCGAAATTCTGGAAGGCCATGCCGACGCCGCGGCGGTCCGGCGCGACATCCGTCATATCTTCGCCATCGATGATCACGTTTCCACCATCGGGATCCTCGACACCGGCGACGATCCGCAGCAGCACCGTCTTGCCCGTCCCCGACGGTCCGAGCACCGCAACGATCTCCCCGGCCTCGACCGAGAGCGAGACGTCGTCGAGAATTTTGGTAGCCTTGAAGCTTTTGGCGAGGTTCTTCAAATCGAGGCGGACCATGGTTCAACCCTTCACCGCGCCGAGCGAGAGGCCCTCGACCAGGTAGCGCTGCGCGTACAGCGCCAACGCCAGCGTCGGCGTCACCGAGAGCACGATCGCCGCCGCGATCTGGCCGTATTGAATCCCCGAGGCGGTGACAAACGCGAGCGCACCGACCGTCACCGGTTGCTTGTCCGCCGAAGCGAGGATCAAGGCAAAGACGAAGTTGTTCCAGGCGAAAATGAAAGCCAAAAGACCGGCGGCGGCGATGCCGGGCTTGGCCAGCGGGATGGCAATCCGCCGAAAACTCTGCCACCAGGAATGGCCGGCAATGCGATAGGCATGCTCGATATCCGGGCTGATATCCTCGAAATAGCCGCGAACGATCCACAATATGAGTGGCAGGCAGATCAGCTGGTAGACCCATACGAGCCCGACATAGGTGTCGGTCAAACCGAGCTGCTTGAAATAGAGGCTGAGCGGCAGGAGCACGAGCAGCGGCGGCGCGAAGCGAAAGGACAGGAGCGTGAAGGCGATGTTCTCGCCCAGCCTGAACTTGAAGCGGGCAAAGGCGTAAGCCGCCGGAACGCCGAGCGCCAGCGACAGCAGCACCGCGCAGATCGACAACAGGAGACTGTTGCCGAGGTTGCGCATGAAGGCGATGTCGAGGTTTCCCGCCGCGGTCTCCAGCCGTCCGGTGAGGAGCGCCGCGTAATTCGTCAGCGTCGGTTCGAACAATAGGCCCGGCGGTATCCGCAGGATCTGGTCGTTGGTCTGTAACGACATGAGCAGGATCCAGAAGATCGGGAACAGGAAGAAGACGAGCACCAGGGCGATCAGCACGCCACGGAGCGCTCGTTCGAATCTCGACATGCGTTCCATGAACCCGCCTCAGGCCAGGCTGCGCGCACGTTCGCGCAGCTTCAGCCAATGCTTGATGAAGATGTTCGAGAGGCCGTAGGTGATGGCCCAGAGAACGATCATCAATGCCGCTGAGCGGCCGACATTGGTGTATTGGAAGAACTCCAGATACGCCTGGACCTGGAAGACCATCAGCCGGTCCCCCGGGCCGCCCTGGGTCATCGAATAGATGATGTCGAACTGCTGAATGGAGTCGAGCAGGCGAAACAACGTCGCCGTGATGACGTAGGGCATGAGCATCGGCAGCGTGATGCGGAAGAACACGAAAGAGCGGGGAACGCCATCCAGAGAAGCTGCCTCGAATGGCTGCTTCGGGAGCGAACGCAAACCGGCAAGGAGGAGGATCATGATGAACGGGGTATAGACCCAGACATCGACGAGAGTAACGGTGAGCAGCGCCGTCTTCGGATCCGACGCCCATCTGAAATCCATCAGCCCGGCCAGACTCACGAGATAGCTGAGGATACCGAAATTAGGATTGGTCATCAGCTTCCACATCAGCGCCGCCAGCGCCGGTGCCGTCATCAGCGGCAGCAGCAGGAGGATCGATGCGGCGTTGTTGAGGCGCGTTGGCCGCACCAGCAGGAGCGCTATCCCCAGTCCCAGGACCAGTTCGATGACCACCGTCAGAAAGGCGTAGGTCAGTGAGATCGAGACAGTGTTCCAGAACGCCGCATCGCTTAGGAAGGCGATGTAGTTGTCGAACCAGATGAACCCCTTCATCATCGGCAGGCTGAGCCGGAAGCGCAGTAGCGAGTAGTACATCGCTGTGAAGAACGGAATCAGAATACCGACACAGACGAGCAACGCCGGCAGGCTGAGAACATAAGGCAAGGCGCCGCGCAACAGCCGCCGCCTGCTGGCGCTCCCGGTCACCGACCGGATCGTCGGGGGTGATGTCGTTGCCGCTCTCATGTTCTCACGCACAACAGTAGAGAACTCGCAGTCTTGCCTCGACTGACGAGGCGACCCGGCGGGTCGCCGAGCCGCCTTCGCCATACGCTGAGGGTCAGCCGGCGAGCCCGGCGTCCTTCAGCTTCTTGTCGACGCTCGCCGCAAGCTGGTCGAGGCCGTCATCGACCGGCACTTCCTTGGCAACCATCTTCTGCAGCGTCTCCGCCCATTGGGTAGTGAGGTCGAAGAACAACGGCTGGGCCGTGAAGTAGATCTTGGCCCCTGGCACTGAAGTGTCGTGCTGATTGAGGTACCCGGGATAGGACTTGTCGATGCGGGAGCGGAAGTCTGGATCCTTCCAGACCGATGCCCGCACCGGGTTCACGAAATCCATCTTGCGGGCACCGAACAGGTCATGCTCGACCGAAGATGCCCATTGGATGAAGTACCAGGCCGCGTCCTTGTTCTTGGAGAAGCTGGACATCGCCAGCGACCAGATCCACACATTCGGCGTCGGCGCCGACGCTGCCGGGTTGGCCGCGAAGGGCGCATAGTGAATATTGGTCTTCTCCTTGTTGTCGCCGCCATTCATGAAATAGCCAAGGATGTCGGCGTCGAAGATCATGGCCGAGGCGCCGGCACCGAGGTCAGTGCCGACCTGATACCAAGTATAGGTCGACCAGTTCTTCGGCCCCGAGTCCTGGATCAGCTTCACCCAGAGCTTATGGAATGCCTTTGACGCGGGCGTGTTCATCGCCGCCTTCAGTTTGCCGCCGGCAACCGTGAAGTCTCGCTGGCCGAAATTCGAATAGGCCGAAAGGAAGCCGGGATGGATCGTTGCCCAGGAACGCGAGCCGCGAACGCCTACGCCATAGGGGCCGCCGGCGTCCTTGGTGAGCTTCGCCGCTACCGCCACCAGGTCTTCCATGTTCTTCGGCGGCTCGACACCGACCTTGTCGAACATCCTTTTGTTGTAGGATATGTTGTTGAGCTCATAGCCCCACGGCACGCACCATTGCTTGGCGTCGGCCGAGCCGAGCTCGCCGCCCGGAACGCCATTCCAAGCTGTCGAGGCGCGCAAACCCGGCAACACATCGCTCCAGTTGTAGTTGGGGTTCGTCTTCGCGGGATTCTTGATGTACTCGTTGAGGTCGGTGATCCAGCCGGCCGGGCCATAGGTCCAGGTCATGTAGGCACCGGTCATGAAGGCATCGTACTCGCTCGAGCTGGACGAGAGCGCGGCAGTCACCTTGTCGAAATAGACGTCTTCGGGGAAGACGTCGTAAGTGACGCTCATGCCGGTGAGCGTCTTGAAATTGTCGATGTCGGCGATCATCGCATCGACATAAGGATGCTTGTTCAACAGCAGCTTCAGCTTCGTTCCGTTGAATTTCTTCCAGTCGAAATCCGCGGCGAGTGCCGATGTCATCGCCTGATTGACTAAGAAACTGGTCGCCGCGATGCCGAGGCCAAGCTGGCTTGCCTGCCGCATCAACTCGCGCCGACCCACCTGCTTTCGGACGAAAGCGGCCGCTAGATCACGCCCTTTATCGAACATCGTGGTGTCTCCTTCCCTCTTGCCCTTGATGATTATCTTCTGACCTTGTGCAAACCAGTCGCAATCCTCACGTCATCGACCGTCTCGACAATGGTTTTTGCCGTCGTTTCGTCGGTGATCAGGCCGTTAATCACGCCGCTTTCCAATACTGCGGTGATCGCCTGCGCCTTGGCAGCGCCGCCGGCGATTGCCGTGACCGGCCTTCCCCTGATTTCCTCCAGCTGAATCGCTACCGCCCGGTCGTTGATCTCGGCGGTGACAGGACGCCCGTTCTTGTCGAGAAATCGGCCCAGCACCTCACCGACGGCGCCGGCCAGCTTTGCTTCGCGGTACTCCCTACCGGTGATCATGCCGGTCGACAGCATGTGCGCCTGCGAGCCGATCTCGCCGATGCCGACGATGTAGAGCTCCGCCGCACGCGCCAGCGAGAACACGTCCTTGAGGCTCTTCTGCGCGAGAAGCACTTTCTTGTCGGCGACGCTGTCGGCGAAGAACGGCGCCGGCATGTAGTAGCATTCGGCGCCCGTGACCTCGGCCAAGCGATGGATCACGTCGAATGGATTGGCTGCGGCGTGGCGCGTCAGGCTGCCGAGCAGCGACACGAAGCGCACATCAGGCCGCGACACGCGCGGCAGATATTTGACGATCTCGTCGAGTGTGCGGCCGTGACCGATGCCGATCATCCGCGCCGCGCCGCGCTCGAGCACGCCATGCAAGTAGAGCGCGCCGGCCGCCGCCAAGGTGCGCAGCGGCAGCGAACCCTCGTCGACGGTCGGGGAGACGCTGCAAAAGTCGAGACCCCAATGCGTCGCGATCCGATCTTCAAGCGCGACGCATTCGGCGGCCGTACCTTCGACAAAGACACGCACCAGCCCGGCTTCTGTCGCCTCGGCGATCAGGCGATTGATCTTGACCCGAGAGAGCCCCAGCTTGCGGGCGATCTCTTCCTGGGTATGGCCACCGATGAATGACAGCCACGCGGCGCGGGCGGCTAGGCTGCGGTCGTTTCCCTGCACGCTGAGCGTTTCCTCGTGATCGTAAGCTCGATGGAATTTTAGTTCATCGACTGCACTTTTGTGCATATTGGAGGTTGGAATCGGTCAGATTGTCAAGCCTTGCAGAAAAACTTGGCGCCTTGACCCCCGGGAACGGGCGGCGCTCGCAATGTCGTGTGCGCCCTCGAAGGGCAACAAGAATGGTGGTGCGGTTAACGGCACATTGGAGATCGACAACGAGAGTCGCCGGCGTATCTGCCGCATAGGCAGCGCTTCATCGCTATTGACTTCGCCTACCCGCGGCCCGAGATCGAGGCCGAGATCGTGGCCCGCGAGGCGCGGACCGATGGCGAGACCGCCGATCGTCTCATTGCTGTCGCGCAGCGTTCGCGCAATCTGCGCGGCCAGGGCCTTGAGGAAGGCGCCTCGACACGCATGCTCATCCACGCGGCGCGACTGATCGCCGCCGGGATCGGATTCGAGGCGGCACTTCAGGCGGCGATCGTCCTGCCGATCACCGACGACCGCGAAATCCGCGAAGCGCTCACCGCGGCGATCGCCGCCTGTCTCGCATGAACTCCTCGGGCATCAGGCCGCGGCGCGCTGTCCGCTCGCGTACCCACTGGAAGACGACGTAGAGCATCGGGATCACGAAAATCCCGAACAGCGCCGCGGCGATCATGCCCCCGAACACCGGCGTGCCCACCGCCCGTCGGCTGAGGGCGCCGGCCCCCTCGGCGATAACCAGCGGCAGAAGGCCGAAGATGAATGCAAAACTGGTCATCATCACCGGCCGGAAGCGCAGGCGCGCGCCTTCGACTGCCGACTCCAGGATCGACTTGCCGTGGCGCCGTTGTTCGACGGCAAACTCAACGATCAGGATTCCGTTCTTGGCCGCAAGCGCGACCAGCACGACGAGCCCGACCTGGGCATAGACGTCAAAGGCGAGCCCTGACAACGCGACGGCCCCAATCGCGCCGAGGACGCCGACGCTGACCGACAGCAGCACGGGCACCGGAATGTTCCAGCTTTCGTAAAGCGCCACCAGGAAGAGATAGGCAAACAGCACGGCGAGGCCGAGCACGATGCCGGTCTGGCCGCTAGCCGCCTTCTCCTGCAGGGCGGTGCCAGTCCATTCGAAGCTGTATCCGGTCGGCAGGGTCGTGGCCGAGATCCGCTCCATCGCCGCCAGGGCCTGGCCGGAACTGAAACCAGGCTTGGGCGCGCCGTTGATGACAGCGGCGCGGAAGCCGTTATAGCGGATCACCGCCTGCGGCCCCTGGACCAGATGCGCCTGTGCCAGCGCCCGGATCGGCACCATGGCGCCCCTGTTGCCGCGGACATAGACCCGGTAGATGTCCTCGATCGCGTCGCGGAACCGCGAATCAGCCTGGACATTGACCTGCCAGGTACGGCCGAACAGATTGAAATCGTTGACGTAGAAGCCGCCGAGGGTCGACTGCAGCGCGTTGAAGATGTCGCTGATCTTCACGCCCAGCACCTGTGCCTTGTCGCGATCTATCTCGAGAAAGACCTGCGGCGTGTCGGCGGCGAAGGTGCTGAAGACGCCGGCGAGCTCGGGCTGCTGGTTGGCGGTGACCACCAGGCCGCGCAGCACCGCCGCGACCTCGGTAGGCGGCTGGCCCTGGAGCGCCTCGAGCACGTACTGGAATCCGCCCGTGTTACCGAGCCCGAGGATCGGCGGCAGGTTGAACGGGAACACAATGGCGCCCTGGATCGCGGCTAGCTGCGGTCTCAGGCGCGCAATAATGGCCTCCGCGTGTTGTGCAGCGTCGATACGGTCGGCGTACGGCTTGAGGCGAATGACAAAGAAAGCCTGGTTCGATGAAGCGACATAATCGATGAAGTTGAGGCCGACGACCGACAAGACACCCTGCACGCCGGGTATGGGCCGGATGATGTTTTCGACCTGCGCGACGAGATCCTCGGTGCGATTGACCGAGGCGCCTTCGGGTAGCCGCATGGCCGCGAAAAAAGCGCCTTGGTCTTCGGCCGGCAGGAAGCCTTGCGGGGTGATCCTGAAAACGCCGAAAGAGACGACTGCGACGCCCGCCACCGCGACGAGACCGAATACCGCGACCCGGACGAGGCGACGCACCAGGAAGACGTAACCGTCGCGCACCCCATCGATGGCGCGCAACACGTAGAACATGGGCCCGCGCCGCGCCCCGCCGCGCTTCAGCAGCACCGAGCACAGGGCCGGGCTGAGCGTCAGGGCGTTGATCGCGGAGATGACCATCGACGTCGACACGGCGACCGCGAACTGACGGAAGAGCTGGCCGCTGATGCCGGGAATGAACGCCACCGGCACGAACACCGATAGAAGGACGAGCGTGATGGCAATGATCGGGCCAGTGATTTCCGCCATCGCCTTCTTAGTCGCGGCTGCAATCGATAGCTCGGGCTCCTCCTCGATCACCCGCTCGACGTTCTCGATAACGACGATCGCATCGTCCACGACGATACCAATGGCCAAAACGAGTGCCAGCAGCGACACCGTATTGGCGGAATAGCCGATGATCAGCATGACGGCGAATGTCCCGATGATCGACACCGGGACGGCGACGAGCGGAATTAAGGTCGTGCGCAGCTTGCCGAGAAAGAGAAAGACAACGATCGCCACCAGGACGAAGGCGATCGCCAGCGTCCGGATGACCTCCTCGACGGTCGATGTCACGAACACCGTGTTGTCCCAGAACACGTCGTACGCGACATCATCCGGGAAGCGCTGCTTCAACTGATCCATCGTCTCACGCACGTGGCGCGCCACCTCGACGGCGTTGGCGCCCGGCGACTGGTAGATGCCGATGGCCGCGGTCGGCGCTCCATTGTACCGGCTGTGGCGCTCCTGAGTTTTCGCGCCCAGGTCGACGCGCGCCACGTCCTTGACGCGCACGACCGACCCATCGGGATTTGCGCGCACGATGATGTTTTGGAACTCGTCGGTCCGCGTGAGCCGGCCTTCGGTCTTGATCGTGAGCTGGAATTGCTGCGTCTGCGGCGTCGGCGCGGAGCCGATGCGGCCAAGCGCCGCCTGGACGTTCTGGGCCTGCACGGCCGTAACCACATCGGCCGGCGTCAGGCTCAATGCGGTCAGCCGGTCGGGATCGAGCCAGAGCCGCAGCGAATAATCGAGCGGGCCAAACAGCGATGCCTGGCCGACGCCGCGGATGCGCGCCAGCGGATCGACGATATTGATCGTCGCGTAATTGTTGAGGTAGAGCGCGTCGTGCGTGTTCTTGGGCGAATAGATGGTGACGATCTGGAGGAGCGCCGCCGACTTTTTTCGGATGACGAGGCCCTGGCGCTGGACCTCCTGGGGCAGCAGCGGGGTGGCGAGCTGGGCGCGGTTTTGCACGTTGACGGTGTTGATGTCCGGGTTGGTGCCGAGCGCGAACGTCACAGTGAGCGTATAGCTGCCGTCGGCGCCGCTCGCCGATTGGTAGTAGAGCGCGTTGTCGACCCCGTTGATCTGCTGCTCGATCGGCTGGGCGACGGTGGTCTCCACCACGTCCGCGTCGGCACCGGGATAAAGCGTGGTCAGCGACACTTGCGGCGGCACGATTTCGGGGAACTGCGCCACTGGAATCGCGGCGATGGCAAGGATGCCCGCGAGCGTGATGACGATCGAGACGACGAAGGCAAGCCGCGGGCGGTCGATGAAGATGTCGGAGATCATTCAGCCCCCCGTTGCGGGAGGCAGCACCGTTTCCTGCACGATCTGGCCGGGCCGCACTTTCTGAACGCCGTCAACGATCACGTTTTCGCCTTCGCTCAGGCCGGAGGTGATGACCACGTCCGTGTCGCGGTTCGGACCGGTCTGGACGCGGCGTTGTTCGACTTTATGGTCGCCGTCGACGATGAGCGCATAGTAGCCGGACTGGTCGACCTGCAACGCCGATTGCGGAATAACCAAACGCGGCTCCTCCCGCCGTTCGCGAATCGCCGCGGTTACGAACTGACCGTCGATCAGCAGCCGGTCGGGATTGGGAATGGTGGCGCGCATGATGAGGGTGTCGGTCAGCTGGTCGACTTGCGGATCGGTGAGGTTCCACACGCCGCGTTGCGGATAGTCCTGGCCGTTCGATAGCCGAATGCGGATTTCGATCTTGGCGAGACCGCCGTCTTCCCGCTGTCGCGCCTCGCGGATGATCTCCAGATCGCGCACGCTGACCGGAAACAGCACGTAGATCGGGTCCTGGCTGACGATCGTCGCCAGCACGCCGCTAGCGGGGTTGACGAGGTTGCCGACGGTGTAGGCCGTGCGGCCGATCCGGCCGTCTATGGGCGACCGGATGTCGGTGTAGTCGAGGTTCACCTGAGCCTGCGTCAGTGCCGCCCGGGTTTGCAGGACCTTGGCGCGGTCACTGTCGAGCGCGGCCTTGCGCTGGTCGACCACCGCCTGGGGGCTGAACTGCTGCTTGGACAGCTCAAGCTGGCGGGCGTATTGAAGCTGGTCGTTGGTCACTTCGGCCTCGGCCGATGCCAGGTTGGCCTTGGCTTGGTCAACCAGTGCCTGGAACTGCACCTTCTCGATCTGATAGAGCAGATCGCCAGTTTTGACGTCCTGGCCCTCGCGGAACAGGACCTGCTCGAGAAAGCCCTCGACGCGTGCGCGCACCTCCACCTTGTTGACGGCCTTGATGCGGCCGACAAACTCGAAGGTCTGGTTCACGCCCTTCATGGCTGCCGCACGCACGCCGACGGCCGGCTTCGGCGGCGGCGCGGCGGACTGCTGGGGCTTGTCGCATCCCGCTAGAAGAGCGAGGGCCACTCCCATCGTGCAGATCCACCGGCACTTTGACCAAGCAAAAGTCATCGCTCGAGGCCTCGCATCCATCAGGGATCAGGAAATCGTCGGAATTCGCAAGCCGAGGCACCTGACGCCGATGCCGAGTAGCCAGCCATGCGAAGATACCACGAGCCGCGGCCCAGCCCGCCAGCTCTTGAACAAGACCTGCGTTTGCGTATCGTCGGAGTGACCATCCGAAAACTTCCTTGGGACCTCGGTGGAGCGCTGACCCAGGG
>WNFA01005045.1_pt1 | contig 11021 bp, 8 predicted proteins | sample 5400481 | NCBI WGS metagenome assembly WNFA01 (sample SAMN13153340, study PRJNA577476) | soil metagenome | isolation source: 120 cm saprolite under Douglas fir tree site 2 hole 1 replicate 2 | place: USA:California | collected 2015-04-18
CACGAAGCTTCGTGGGGAGATTCTGACGTGGATGTTGGACTATTGCCAGAACCATCGTACCGCCTCCAGTGCGGACGTGCAGCACCGCCTTTCTGAGCGTTTCAACTTCTCTGTGAGCATCAGTCAACTCAACCGCGTACGCGCTGCTCACGGTCTGAGCCGCCAGACACCGCTGCGAGAAAAAAAGCCGAAAACGGGCCTCACGATGGCCTCAGGATACCATGAACAGGCCGGTGGCTTGCTGCTCCTGGCGGCAGCCACCGAGACGGGTCTGCTCACCCAGTTGGAACAAGATCTGCCATCATCCCCAGACCCAACCTGCCTTCCTCTAGCAGGCAGTGCAGCGGTTCGCCGACGCCTGCTCCTCACGGTGCTGTTTCTGGGAGCGGTTGGCTTACAGCGCACCTGGGATCTGCGCGGCTATACCGCCGGTGGCTTGGCCCTGCTCACCGGGCGGAAGCGAGCCTATGGCTACCGGTACACCGAAGCATTTCTGTCACAAGTTGCCTGGACCGATGGGGCCGAGCGCTTCACCGATGCCCTCGCGCGCTGGGCCACACAGCTCTGGCATGCGCCAGCCGACGGACACGAAGGAGTGGAAGGAACACAACAGATGCACGCGGTGACCTGCTACGTGGATGGGCACCGCAAGCCCGTCTACAGTGACGTGCTCCTCCCACGCGGACTGATCGGGCGTCTGGGTGTCGTCCTGGGTTGCCGTGCGCTTCTATTACTGCACGACGAGCAGGGCCATCCCCTGTTTGTTACGACCCATCGCGGCGATCAGCATCTCAAGGCGGGCGTCCCTGCCTTCCTGGATCGCTATGAACAAGACGTAGGGACCAGCCAAGTCGCACGGATGATTGTGGATCGCGAGGGCATGGCGACCGAGTTTCTGGCCAGCTTGTACGCACAGGGACGCCACGTCGTCACGATCTTGCAAACCTCACAGTACCGGGATCTCTCGTCCTTCTCTGATGTCGGCACCTTTGTGCCTTTGAGCACGGATGCCCACGAACAGATCATCCGCGAAGTCGCCCCGGCGTGTCTTACGTTGTCGCGCGAAGATTACCCAGACGAGCCGCTGTGTTTACAGGTGGCGCTCATCCGCGACCTGCGCCGGAGGGTTTCGTTTCGGCCTGATCCAGAGGAGACGCTGTATCCGCGACGGTGGGACAGCGACTTGTCCCTGGATGAGCGGACCTGGTGGCGCGAGGACTGGCAGGCTACCGCCGCTCCGGCCAAAGAGACCACGGCCAAGCTGATTCCCATTGTGACCACGCAAGAGACACCGACCATCGATGCCATCGAACTTGCCCAGACCTACATTCATCGCTGGCCTGCCCAGGAAAACATCATCAAGGATTATCTTCGACCACTTGGACTGGACACCAACCACGGATTTGCGAAGATGGCGGTCGAGAATTCAGAGGTGGCCAAGCGGCGAACGCTGTCATTAATACCATAACTTCGCCGAAACGGGCCTTTATGCGTCATAGCCAGAAATTGGCGAAGTTATTGGTCAGCCTCTCAATCAAGAACTGACCTTGTTTCCAAGTCTCTGTACTCGTTTGCCATCTCTGGATGCCTACGGGTTGAAAGCCGCGATCTGGAAAAGGTCGCTGCAACTTTCCCGGCCATGATTCGAGGCAAAAGAAAGTTGCAGGACCATATCATCGCCAGTTTGACCCATATCATCGCCAATTTTAGGCGATTCGCCACGATAAGAGGCGAGATAGCCGATGGTTTTCTGTCCGAGCCTCATTCGGCGGGGTTATGAGCCAATTTGGGATTCGGGCGAAGATATGCGCCGGAAAAATCAATGTTGACTCATCCATTCAAGCTCGTTGAACTGGCGAGGTTATGAGTCGGAACTGGCGAATTTATAGTCTTTCTGACAAACGCATTTGGAGCAGCGCCTCGCCCGACTCAAGCAGTGGGCACAGAGCGCAGGGAAACGCGAGGCCCAGGCTAGCCGCAGACGGGAGCGGCTCCGCACCGCCTACAACCGTCGCAGCAAGGAGTTATCTCGGGAATTGTGGGAATACCAGCTCACCCTGGAAGAGCAGAATCTGCCAGAATATGTGTTCCGACGAAAGCTCAAGGAGCGCAAAGCCGAGATCGATGCCGAACTGGAGCCGCTTGGCCGCAAGGAATGGCAGGCGTATGAACAGTGCAATGCTGAGTTCTCCAAACAGGAACGCTACTGCAAAGAGCAACGCGAGGTCTTGCGGGCATTAGAAGAATTGAAGGAACAGGAGCGAAGCATATACGAACTCGATAACCGAAAAGATCAAGTGATGACGGTGTGTAAGGTGGCAGTGGCAAATCTCGCGATGTGGGTGCGTGATCACTATTTTCCAGCATCCTATGCGCAGGCGACCTGGAACCGTCTGCTGCCGTTTTTTCAGCTTCCCGGCACGATCACGCACCATGCTCATCAGGTGCAGGTTGAACTGCGTCCGTTCAATGATCGCGCGCTCAATCGCGATTTGGCCGTCCTGTGTGAACGGATCAACCAAGCGTCGCCTCGCCTGCCCGATGGACGTCGGCTCTCCTTTACCATCCGTTCCTCGTGTTGCGTTCTTGTTGCGCAGACAAGGGCCAAAATACCGTGAATCCCTGATAAAGAATGCCATATTGCCGCATAAATGGTCCCGTGACAATAAATTGATAGCAATCATGTGCAAGAGGACTCTCTTTTTTGTTGCTCTCATCACTGTAATATGTTATTATGTTCGTATAGTTGACCAGTCCTGTTAGGCAGAGAAATATGCAATCTAGACCTATTTATGCAATATCTGGAGCAATTATTGGTGCAGTGGTTGATGTGCTCATCAATTTGCTAGCTGCTGGTATTCAACAGCACGCCTTTGCCCAGCAGTTCAGCATCCAGTCAATCTGGGGATTGGCAGGACTCGCCATCGTAGGACTCCTTCTAGGATACTGGCTAGGAAAACCATTACAAATACCTGCAACGCCATCTCCACCAAGCGGAGTTGAAGAGAAGTCGGACACGGTTTCTGTTACCCGACTTCAAGCCTTCTGGTCGCATAATAAACTCAAAGGCAGGGGTATACACCTTCGCTCCCTTTTTCTGTTTGGCTCTAAGAACGAGATCGATACAGATTGACCGATAATACGTCATGCCACATGATTAATACGCAGGAAGCGATCTCACTCTTTCACCAACACATGCAGTCCAAAAATCAATGGCATGTGTTGCGTCTGGTTGGTGAGGCGAAAATGGGCAAAAGCCACTTACTCTCTAAAGTCTTTCCAATTCTTGCTCGACAAGATTACCACGCTCGCTGTGCCCTCCTTGATCTGCGTAATCCAACACATACTGTTCCCGATATACTCCATTTTACCTGTGGCCAGTTGGGTGGTCAGACCTATGACTCCTACTATGCGGCATACCGAGAGTGGTTGAATCGACCCAAAAAAGTAGGAGTACAACAGCTTATTGCACTTTTCTCTCGCATCACCATTGCTGTGAAGGACAGTAGCAGTGACATCCACCAGCGGGACCTTCACCTGACCACACAGTTCGTCAAAGATCTGAGCAATCTGGATGACCAGCCGATACTTCTCCTTTTCGATACAGTGAACAAGGCTGACGAGTACATACAAATCTGGCTCATGGATACTTTACTCGTACAGTTATCGCAGCTGGCTCATGTACGGGTAGTGGTCGCAGGTCGTTCAGTGCCAGAAGCCAGCAATAGTTATGCGACTAGCTGCCAGAGCTATCAACTCTCACCTGTAACTGAAGTGGATGCCTATATAGACTACTGCCAAAACGCCAATTTGACACTGTCCGAACAATCTATTCGGGATTTTGCCCGTGCTTTTCGTTACACCCCTGGTATTTTCGTAGAATACGTCTTACCAAATTTTGTTCCTGAGAGGGTGCCTCGTGACTGATAACATTCTCCATGAGCTGTCAGCAACCGATGATCTGGCAGAGAAGGCAGCTATCGTGGCAGAGTCTGTCTTCAATTCGCTACCGGAAGAGATGGCTCTTGTGGCTCGTCAGTGTGTGATCTTCCACTGGTTTGACCAAACTCTTGTAGAGGCATTGCTACGAGAGCATGCTCTTGTAGAAAGCGAGTCTAAAAATTTCTATGAACACATCCTCTCGTTGCCATTCGTTGAGAGCTTAGCATGGGGAGCCACCTTTCAAGATTTGACCCGTGAAGGGCTGCTCAAACAGTATGCTCTTTCTCACCCAGAGTTGCTGATCCAGGCTGCAAAAACAGCTGCTCCCATATATAAAACACGCGAGGAGTACGGAACGATTGCCGCAGAGGCGTTTTACTGTTATGCTGTTGCAGGGAATTTGGAATCTGTGAGAGGGCTCTTCAATTCGCTCCTTGAGGAAGCTATCTTTCGTGAGGATTGGCATTACATTGACGCGCTTCTACAGTTCCGAGATGAAGCTGAACAGCTACTTTTCGGATCTTCTATACCTCTGACTGATCAGCAGTGGGTACTTATTGGTATTGCCCATAGGGCACAAGGTGAACTAGAGGCGGCAATTGCGGATTACGGAAAAGCTCTTGCAATCAATCCAAACAATGCTCTTGCCCATCTTATGCGAGGGACTAGCTACGCTGAACAACACCGCGATAGTGACGCATTGCTAGAATATGATCGTACCTTTCAAATTGACCCAACGCTCGTGCAGGCGTATACCAACCGAGGAATCATTCACCTCAAACAGGGACGATATAAGGAAGCATTACAAGACATTGATCAAGCACTCGAGCTGGAGCCAACGAATGCAGAAGCTTACACGCAGTATATCCAGTTGCTCGAAGTGGCCTTAAGTACTGTAACAGAAATGGATCAGGCCAAGAAAAGCCATTTGCAAAGAAGCCAGCCCTCAGAGATAGAGGCTCTCTTGCAACAGGCATTAGCGATCAATCAGAGGAGACCAAGTTTAGAAGATCTCGACGTAGCAGATACCTTCAGTAAGCTGGCAGACGTCTACACAAGTCAAGGCATGTATAGACAGGCTGAGCCTCTTCGCGACCGAGCCTTGGCCATTTATAAATTTAAGATGGGTACTCTTGGTGATGAGGTTATAGCCCAGCAAGGTTCCAAAAAAAGTGGCTGGCTTTCCAGCCTGAAGTCTCCACCAGCTCGGATAGTGAGCATTGACGAAGATGCACTAGAGATGCTGAAAAAAACCAGCCGAACGTTCTTTATCCCCATAAGCCGTTTACCAGCCGGACTGCAGGATGCGGTCATGTCGGGCTATTTATGCCTGCGTGCCATTGATGAAGTGGAAGATCATCCCAAGCTGGATAATCGCACGAAGGCTATGCTACTGCGCTCCATCAGCCACACGCTGCAAACGACCTTTGCCGCTGGCGACTTCACAACAGCGTTGGGCGGCTACCAACAGGAACTTCCAGAGGTGACGCTTCGAGTAGGCGACTGGGCGTTGCTCGCACCTCCATCCGTCGCTCCGCGCGTGTGGGAGGCAACGGCGACCATGGCGGACCGCATGGCACAGTGGGCAGACAATGCCTGGATGATCAGGACAGAGGCGGATCTGGACCGCTACACGTTTGGGGTAGCTGGCTCGGTTGGCCTGTTACTGTCGGATCTGTGGGCCTGGTACAACGGAACACAATCGAACCGCATCCACGCCGTAGGATTCGGGCGTGGCCTGCAGGCCGTCAATATCCTACGTAACCACGCAGAAGATGTGGTGCGCGGTGTGGAGTTCTTTCCACACGGTTGGCGAGCAGAGGACATGCATGCCTACGCACGCCGCAATCTAGCCCTGGCCGATGCCTACACCAGTGCTCTTCCTCCTGGTCCCGTGTTGGACTTTTGCTCCCTACCGCTCGCTCTGGCCTATGCCACCCTGGAATCCTTAGCCCGTGGCGACAGTAAGCTCAGCCGCAGCGAGGTGCTCCAGATCGTTGACCAGCATACTTCAGGACGGTTGTGATCGCTCGCATACTGCTGCCGGACGGTGCTGCGCGCTGTAAATTTGCCACCATCGAGTGATCACATTTACAGATAGTTGCGTGCGAACCAGAGCTTCCACTGCGGAGTAAGCACTATGTACCTTAACACAATCTCAGGCATTCTATTCGGCTCTTTATTTGTACTATTCATCAACCTCCTTCTTAACCTCCTTGTCTTTGATCGACTCAAGTCTGCTACAAGCGAAGATGTGCAAAGAGAACTCGGCACTTGCCCGATGGTTTCCATTACTAAACTCGATCCGGTGGCATTACCGGAAAAAAGGCGCTATGTGGAAGGGCCGCTATTATATGCAATAGGTGAGAGATAACTGGCTATACGTTTTCCTCGTTCTTCGCCAAAATATTGTTACCAGGCGTATAATATATAGCTACTACCGAGTTATAAGTAAGGGGTATTGCTATACCTATTTTACTCGCTACTCGCGTCAATTGTTTAGCTTAAAAACACACAAGAAAAGGATGATTTTCATCCATGGAAACACAGGAACAAGAGTCACAAATGCTTGCAGCCATCTGGACGGAGGTTGAGAGCCGTTTCGCCGGCTACGATGACCTGGCTCATGGCTGGGAGCATACCCAGCGAGTCTATCACCTGGCGTTACGCCTGGCGGAGCAGGAGCACGCCAACCGCTTTATTGTGGGGATGGCTGCGCTGCTGCATGATCTTGGGCGCACCACCAAAGACCCCACGCGGACGCACGCGGAACGCTCCGCCATACTGGCCACCACGCTACTGGCTCCCTATGACCTTCCACTTGACACCCGGTATGCCATTTTGCACGCGATCCTTGCCCATAGCTATAGTCGCGGCATCGCCCCGGCAACTCTGGAGGCCCGTGTGCTCTATGATGCAGACCGGCTGGATAGTTCAGGCGCAAGCGGGGTGCTCCGCTGGGCCATGACCTCGACGCATCGACGCTGGCCCGAAACGAAGACGTACCATCCTCAAGATCCCTTCGCTACACGGCGGATGCCGGACGATAAGCACTACCTGCTCGACCGCTTCTTCACAAAACTCTTGACCCTCGAAAAGAGTATGACCACAGCAGCGGGAAGGGCAATGGCGCAGCGCCGCACCGCCTTCCTACGCCTCTACTTGCAGGAATTCCAACGCGAGCTACAAGAAGCTGGGCTGAATGCCGAACTGGAAGAGAAAGTCTCTCCATTCTAGCGGCGTGAACTGCTGGCTAAAGAGTGAGGTGGAATCGTCAATGCAGCTCCCATATGGTCACCCTATTACCGGAAGCCGTTGCTACCTGTTTGCCGCTTGAGGACCAGGCGAGGGCCAGCACAGGTGCATCGTGGTGCACCCTCAGCAGCAGGGTTTGAGCCTGGGCCGGGTACCAGATCGCCAGCATACCATCGTCCCCTCCTGTGGCCAGCAAACGAGCATCAGGCGACCAGGCTAGCGCGCGTACAACGCCCTTGTGAGCCTCTAAACGCTGCGGTACATCCACACATTGATTCGCGAAGCTTCCCTGGCCCTGCTGCTGGCAGACCAGGCCATTCCAGAGACGCACTACGCCGTCATCTCCCCCTACTGCAAGCAGCCCGGAGGATGCAAAGGATAATGCACGCATAGGAAGCTGGGCGTCTATAAAGGCGCTATGTGTTTGCTGACCATTTCCAGCATGCCAAACACGCACGGCCCCGCCATGCGAAGAGGTTGCGACCGTCTGTCCATCCGCTGCCCAGGAGGCGGATTCAACCGCGGTGGTATGCTGGGTGAAAACAGTCTGCAGCATATAGGAGGGGGTAGCATTCCAGACAATCGCCCGTTTATCCAACCCGGTAGAAACCACCTGTAAAGGCTGCCGGGGCGACCAGGCAAGAGCTGTCACCTGGTCGGTGTGCGCCTGGGCAGGCGGGGCCAGCACAGCGCCTGTCACGGGATTGAAGAACATTACCAGATTTGCCACGGCGGCGGCGAGCTGTTGACCATCCGGAGACCATGCCACAGCACGCACAGCATTCGCCTGCTGTCGACGTACATGCACAGTACCGTTCAGATCCCAGGTAAGCAATTGAGCATCGTTCGCGCCACTCGCCAGCATGTTGCCGCCGGGTGACCAGGTAACTGAACGTACAGTCCGCTGATGTTGCTCAAAGACCAGCACCCGCTTTGCCGCCGTAGGTATCACTGGTTGGGTCGTCGTAGTTTGTGCAAGTCTCATAGGCGCCATGGCCGCCGGCATAGCAACAGAGTCGGCAACAAACCGGCGATAAGCAGCGTAACCAAAACCAAGGCTGCCAGCAGCAAAAGCGGCTCCTCCCAGCGCTAAAAAGGCCCGGCGCGTCCAGCGGCTCTTGCTCCTCGCTTGCTTCTGCCTGAAAGCTGGCAACGCTGCAGGGGTATTATTACCCAGCGCAGGAAAGTATGGCCCATCAGCAATGGTCTCGGAAGAATAGAAAGAGGATTGAGGGCGCTCCTTTCCTTGCATCAGGATTGCGACAGACCCATCCATCACGTACGAATCCAGGGCGAGCTTCGCGCCCCCGCCCACGCCCGCCGCCATTAAACTCCTGTCATCGGGCAGGGCAGGCCCGCCGGATGGATAGCGCAGCATATAGACGAGTTTATTGCCAAAAAGGTCTGTTCGCGGCAATTTCAATTCTTCAACTATAGCAGGTACAAGTGCGGCAACAGGTGCGTCTGCGGCAACTTCCATAGGGCGCACCGCGCCATAGGCATTCTCTTCTAACAATATCTGGACCGTCTGCAATGCTATCTTCCCCTTTTAACTCTACTTCCACGCCAAAGTGTACCATGTTGGTTCATTTTTGTTCAGTGTTATGGGGCAAATAGGCTATCATTGATGAGGAATAGGAAAAACAACCTTAACACGCAGTTGTCTTAACGCACGCCAGGCATGGAGCGGGGCTCTGTTGCAGGATTGAGAGCTTTGCGCCACTGCTCAAGGCAATACTGCTATCTTGAGACCTTCTCCACTGGCAACTTTGTCCAGCGCTTCACGGGCAGATCGTAGAGGGAAACGATCAGTCACCATCTGTTCCACCTTAATCCGGCCTGACTCAATGAGTTGAAGAGCCGTTTGATAGTCAGCACGTCGGGAATTTGCACTGCCAGTTACCTCTAGTTCTTTGTAGTGAATGAGGTTGGCCTCGATCTCTGCCCAGCCCTTGGCAGCCAGGCCTGCAAAGATATTGATACGTGCCCTCTGATGAGCCATATTAAGTGCGTCATTCACCAGCGTAGGTACACCAATGCAGATAATGATCGAGTCTGCTCCAAGACCTCCTGTAACCTCTGACACCAGTGAAGGAAGATCTTCGGCAGTGGGATCAACGGTGATATGTGCTCCAAAGGCGGAGGCAACCGCACGGCGAGGAGCAGAGGTATCGCTTACTATGACGGTCCGTGCTCCGGCCAGGAGAGCAAGCTGGAGATGAAACAGGCCGATAGGGCCTGATCCCATAATGAGCACGCTGCTATTCAAGCGTATCTGGGAACGATGGTGGCCATTGACGCAGCAAGCCAGCGGCTCAGCAAGGGCCAGGTATTCCGAGGGCAGATCATTTTGCACCACAAAGAGATTACCTGCTGCTATGGCGTCGGCAGGAATCCGTACATACTCACTCAATCCCCCTTTCACATCATAGCCCAATATTTTTTGGTTGGGACAGACATTCTCCATTCCATTCTGGCAGTAAAAACATCGCTGGCAAGCTATCACCGGAGCTATCGCCACAGGCGCTCCGACCTCATACCCTCTTACCCGTTTCCCTACCTGATAGATATGGCCTGCCATTTCATGGCCCAGGATGGTGGGCGGATGGATGCCCCTCGTCTTTTCTCCACGGAAGATACGCACATCGGTTCCACATATCGTGTTGGCTCCTACCTTGACCAGAACTTCGTCCGCTTCGATATCGGGTGTATCAACCTCGGTTACTTCCATCTGGCCGGGACCCTGAAACACTGCTGCAAGCATCTTATTCCTCCTGTCTGTTATGCTTCATGCCCCGCAACATATTGGGCTACGTCATGCATCAGGTCCCGCATTTGGAGATAAGTAGCAATATACTTCTCCACATAGAATTGGTATTCTTTGTGCCGTTGCTGATCTGGCTCAATACGATGGCTCGTGTGGACCATATGACCTGCTGCTTCTTGGATATTCGGGTATATTCCTGCGCCCACCGCTGCCAGTATCGCCGAACCCAGTACCGCTGCATTCGATACTGTGGTGAAGGTAATAGGAAGGTTACTCACGTCCGCATGAATCTGCGCCCATAATCGGCTCTTCAGAGGGCCCCCGCAAGCAACGATCTGTTGCGGCTCGAAGCCATACTGGCGGAGTGTCCGAAAGATAAGTTCCGTTCCATAGCAGATGCCCTCCATAATCGCACGATAGATATGCGTCGCGTCGTGCTTGAGAGTCAGTCCCCAAATCATCCCGCGTGCTTCGGAGTCGGTATAGGGAGTGCGGTTTCCTTGCCAGTGATCCAGCACCAGTAGTCCATCAGAACCTACAGGCAAGTTCTCAGCACGCTTATCAAGCAGCTCATAAAGGCCGAGTCCCAGCATATTGGCCTCCTCAAGAAGTCCTCCACAGAAATTATCCCGGAACCATTTGACGATAGAACCAGTGGACACTTGACCACCTTCCACCACGTACTGGCCGGGAACCACAGCGTCGGTGAAGGCGCCAAAGAACCCCGGTCCATAGATGGCCTGCTCGGACACGCCGAAAATAGCATGTGAAGAGCCTGTGATGAGGGCGATCTTGCCCGGAGCCAGCACATTCAGGCCCACTGTACCCACCATCGAATCCGCCCCACCTTCAGCAACCGGAATACCAGGGGGCAGACCAAGCTCCTCAGCGGCTTTCTTGCTAAGACCACCAACCACGGTACCCATGTCCAGTACCTTCGGGGGAAACTTCTCGAGAAGATCATCCAGTTCAACGGCCTGATAGAGGCTGGCTGGGAAACCGCCGTTGTTGCGGTCGTAGTACCAGCGAAGGCTGGCGATGTTGATACTCGCCGTCC
>WNFA01005292.1_pt1 | contig 11020 bp, 5 predicted proteins | sample 5400481 | NCBI WGS metagenome assembly WNFA01 (sample SAMN13153340, study PRJNA577476) | soil metagenome | isolation source: 120 cm saprolite under Douglas fir tree site 2 hole 1 replicate 2 | place: USA:California | collected 2015-04-18
CGATTTTCAGCCCGCCCAATACCGGGCAAGCGATCGACATGCTGGTTGACGCGCTGCAACACCATAAGAACCAGCCCGAGAAGGCGCTCACGGTTCCGGTGTCCATGCCTCCCCTCGACACACTCCGCGCCCAGAAGTAAGGACTCCGGCCGGCTTCGCATAGTTGCCTCGTCGAGACTTGTCTGGGTAACAATGTCTGGAGAGGAAATCTTGCAAGTGGTGGGGCTGGGGAGGTTCGAACTCCCGACCTACGGTTTAGGAAACCGACGCTCTATCCATCTGAGCTACAGCCCCATCAACCACATTGTAGTATGAGTGGGTGCGGCGCCGCGACCTCTTCATGTTCTGGCCGAATCCCCGTTAACAGCGGTTCTCTGTGATATTATCCCTGCAGCACTCGATTGCGGCGCCCGCCTACGCCTTCCCAGACTCCCCTTGGAGGTCTCCATGAGCAGCAAACTGAAGTGGATTGGTATCGTCATAGTGGCGGTACTCGCGATTTTGGTCATCGTGCCGTTTCTGATCCCGATCAACAAGTTCAAACCCACCATCGAATCCAAGGCTTCCGAGGCGCTGGGCCGCAAAGTGCAACTGGGGAATCTAAGCTTGTCGCTCTTGACCGGGTCGGTCGGAATTGATGATGTTTCGGTCAGCGACGACCCAAAGTTCAATTCCGGGCCATTCCTCACGGCGAAGACCGTGAAGGTGGGCGTCGAACTGATCCCGCTGATTTTCTCCCAGCAACTTAATGTCACCGAGATTGCCGTCGTCAATCCGCAGGTGACAATGCTCAAGGATCCCAGCGGGCGCTGGAATTTTTCCTCGATCGGCGGAACTTCCGGCAAGACCGCTCCGAAATCCCCCGCCAATTCCGGCAGCAATTCAGCGGATGCGCTTTCCATCGGGAAATTGCGGCTGGAAAACGGCCAAATCACCTTGGGTAACACGAACTCGCGCAAGCGCACGGTCTACACCAAAGTGAACCTGACCGCCAGCGACGTCGCGATGAAGAATAATTTTCCGGTCCTCTTCTCCATGGAATTGCCGGGAGGCGGCAGCATGAAGATCGACGGCAAAATCGGCCCGGTAGACGCCGAGGACGCCGCGCTTACGCCGCAAAACGTAAAGCTCACAATCAGCGGGCTCAATCTGGCCAGCACCGGCTTTCTCGATCCCTCGCTGGGACTTGGCGGAGTCGCGGATATGGAGGCAAATCTGATCAGCCAAAAAGGCCAGATGGCTACGAAAGGCCAACTAAAGCTTTCGAAAGCCGTACTCGTTGCGGGAGGAAGTCCCGCGGGCGTCCCGGCGGTCGTCAATTTCGATACTAAATACGATCTGGTGAAAGGTGCGGGCATACTGCATCCCTCAACGCTCAATATCGGAAATGCCAAGTCCAATCTCAGCGGAACGTATAAGTCCGAGGGCGATGACTTCTCCGTGGATCTAAAGATCACCGGCGACGGCCTTCCCGCGACCGACCTTGAATCCTTCCTTCCAGCGCTGGGCATCAACCTGCCGGACAAGTCCCGGCTGAGCGCGGGCACGATGAACACGAACCTCCACGTTTCCGGCCCGACCGACAAACTGGTGACGGATGGCACGATCGGTCTGTTCAATGGAAAACTTGCGGGTTTCGACCTGGGCAAGAAATTGTCCGGCATCGGCGCGCTTGCGGGAATCAAGTCGGGCAGCGACCTGATCATAGAAAAGTTCACCACCAATTTGCACATGGCCACGACCGGACTCCGCGCGGACAATCTGGACGCCGTGGTTCCATCGCTCGGCTCCATGGTTGGCAACGGCACCGTGGACGCGAAGAACAATCTCGACTTCAAACTCGTCGCCACGGTGAACAATGCCGTCGCTACGGCCGCGGCGGGTTCCATGGCCGGAGGTCTCGGCGGCACCGTCGGCAAAATGCTGGGCGGCGGCGCAGCGTCTTGCAAAAACGGTGGCATCAAGGTGCCGTTGCAGATTCACGGGACAACTTCGAGCCCGCTTTTTGTGCCGGACATCGGCGGCGCGGCCGCCAGCCTTCTGAAGTCTGAATTCTCCTGCGCCGGCAGCGGCGGAGCGGGCGGCCTGACCACCGCGGCCGGAGCGCTAGCCGGCGGAAGCAAAGGAACCGCCGCGGACACCATCAACCAACTCGGTGGCCTCTTCGGCAAAAAGAAGCCGTAAGCCCGAGCAGCGATCCGAATTCGGAAAGGGACAAGCGCCACTCCGCTTGTCTCTTTTTTTTGTGCTGGCACTTGACGTTCGGCGAGGTTGCCACTAGCCTCAATAGCCTGCGAGGGATGCAAGTCCGACGGGGACTTCGCAAAAGCAACAACGCCATCAGTACAAGGAGCAAACCATGAGTTGGGGGAGCGTTCAACTGCGCCTGCGGGCATTTGTGCTTCTTGGAACTTGGCTCGGGTTGTTGGCAGTCCCTGCCGCGTGGGGACAGGGCGGCGAGCCGCGCACATTCGCGATTCGCGGGGCGAAAGTTGTGCCGGTGTCCTCGGCGCCGCTCGAGAACGCGACGGTTGTCGTCTCGCGCGGAATCATCACCGCGGTGGGAACCAACGTGACCATTCCACCGGATGCCTGGGTGATTGACGGCAAGGGACTCACTATCTATCCCGGGCTGATTGACGGATTCACCGATGTTGGCGTGGCCCCTGCACCCGCTGCCGCTCCTATGGGAGACGGAACCGGCCGGCCGCAGCAAATCGTTTCGCGCGGGCCGGAAGATCGTCCCGCAACCACGCCGTGGCGAAGCGCTGCGGACGAAGTGAACGCCAGTGATCCGCGAGTGGAAACCTGGCGGTCGGCGGGATTTACGACCGTGATCGCCGCTCCCAAAGGCGGAATGTTCCCCGGTCAGGCGGCCGTGCTCGATCTTGGCGGCGAGCGTCCTGGTGATTTGGTGGTGAAATCGCCCGTCGCGATTCCCGTTTCGCTGCAGGCTCCCGGAGGATTCCGTAGTTTTCCCGGCTCGGTAATGGGCGGGATCGCCTATGTCCGCCAGGTGTGGCTGGATACGAACTGGGACACGCAAGCCGAGGCCATCTATGAGAAAAATCCCCGCGGTCTGGAGCGGCCGAAGTACGACCGCAGCGACGCAGCATTGGCCGCAGCACTCTCGAAGCGTGCGGTGGTGTTGATTCCGGGAAACACTTCCCTGCAAATTCGCCGGGCGCTTCGGCTGATCGAAGAATGGAAATTGAATGCGGTTCTCTATGGCGCGCAGATGAGCTACGAAGTCACGCCGGAAATTGCCTCCAAGAAAATGCCGGTATTGGTGGACCTGAAGTGGCCGGAAGCGGAAAAAGATGGCGATCCGGAGGCGACGCCTTCGCTGCGCACGCTGCGTTTCCGCGACCGCGCGCCCTCTTCGCCTGCAGCGCTCGGCAAAGCCGGAGTGAAATTCGCATTTTATTCAGGCGGCATCACCGCGCCGAAGGAGATTCTGCCCGCGGTGAAAAAATCGATCGACGCGGGATTGAGCTCCGAAGCGGCGCTGCGAGCTCTGACGCTTTCGCCGGCGGAGATATTCGGAGTGGCGGAAACGCTCGGCTCAATTGAAAACGGGAAGATCGCGAATCTCGTGGTCACCGACGGCGACCTTTTCGACAAGAAAACGAAGGTGAAAATTGTCTTCGTCGACGGGCGCAAGTACGAAGTGCGGGAAACCCTGCGGCCTAGCGAACCGCCGAAAGGCGACCTGACCGGCAAGTGGAAATTGAGTTTCACAACGCCACAGGGCCAGGAAGAGGCCACCGCCGAGCTCGCCATGCAGCCCGATGGCACCTTGACCGGCAGCGTCACCAGCGATCACGGCACTGGCAGCGTATTCAGCGGCTGGGTCAGCGGCGACAAATTCAGATTCACGATCAATATTTCACTCGAGGGCAGCTCGAGCGATGTAGTTTTCACAGGCACTTTCGAGGGGACCTCCATGAAGGGTTCGATTCAGGCGATGGGCTATAACTTTGAGTTTACCGGCACCAAGCCCACAAGAATCGCGGTTGTGCAGTCAGGGGGTGGGCAATGAAGGTACGCGCGAACATCCTGTGCTTTGCCGCTGCGTTCGCGTTCGCAACCGTGGGACTCGTCAACGCGAAGGAAAAACCGGCCGGCGGCGCCGCTATGGATGCGGCTTCGCCGGTGATCCTGATTCGTAACGCCACGATCCTCACGGTTTCCCACGGCACCATCGACAAGGGCGACATCCTGATCAAGGACGGGAAGATCGCCGCAGTCGGCGGCACATTGAAAGCGCCTGCGGATGCAGTCGTGATTGACGCGGCCGGCCAGTTTGTCACGCCGGGGATCATCGACTGCCACTCGCACATCGCCGTAGACGGCAGCGTCAACGAAGGCTCGGTATCCGTCTCGTCCATGGTTAACATTGCCGATGTGCTGAACTCCGACGACATTTCGATATTCCGCGACCTCGCCGGCGGCGTCACAACCGCGAACATTCTGCACGGTTCCGCAAATTCCATCGGCGGGCAGACCATCGTCATCAAGCTGCGGTGGGGACAACCCGCCGCGAAACTCCCCTTTGAGGGCGCGCTCCCCGGCATCAAGTTTGCGCTCGGCGAAAATCCCAAACGTTCGAATTTCCGCTCCAGCGGCGCGCCGGAGCGTTATCCCGCCACCCGCATGGGAGTCGAGGAGACGATCCGCAGCGCCTTCACCGAAGCGCGTGACTACAAGAAATCCTGGGATGACTACAACAAGCGCATAGCGGCCGGCGAGAAAAATGCGATTCCACCGCGCCGCAATCTGAAGCTGGACCCCCTGGTGGAAGTGCTTGAAGAGAAGCGCTACGTCCACGCCCACTGCTATCGTGAAGACGAAATCCTCATGCTCCTGCGTGTGGCAAAGGAGTTTGGCTTCCACGTGCAAACGTTCCAGCACGTGCTGGAGGGCTACAAAGTCGCCGACGAAATCGCCGCCGCGGGTACCGGCGCATCCACATTTTCTGACTGGTGGGCGTACAAAGAGGAAGCGTACGAGGCCATTCCGTACAACGCGGCGCTGATGACCAAGCGCGGCGTGCTCGTTTCGATCAACTCAGACGACGCAGCCGAAGCGACGCACCTCAATCAGGAAGCGGCGAAATCCATTCCCTACGGCGGATTAACGCACGACGAGGCCCTGAAGCTCGTCACACTGAATCCCGCCATCCAGTTGGGCATTGACAAGCGCGTGGGCACGATTGACGTCGGCAAGGACGCGGACCTTGCCATTTACAATCACGATCCGCTCAGCGCCTACGCCGTGGTGCAAAAGACGCTGATCGACGGCCGCGTCTATTTTGACCGTGAAAAAGAAATAGCCGGGCGCGCGGCCCTCGAAAAGGAAAAGAAAGATCTCCTCGAGAAAGCAAAGAAGAAACAAGAGGAAGAGAAGAAGGCCGGCGACAAGAAAACTGAGGAGAAGAAGGCCGAAGGGAAAAAGCCCGAAGAAAAGAAGCCCGAAGAAAAGAAAACCGAGGAAAAGAAAACCGAGGAAAAGAAGCCGGAAGACAAGCCAAAGCCTCCGCAGGACCTTGCGGGTCAGGGAGGTGCGCAGTGAACCGTCTTCTTCTGAATTCCCTCGGCGCGATTCTGATGCTGGCGTTATTTGGCGCGCTGGCGGGCAACGCGCAAACCACCCCAGCTACCGACTACGCGATTACGCACGCAAAAATCTTTACCCTTGCGGGACCTCCTATTGAAGACGGCACCGTTGTGATCCACGAAGGAAAGATCGCCGCGGTCGGTGCCGGAGTGCCGATTCCCGCGGGAGCGCAGGTGATCGATGCGAAAGGCTTGCAGGTCTACCCAGGGCTCTTTGATCCCGTCACGCAAATGGGCTTAAGCGAAATCAGCGCCGTGATTGCCACGGTGGATACCACCGAGACCGGGTCGTTCAACCCCGATGTGACTGCTGCAACGGCGATTCTTCCTTCCAGCGCGCATATTCCGGTCACTCGCGCATCGGGCATCACCGAAGTGATTGCCGCGCCGGCCAGCGGCGGTTTCGACAGCCGCGGCGCCACCAATCTGGTGGGCGGCCAAGCCTCGGCGATTCACCTTTCCGGTTGGACCGCAGAAGAGATGCTCATCAACAAGCGGGCGGCCATGGTTGTTGACTGGCCGGCCATCGAGACGCGTTCGTTCGATTTCTCCACCTTTGCCATGAAAGAAAAGTCCTTCACGGACGCAAAGAAGGAGTACGACAAACAGGTCAACGATCTTGCCGACTACGTCGAGCAAGCGCGCCACTACGCACAAGTTCTGCAAAGCCCCGGCGGCGCCAGCTTTCAGCGCGATGTGAAACTTGAAGCGATGGCTCCCGTCGTTCGTGGCGAAATGCCGCTGCTGGTTTTTGCCGACCAGGCGCGGCAAATTCGCGACGCCGTCGAGTTCTGCGACAAACAGAAATTGAAAATCATTCTCGCGGGCGCCGCCGAAGCCTGGAAAGAAAAGGATCTGCTGCGCTCAAAAAGCGTGCCGGTCATCCTGCGGCCGACGCTCGCCGAGCCCCCTGAAGAAGACGATGCCTACGACCGTTTGCTGAGCCAGCCCGAAGAGCTTCGCGCAGCCGGCATCAAGATCGCTTTCGGCAGCTTCGACAACAGCTTCGCGCGCCGGCTCGGGCAAAACGCCGCGAATGCCGTGGCGCACGGCCTGCCTTACGAGGAGGGGCTGAAGGCGGTAACGCTCTATCCCGCCCAAATGTTCGGCCTGGACGCGCAGTTGGGCACCGTGGAATCGGGCAAGACCGCTAACCTGATCGTCACCAACGGCGACCCGCTCGACGTGACCACGGATGTTCGCTACCTCTTCATCAAAGGCCGGCTCACATCCACGGACAACAAGCAAAAGGCCTTGTACGAAAAGTATTTGAACCGCCCCAAAGCTGCCCACTGACGCCATCCGGGAAACGAATTAAGCGGCCTCCGGCACCGCAACTTTTTGCGTGATTCCGCGTATCTTAGAGTGGATAGCCATGCGCAAATCCGTCTTCATCGCATTGCCCCTGATTCTTTCAAGTTTGTTTGGCGTCCCGGCACGCGCCGATGAAGCGCAGAAGATAATCGACCAGTATCTGAAAGCCGTGGGGGGAAGCAAAGCCGTGTCTCGTTTGCAGACTCTCTCCATTGATGGAAGCGTTGCCTCCATCGGCGATGCGGCACCCGGGACGTACACGTTCAAGGTCAAGCGGCCCAACCGATTTTATACCGAACTGCGCGCGTACGGGGACACGTTGATCGAGTCCTACAACGGCAAATCCGCCTGGCATCAGGCGGCCGATGGGGAACTCGGCACGCTGCTTGGCCACGACGCGGTGGAGATGGAAGTCGCCGCGCAATATTACAACGCGCGCCTAGAGTCGCTGGCCAAGCGCAAAGTCGGCGCCGCATACAAGGGAGAGTCGCAAGTGCGGGGCCGCGCCGCACAGGAAGTGGAATTAACCTATCCGACAGGCGTGCAGTGGCGCGTATTTTTCGATGCGCAAACCCACCTGATCGTCGAAGAGAAAGCCGAGATCGCCGGCACACCGCGGGAAATTTACTACGACGACTATCGCGCAGTAAACGGAATCAAAGTCCCCTGGAAAATCGAGCTGAAGCGTGGAAACGACAACTACTCGGTAAGCGTCACCCGCGTCGGTGTCAATGAAACCATCGGCGAACGGGTGTTCGACTTCCCGATGAAATCCCAAGTGAAGCTGCCCGACCTGAAAAAACTCTTTGAACAGCTGGACGCCAACCAGAAGCAGATCGACAAAATCAAGGAGAACTATGCGGGCACGCGTCTCGAAGAAGAAACGGAATACGACAAAACCGGCAAGGTGACCAAGAAAGAAGCCAAGGAATTCACCTTTTTCTATCTCGACGGCGAAGAGATTTCCACTTTGGTGAAAAAAGACGGCAAAGACCTGAGCGAAAGCGAGCAGAAGAAGGAAAACGAGCAGACGCAAAAGCGCATCGAAGAAGTCCAGAAACAAAGCAAGAAAAAAGAAGAAAAGGCGGAAAAGGCCAAGGAGCAGGGAAAAGACGAGAAAGAGAAGGACGAGCCTGGCATCGAAGTCTTCCTGCGAACTTCCCAGTTTGTGAACCCGCGTCGCGAGCGCTTCCGCGGCCAGGACGTGCTGGTTTTCGACTTCGAGCCCAATCCCGAATACAAAGCCAAAAACCTGGTGGAACGCCTGGTGAAGGAATTGGCCGGTGTCGTCTGGGTGGATGAAAAAGCCAACGATGTGGCGCGGCTCGAAGCTTATTTCGTGGGCGACTTTCACCTCGGCGGCGGGATCCTGGCCAGCATTCAGAAAGGCACCAGCTTTGTGTTCGAGCAGGCCTACCTGAATAGCGAAGTTTGGCTTCCGACCTACGAGGAAGCACATGTGGGAGCGCGTGTGCTGCTGGTGAAGGGATTCAAGCTCAACGCCACTACGCGCTATTCCGACTACAAGCGCTTCAACGTTGAGACGCTGAACAGCATTGGCAAGCCAAAGCAAACGCCACCGGCCGCCGCACCAGCAACAACGTCCACTCCATCGCCAACGCCAAATCCCGCACCAACTCCACCTCCAGAACCAGCGCCCACAAATCCTCAATAAATCCAGTTTACTTTCGGCTGAGTTGGGATCAACTACTCAGGAAGACAATTAGTTGAGAATGTGAAAACTGACAACGCGTTTTGAGAGTGAACAACTAAACCGCGGGAGTCTGGCTGAGAACTTCGCGCACCTTCTGCACCAGTGCGCCCGGTGAAAAAGGCTTCTGCAAGAATGCTAATCCTTCTTCCAGCATCCCGCCGCTGGTGATCACGTTATCGGTATACCCCGACATGAAGAGCACGCGAATCTCCCGACGTCGAGCGGAAATACGCTCCGCCAATTCGCGCCCGCTGGTTCCGGGCATAACCATGTCCGTCAGCAGCAAGTGAATTTCTCCAGGAAAACGCGCCGCGATCTGTTCAGCGTGTTGGGGATCAAGGGACGGAATCACGTCGTAGCCCTTCTCTTTCAGCACCGTCTGAATAAGTTCCCGCACGGCTTCCTCATCTTCCACTACCAAGATCGTTTCCGTCCCGCGCTGGGCCCGGGGCGCGGCCTGAGCCGAGGAAGCAGCCTCGGAAACCTCATCCACTCGCGGCAGGTAAACCTTAAACGTGCTCCCCTTACCCGGTTCGCTATAAACCCAGATGTAGCCGCCGCTCTGTTTCACGATGCCGTACACCGTCGAAAGACCCAGCCCAGTCCCGCGCCCGCTTTCCTTCGTCGTGAAAAACGGCTCGAAAATGTGCGCCACCGTCTGGCGATCCATTCCGACGCCGGTGTCTGAAACAGCCAGCATCACATAACGCCCGGGCTTCACGGAAACATGGTCCACCGCATAGCTGGCATCGAGGTCCGTGTTGCAGGTTTCGACCACCAGGCGGCCGCCCTCGGGCATGGCGTCCCGCGCGTTCACCACCAGGTTCATAATCACCTGCTCCACCTGCGCGGGGTCAGCCTTAACTTTGCCAAGATCGTCCTTCACCCGCGTGACCATGTCGATTCGTTCATCCATCAACCGCCGCAGAAGCGAATCCAGGTTCAGCACAATCTTGTTCAAATCCAGAATCTTCGGTTGCATCACCTGTTTGCGGCTGAACGCCAGCAACTGCCGCACCAGTGCCGCCGCGCGCCCCGAGGCATTCTCAATCCGCTCAATGTCGGCGTGCGCATCACTCGGAAGCTGCGGCCGGCTCAGAGCCAGTTCGGTGTAACCCGAAATGATGGTCAGCAGGTTGTTGAAGTCGTGGGCGATGCCGCCGGCCAGGCGCCCTACCGCTTCCATCTTCCGCGATTGCTGCAGCTGCGTCTCCAGCGCCTTTCGCTCGGTGATATCCACCATGATGCCTTCCATCACCGGGTGCGAATCGCTGCCTTGCACAATCACCGCGGTGTCGCTCAGCCACACTTCGCGCCCATCCTTTCGGTGCACGCGAAATTCGGCCTGGAAGGGAAATCCATTCCGGCTCTGCTCTTCCGCGGCGAGAACCACCGGCAAATCATCCGGATGAATGTGCTGATCCCAGTCAGGGGCAAGAGCCAGCCACTCCTCCGGCGTATAACCAAGAATGTTTTCCACCTGCGGGCTGATGTAATACCATCTACCGTGGATGCCGATTTCCGCGATGTAACTGATGGCATTGACGTGCTCCACGAGCATTCTGTACTTGGTTTCCGCTTCGGCTCGCGCTTTTTCCGCCTGTTGATGTTGTGAGAGATCGCGGCAGCCGCACACCGTCCCGCCATCCTGCATGCGCCCCACGTGAAACTCAACGGGGATACGGCTGCCGTCCGGCCGCCGCAATTGCAGATTTCCAGACCACTTGCCGTTTTCCTGCAGCCCCTTGCGGACCTGGGCTTCCATTTCGCCAAGGGGTTGGAACGCGTATACAACTCTCCATGGTTGGCCGACTATGCGCTGCGGCGAATCAAATCCCAGCATCCAGGCAAGAGCGGAGTTGGCGTAACTATGCACTCCCTTCTCATCCAGTATTCCTATTCCTTCGATGGAAGAGTCCATGGCCAGTGTCTGGTGCCGCACGGTCTCTTCATCCTTTTGCTGGCGGTACTGCGTCAGGCCGATGCGCACGGCGTAGCAGCTGAACGAAATGCCTAGCAAAGTGAATCGGACGGCTCTCAGGCCCGGACCAAGTTGCGCAACCTGGATGAGGATGACCATCGGCGCGAAGAAGAACATCGCATTGTTGACCAGCACTTCGCTCAGAGTGTGGTAGAGCAGCGGGAGCGACCAGCCCAGGTCATACCAGGTCCCGGTCGGCGTTTCATGAGTGACCTGGAGCCAGGAAACAACCGTCGCAAGAATTCCATAGACCAAAACGTAGGCGGCAAGGCCGCCATAAAGCCTCTTTGCCTCGCGGGTGATGCCGCGTCTCCACTGGAGAAGCGCAAGAAGAAAGATGCCGGACACTGCGGCCGTCATCACCTGGAATTCCCGCTCGAGTGCTCCCTGATG